>Ga0265299_10000620_pt1 | contig 43547 bp, 68 predicted proteins | sample AusTroGonzalo_MG_4_FD_193485 | JGI IMG/M metagenome (GOLD analysis project Ga0265299, IMG submission 193485) | Bovine rumen microbial communities from tropical cattle in Woodstock, Queensland, Australia - Gonzalo_02 | ecosystem: Host-associated > Mammals > Digestive system > Stomach > Rumen ...
ATTCGGCATATAACACTTGTTCGCCACTACACGTTATTTTTGCATTATTACCGCTTACCGTTCTAACGACACTAATATAAGGGTTATCGCCACTTATATCGTTTATTGCTCTGTTGAAGTTTCTGCGTGCGCTTACCTCTACTTCTTTGCTAAATGCTTCAAGCACTTTTGGGGCAGTTGCTTTCACATCTTGCATAAGTTCGTCAATTACTTTTTCAGGTAATTTAGTCCACGAAACTTTTATAGTAGCCATTAGTTATTTCTAACTTTCTCTAACAATATCATTACTTCATTAAGGGTATCTTTAATACGCTTTACTTTATAATCGTATAATGGTTTGTTATCACTATCGTATTCGGGTTCTTTATCAATGAAGAACACGGTATTTTCGTTAAACCCATAATCATTTAGTTGTTTTCTTGTTAGCACCATTGACTTATCATATTCTATGATAATGCCACTATTGTCTATAACGGTTGTTCCCGAAGCACCGCTAACGTGGGCTTTAAATTCAATTTCGTTTCCATAACTAACGATTTTTTCGCCTGTGTTATATCCGTCGCTATCGGTGTAATCCGTTTCGCCTAAATAATTAAGTCCAATATACTTCTTTTCGTTAATTTTCAAGTTTCTCATAAGACACTTGCACACGGAACGACATCGTGCATAATTTCTTCTTTTGTTCGCCAAGTTCGGCTAACTCCGTTTTCGTTATGCGACTTTTGCCCTTCCGCACCTCTTTCGTTAAATAGTGATATTGCTAATTCAATTTGTAATTGCTCGTATTTATCTTCAACCTCGCTTGGTTGTTCGTCATACGGAAATCTTTTGTTTAAGATAAGTTGTTTTGCTTGGCGGAGGTAAATGCCTAAAACTTTTGGTGGGTGTTCTTCGCCAATCATTACTTGCATTTGCTCAATTTTCTCATCATTAGTCATTAGGTATTACCTCCACTAAAACTTAAACTTATTAAATGCCTGAAATGGAGAAAACAATACAGGCGATAGGAATGTTCTTTAAAGGAATAGAAACAGGGGCAACTCCACCTGTATTAACTAATTCCCAAGAAGAAGCGGTTTCAAGTTCTGCAACTGTTGGTGCATTGCCTAACATAGCACTTTGTTTGAATGAAATGCCATAAGGTTGCATAACGTATCTTTCTCTTGAAACTAAAACATCTTCGCCACCATTGGATAATGGATAACGGTGCATTTCAACAGGAACTTTGACAGGGAGTGGTTGGAAAGTAAATGCGTTTCTACCAAGTAAGTAAACAGGGTAGGCAAGTGTTCTTTCATAATATGAAGATGTATGTGGGTTGCCTGTTGGTTCTGCGACTACTTCATATTCATCTCCGTCTTTGGTGTAGTAAACTTTTCCTGCTTGAACGCTTGTATCTGCGGAAATTGCATAACTTTCGGCAGGTGCGATTTCGTCATCTTCAATGACTTCTCTGCTATCCCATTGATAGATACCTAAATCTCTTTGGATACCATTGACATCAAGGAACTTAACTGCTTGTGCAAGGTTTGCTTTCTTTAATGCGGATAAAATTGTGGAGTGCATTGCAACTGCGACAATATTTCTTGATTTATCGCCTTGAAGTGCTAAACCGTCCACGATGTCTGCGACTGAAAGTGAACCAAGTGATTTGTTGATGACTTTGCCTGCTAATGCTGAACCAAAGATACCTTTTAAGATAGAAATTAAGCAATCTTCGTGTCTTTCGTCTATATATTCAACTAATTGTTCGGCAACATTTGACATAAAGTCTTTACCTGTAATTGAGAAAGTAAAGTCTTTTTCGGTAAATGCTCTCGCCCAACCAAGAACGACAACGCCTTGTTTGAAGGTTGGTAAATTATCGGTTGAAATATCGTGCGCACCGTCATAAATGGTTTCATTCTTTGGTAAACGTCCTGCGAAGTTGCGTTGCATATAGTTTCCGCCAACTCCGTCTTGGAGTGATTGTGCGAATGAAGGTTCGCCAACAAAAACGCCTGCTTTGATTAAGCGGTTTGTTCTTGCGCTTTCCACTGTTTCCATATATTTGAGGAATACAAGTGGATTAAATTGTTTTGCGTCAAATAATGACATAATGTTTTTCCTCCTAATTTATTACTATTTAGTAATTTCATCAAAGAGTGCAGGGTTTTTGGCTTGTAAATCACATAATTGCTCGTATGAATATTCGCCTTTTGCAAAGCCCTCTTTGGTGAATGTCTTATTAGGTTCTCCGCCTCCTGTTGGTGTAGGGTTTTTCTTCATAAGTTCTTTCTTTAATGCTTCATCGTGTGCTTTCAAGAACTCTTGATGAAATGCGCTAACATCTTGACCTTCTAATTCGCCTTTTGCGACCTTTTCGGCAAGTTCATCGCTATAACCCATTTTGATATATTGGGTTTTCTTAACGCTTACGGACTTTTCGGTTTCAAGTTGTTTAATTTTCTCTTGCATTTCTTTAAATTGAACTGCTTGCTTTTCGGCTTCTGTCAATTTGTCGGCTTCTTTTTTCTTGTAGTCGGCAATTTGGCTTGAATATTTGTCATTAAGTCCTTTTAAATTTGCCTTTTCGCTTTCAAAATCGGCGTGTTTTTTTGATAATGCTTTAACTACATCATCATCGGTCATTCCTTCGGTAAAGGTTAAACCTAATTTTTCAATTTGTTCTTTTGTCATAAGAACTAAAACCTCCTGCGTTTTTTGGGTTAGTGTTCTCTCACTACTTTGCGATTAGTTTTAATTCGTTTTCTCTAACGAATGTTTATTTTTTAGGTATTTCTACCTTAATAACCTTGTGATACGTCATTTTTAGAGATACATTTACGTTTAATCTCTACAATGGCTACTTTGTCGCGTTCCCATTTAATGACTACTTCATTTCTGCGGTTCAATATGTCGCAAATTTGTTTCGCCATTTCTAATGTAAATTCACTCGTTTTCATTAGTTTGTGCCTGTTTAAGCAAATCTTCTGCTTCTTTCTTGGCTTGCTCGTAATAACTTTCACTCATTTGGTATGCTTCTTCGCTATCTGTGAATAATCCGCATACTTGGAACGCTAATTTTGGTGCTACTTTGTTATTTTTGAGTAATAAGTCAAGAACTTGTGCTTTTTGCCATAAGTTTTCGTAATTTCTACGGGTAAACTTAATTTCAATGTCGGTTGTGCTTAATTCAACACTTCCTTTTGTCATAACCTTGCAAATATTAAGTATGTTTTTAAGGAACTGTCTTTCACTTGTTTTAAACATAACTTCGGTTTCACTTGCTCTTGCGTCTGCGCCTTGCCAACCATTTTTGAGGATAACCGCACCATTGTTTGAACTATCGTTTGTGTTTCCGTCGCTTTGGCTTGGCATACCAACAATCTTTAAGACTATTGAATACATATAATTAACAAGTGTTTGTATTTGTGTTTGGTTAAGTTCTTGGGTTAGATAGCGGACGTTTGCTTTAAGTTCCTTGCTTGCGTCTTTAATCTTAATTGCGCCAAGTTCTTTAAGTTTTCTAACGTCCTCGTCTTTAATATCTACGTTTTCAAACACCATAAGGGCTTGCACAAATTCATCAACTGCGTCCAAACGATTACTTGCAACTTGGTTAATACAATCAAGAAGTTTGATAACTTGTTCAAAGTCGCCAATGCGTTCTTCGTTAAGAGGATATTCAACAAGTGGGATTGAACCATAAGTGTGAGGACGACTACTTATAATTTTTCCGTCCACCACTTCATAGAACATATCGTGTGTATATGCTTGGAAACGTAATTTAAGTTCGCCTTTTTCGTTAAATACCCTATCAACGATAACTCCTAAAACAGGTTCTTTTTTATAGTCTGCACTATATACGACAAACGCATTTCTTGGGTCTATTGCATAAGACTTAAATGGCGCTTCGTTATTTGGGTCTAAATCATAATTGTCGTTTTGAACACTTAAACGATAAGCAGTTCCGCAAATTGATTGCCACTTTGCTATTGCTTTGTCTTGTCCTACTTTATCTTCAAGTATTAAGTAGTCATTTAAAGTATTTAAACCATTAAGTTTGGACTTATCTTTACGCGCAACGTATTCAATCGGCTTCCATAAGAGATAGCCCACTTTAAAAGCAACAATTTCTCTTGCGTGGTTTTCCACTACTTTGTTATTAATTTCTTGGTGGTAAACCTTTTCACGCGCAAGTATTGGTTGAATACCTTTGTAATAGTTGTATAAATACTCAATTTCTGCTAAATTTGTTAAAAACAAAGCGTTTGCTTCTGTTAATGCTTGAACAATATTGGTTTCATTTATTGGAGAATAGTTGGAAAGTATCCTAATTCTGCCGTTTGTATATAAATATTCGTATTTTGTTTCGTTAGCCATAACTAAAAAATACCTTGCTAACGAAGGTATTAAAATAAAGCGCATTGTCTATGTTGCGACAAAGACACTAAAAAGGACGTGCAAAGATAGAATAACTACCGACAGGGTTGTTTTGTGGGCGCAACATATCTACACCTTGCGCTAAACTATCGGGTGCGTCATCTTTTTGCTTGTTTCCACCATTTGCAGAGTAAGAAAATAGGTTTTGCATAAACATTGCATAGTCTTTATTTCGGTATGGTGCGCTTAAAAAATGGAAATGTAATTTAATATCACTACTACATTGCACTATTCTATCGCACTTGCTTATGGTCGTAGGCGCAGGTTTATCGGTAATATTTATTGGATAACCTTTACTTTTTAATATTTCATTAACATCTTGTCCGTATTCATCTCCACGACTATTACGTTCAAATTGCAAGGTTTGTATTCCCCAAGTTAAACATAATTCGGCAACTTTTGGTTGTGTTTTTTCTTTATCGCCATAATCAAAGACAACGGCAGGAACATAAACATCATAATTGCGCGAGTTAATTTCGTCCTTGTAAACATACATAACAGGGCAACTAACTGCGTCGCCACCACCCCAAGCAACATCGCAAGGTGCAATAATTTTGTAAGGTGCTTTCTTTTGTGGTAATTCGCCATTGAAATACATTAAAGCGTCTTTATTAAATAGTTGCCCGCTACGTTCTATTGGAGATGACATATAGACGGCAGACCACGAAGCCATATCTCCTGTGTTTTCAAAGGACGCACGTTTTTGCAAGTAAAAAGTTGTTGAAAAACCGACATTATACTCATAATCAAAGTTGCTTTCATCTTTTTCATTTAAAGCAGGTTTATCAATAACTTTGTATCTTCTATTCTTAAAGGCAGGTTCTTCGGTTAAAACCTTAATTCGCTTGCCTATTGGGTCATTAATACTCCAACGAGTGCCTATCCAAAGTATTTTTGCGCTTTCCTTTGCTCTTGTTGTAAAGTCATTTTCAACCTTACTCCAAACTGTCATAAGTCTAATTTGGTTAATTGCTTCTTCAAAACCACTAACAAGGTCATCGCCTATTAAAATTCCAGAACAGTCCACCGCGCCATTAAGTGTGCCGTCAATGGAACGTGCCGTAAAACTGTGATAGCGTTTGCTTCTGCCAACGTCCAAGAACGTATCTTTACTATTACACATACTCTTTGGGTCAAACTTCGCGTGCGGAAATATTTTTTTCCAAGTATATGTATATTCATCAGTAATAATTTCTATAACACCCTTGTAAAACGCGCTTGCGACTACGCCCGAAAAACTGCCATACAAATTTGACACTTCGGGGTTAATGCCAAGTTGCCAAGTTATTAAAAATAACATTAAAGTTGTTTTGCCTATTCTTGGAGGGCAACTTAAAAATAACTCGTCAAGTTTATCCCAAATGACTAAATCTTCCATTGCGCGGACTACATCTAAAAGTTGTTTCCTGCGCGGGCGGTAAAATTGTTCATTTATTGGTCTATAATATTCTAATGCTTGAAAATAACTATCTAAACTATAAGGAGTTTCTAATACTAATACTTTAAATATTATTTCTCTAATATCTTTCTTAACATCATCTAATATACTTTTATCTTTATGGTTATTAACACATAACTCTTTAAGTTGGCGAGCGCACATCATAGCGCGCATAACATCACGATTAAAAAGCCCTTTTATGTATAAATAAGCGTCATTATAGTAAACTAATGAACTTGGGTTTTTCTTAATTAGGTAAGTTAGTTTTTCAAATGTATCCATAATTTCGCCTCCAAACAAAAAAGAGCATTATAAATGGTTAATAAAGATAACATATAGTTATCCTTATTTAACGATTTATTTAGCCCTATTGCTTTTAATGTAGCCCGATTGCTACAAGTTAGTTATTCATCAAGTATTGGGGTATGAACGCCTTTAACCCATTGCGCCTTTTTGCCACCGTATTTAATATAACCTTGATAAAGTTTTCTATTATTAATTATATAGTGTATTTTAACTTGATTAAATGGCGTGCCTGTTTTTGTCCTAAAACCTTGCTCATTAAGATACTGCGCTATTTTAACTTGCGAAATGTTATCTTTATCAAGACTAAAAATTTCTTGGACTATGCGCGCCTCCGCGTCATTAATAACTAATTGTCCTTTTTCAACTTTATAACCAAATGGCACACCACCGCCTGCATATCCGCCTGCGTTGGCTTTAATTTCTCTACCGTGTGAAGTTCTTAACGCAATGTTCTTACGTTCCTGTTCCGCGACAAATAACATCATTGAACGATAAATGTTCGCAAATGTTTCGTCGTCGCCAAAGTTTTCTTCCACGCTTATAAGTTTTACGCCCTTCTTTTCAAGTAAATATAAGTAATAGAAATATAATTTAGTATCACGCGCAAGTCTATCACTCTTAAAAACGATAATCGCTTCAAAAGGCGGGTTTGCCACATCGTATCCGTAAAGTAATTTATTTAATTCTTCTCTCTCATCGCTTACTCCACTTACGACATCAGTAAACCACGAAACTATTGTAAGCCCGTGTTCCTTCGCGTATTTGCTAATCGCCATTCGTTGCGCGTCCTTCCCGTATTTTTCGTCTTGCTCTTGGGTGCTTATACGAATATAGCCGATTGCACAGTGTTTCTCCTTTATCATTTCTCGCGCCTCCTTTTTCCTGCCTCTATTATTTCAATTATAAACCGACTTGTCAATAGTCTATTTATTTTTATGTTCTAAAATTTGCTTTTAATTGACGTTTTTCAAATTAAAATTTTTGCGCGGAATTTTTTATGAATACGACCTGTTTTTTAGAGTATTTACCTGTTCTCTCGTGTTTTCTTTTTGGTTTAGAAAGTGCATAATCAAATGCTTCTTGCCAAGTCATACTCTTTTTTTGAACATAATACATAATTCTTTCATAAGATATTCCTGTCAAAATCAAAGCAGTTTTTAAATCACACACATCTTCGTTGATACATACTTGAACAGCACTATATTTAGTTTTTCTTTTATAACTTGGCGTTAGATTATGCCTTGCCAAAGACGAGTTTTCTTCTCTTGTAATATACCTACAATTATTTGGCTCATAATTGCCGTCGGGGTTAATTCTATCTATGGTTAAACCTTCTTTCCAACCGTGTTCCATAGACCATTTAAAAAAGTTATAAAAACCTTCACGACCATTAGCCCATTCATCGCAAACTCTAATACCTTTTGCACCATACATTTTATAACTTTCAGTATTTGGGTTATTACATCTTGCCTTCATATTTTGTAGTTTCCTATATAAAGTATGTTTTACCGAACCATAGTCTAATTTATGGTCTTCGTTGTTAAATTCGCATTTGGGGGAACAACATTTTTGTTTGAACCCAACTAATCTAACGGGCAAAATTTCGCAAGTATTCCCACAATCGCAAACGCAAGTAAAATAAGAGCGTTTTTTATTGTCATTACATTTTTTTGTATAAACATTAACAACAGTTAAATGACCGAATTTGCGTCCTATCCACACTTCGTCATACTTTCTTTGATTAACCGAACAAGTGCATTTTGGCGCGCGGTGTTCCAACAATGGTTTCATCTGCTTATAAGCGATACGCCCACATTTAACACACTCGCATAAAAAACCTTGCCCTTCGTCATAGCGTATAATCTTCCAATCGTCAATTATTTGCCCTTCGCAAAGTTTATACTTTTCTTTCTGCGTTAATGGTTTCGGCTTTGGAACGAATTGACATTCGCAAGAACGCCCCACTTTTCCGCTAATAAGTTTTTTGCAATAACTAATGGTTTTAACCTTTCCACAATGTATGCACTCCACCGTCCAAACTTGGTCTTTGTCCGCGCCTTTTTTGTATTCAACTTTAATAACTTTCCAACAACCGTAAATCTTGCCTACTCGCTCTTGGTATGCCTTTTGTCTGCGTAGTTCATTTGCTGTCATAAATGTCGCCTCCTGTATATGTTTCCTTAATGATAAACATTTTTGAAATAAAAGTCAATATACCCCCTCAATAAAACATTAAGGATAACCGTGAGAAAGTAAACCCACGCACCCAATCGCCCTTTTTTTATTACCCCTGCCCCACTCAAGCAACACTAATTTTCGCGCCTTAAAACGCCTAAAAACATATAAATAATGCTATATAAAAATATCTAAATTGATTAAAAACTTAATAAAACGACTAAAAAACGAAAATAATATATAAATATATTAAATTAGTATAAATTAATCTTGATTATTTTATATGCTTAAAAATTCCACCACTTGAAAAGCGTTTCAAAAACTTTGAGAATATATAAAAATAAGTCGCGACACGCTTAATTTTTCAATGCTTATGCGTTCATGCTTTTGTATATGTATATGCGTTATTGACTAATATATACAATATTCTTTTTTTATTATTATTGACTATTAAATATATATAAATATTGTGCTTTATGGTGTAAAGTATTTTTACTTAACACTTATGTTATTATTGACTATATAAAACAATTAGAAAAAATAATTTTATAAATTTAGTATTGACATAACGCAAAATGTGATTATACTTATAAGCAGATAAACAAAAAGCGGAGGGCGCAAAAATGAATAAAAAACAATTAGAACAATTAAAAGAACACATCGCAAAAAGTGGAGGCGCAACGCTAACGGCGGGCGGACATATAACCGCTTTAAGCGTGGGCTATATGGTAAGCATAAAAGGTTATGAAAAAAGCGTTAAAAGACTTACAAAAAAAGTTTTAAAAAAGTATTTAAAATTAGCAAAGGCGCACGGCTTATATGCGGGCGTATGGCTTGAAAACGGGCTTTATTGTATGGACTTATCAAAAAATATCGCAGACAAACAAAGCGCAATTTATGAGGGTATTAAAAACGAACAACGCGCAATTTATGAGATAAGCACGGGCGCATATATTTATTTAAAATAACTTTTAATAATTGGAGGCTATAACAACATGAAAAGAGTATATTTAAACGGCTTAAATAATATCGCGTTAGTGATAGACGACGGGCGCAAGTTATACGCGCTTATTAAAGGCACAACGGCGCGAGGACTAAAAAAACATAAAAAAGATATGTTTAAAGCGGTTAGGCTTGAACGTATCGCGGAGGCGCTAAATATCGCAAAAGCGGACGGATACAAGCGCGCAAAACTAACCGCAAAGGCAAAATAAAAAAAGTTTTTATAAAGCATTAAAGGGAGGCGAAAAAATGAAAACTTACGATTATAAAACATTTACTTTTAAGACATTAAACGGCGACGATTTAAACATTATTTGCTTTGTATTTGATACGGGCAAAAGTTGGGGACACAAAGCAGTTATTCAAAACACGGGCGAACAAGTAAAAATAAATTATTATAATCGCACGTGGGAGGCTTTTAAATACGAAAGCGTGCTATATAAAGCAGTAAATAGTTATTATCCATACGCGAAACAAAAGGCAGAAAAAACAGTAATTTATAAGCAGTTGGAGGCAATAGCAAAACATCACGCGGAAGAGTGCGAAAAATGGCTAAATGCTTTTAAAAAGTCTTATGACGCTTTAAGCGATAGCACAAAAGAGGCAATAAAGAAAAGCGATTTATTTATTAACTCTATTGAGCAGGGCGAGGCTATTTTAAAGGGCGCGCAATTATTGGATATGATAAAGGGCTAAAAATTGGAGGGCTTATATATGGCTAACAATAAAAAGGGCTTTAATGATTTATTTAAAAATGCGATTGATAAAAAGGCTTTAAAAAACGCGTTAAGCAACGAGAAAAGCAGGCGCGAGATTATGGCAATTATAAGCAAAATTAAATACTAAAAGGGGGCTAAATAATGGCTTACATTGTAAAAGCAGAAAATCAAAAATTTAAACTTGGCAAGCGTGCATTTAATACGCTTACACAAGCAACAAGTTATATAAAAGATAGCGTTAAAAACTATTTAAAGGGCGGATATTTACGACTATTTAGCGAGGGCGTAGAAAATAGCGCAGATATGATTTATAAAGCGATATTTATTGACATTTACGGACGCGCAAACGTGGTAAAGTGGCGCATATTGGAGGCGTAAAAATGTATAGGACTAAAAAAGGTTTAGCAGAATATTTAATAATGGCAGACATAAACAAGCGCGAGGGCTTTAAATACTATTATGAAAAAGACTTAAAAGCAGAACACGGCGAGGAATTAAAAACGCGTGTAAATATGTTTATTAGCGATTTAGACGCATTAAGCGAACATTTGAGGACAAAAGGCGTAAAGGGCGATTATTACAGGCTTTTAAAAACTTATGAGGCTTTTATACCGCACGTTTTCTGTGGTTTCTTAATACAGGATAACGTAAATAAATTATGGAATATAAACATCATTTAAAGGGGCAAAAAATGAAAAGCGTTGATTTATCAAAAGTATTAAGAAAAAACATAAATTGTATTGGCTTTATTTGGCGATTTAAAAGCGGGCGTTATGGCTATCAAAATGTTAATGATTTGGGCTTATTTTTGGAGGAATTAAAAGGCAAGCAAAAATACGTTAAAAAAATCTATATAGGGCAATACTACGTTTATCAAGTGCGCGGAGGTTGGGAGGACGACGGAACAGGCGCAGGACTTGCGACAATTAAAGCATTATTAAAGGCTTGTTATCCGCTTGACTTTACGCTTACAAAACACGAGAAAAAACTAAAAGAAAAATATTATGTATAGGGGCATTTTATGAGAAAAAGATTATGTTTAGTGCGAGATATTGGCAACAACAATTTTGAGATATACGGCGCACGCGGTAAGTATATAACACTATTACATTGTGATAGTAAATATTTATTGCAAGCGGTCAATTATTGGGGCTATAACGCGTTTAAAATGGTCGTTTATAAAGGCGGTAAACTAACGGAGGTTAAACAATGATTTATAAAGGGCATAAATTAGTAAAAATCAAAGACACAGATGTTATAGGCGGACACTACTTTAAAATTTATAAAAATGATGTATTTATAACAAGTGCGTGGACGCTATCTAACGCAAAAGAATTTATAGACAGTTTTAAAGAAAATACAGGATATAACTACAACGTATTAGCATAAGCAAAGGGAGGACAAAAAATGAGTTATGAGATTTGTTATAGCAGGGCATTTATTAAAACGAATAGGGGCATTATACCGCTTGTATTAAGCGGGAGTAATAATTGCACGGAGTTTAAGCACGGCAAAGAACGCAGGGAACGCGATTGGGGGACATTTTACGGCAATAGGTTTATTGAAAAAAATGCAAGCGAGATATTAGACTTTTTCAAAAATAAAGACGATAAAAGCGATTTTTGCAAGTATAGGGGCAAGTGGCTAAATTATTGCGACGCATACGACTTTTATTTAAAGGGCATTAAAAACGCGCTTTATTTGGAGGAATATTTAAAAAACGGTCTTTTTAGAAACACACAGGGCAGAACATACGGCATACATTATTTAAAGTGCTACGTCCATAATTGGGCGGTTGAACACGGCAAAATTGAATTAGAAAAGGACATCACTACTACGGAGGACTTGGAGGCTTGGCTTGACGACGCGAGGGCATACATTGGTAATGATAACAATAATAAATTTATTTGTTTTATGTTTAATGATAATGAGGCTATAAGCGTTAGAAAAAAGACAAACATTAAAGGGGCTTGCATTATTAAAGATAAAAATTGGTTTTTAAGCACAAACGACGCGCAAAAATGGGAGTGCGCTTACGATGTGGCAGGTGCGCTTATATTTGATAACGCAGAACAAGCAGAAAAGCATATAGAGGCTATGCGCGAAAAATGGGGCAGTAGCGTCAATAGGCTAAAAATTGTTAAATACGACGCTAACAAAAAAGAACAAGTTAAAAACTGTTATATACATATAAATAATTTTGGTTATTTTGTTAAATTTACGCGCTATGGATACCGCTACACTTATTCATTATGCGATATGAACAAAATGACGCAACAACGCGCTAAACAGGTATTAAAGAAACTAACAGATAAATTCAGTAAATATATATACGAATTAGTAAAGGAGGCAGAACAATGCGCTTAACTTATGAACAAGCAAAAGACGTAGCGTTATGCGACTATACCGTAGGCGTATCCACCGCTATTGAACACTTGGGTTTTCTTGGCTTTAATACATCGTTTTATTGGCGTGTTATGAATAGAGGCAACAATTGGGAGGACGACGAAAAGAACTTAAAAACACGGGATAAATTATTTAAAAAATTACACATATTTAAAATTATGCAAAAGGCATACAACGAAATTTGGAGGTAAAACTTATGGAAAAATTTGCAATTGAGGAATTATACGCAAAACACGGCAGATACGAGGTTATTTGCGATTGGTTTAAGTTTATGGCTTATTCAATAAAAAACGCGCTATCCGTTAAGCATTTGGGAGGCTACGAAAAGCGCGAGCAAGATTATATTAGCACAATGGCTAAATACACACAAGACGAGCAAAAATGCTTTGTTAGGGCGTTTAATGAACTTGTGGACATTATGGAAAATGATGTTAAAAATGGCGTTTATAAAGATTGGTTAGGCGAGTTTTATATGAACGCAGGCATTAGGGATAAGGATAAACAACAAGAGTTTACGCCATATCATTTAGGGGCTTTAATGGCAGAAATTAACATCGCACCTACATACGAAGAAAACAAAGACAAAGATATTATTGCTATCAATGACCCGTGTTGTGGAGGCGGTTGCTTGCCTATCGCTATGTGTGAGGCACTTAAAAAACGTGGTTTTGACTATCAAAGAAAAGCGTTATTTGTTTGCAACGACAACGACGAAAAATGCGTTTTTATGACATATATTCAATTATCGCTTATTGGTGCGCCCGCAAGAGTAATTTGGCAGGATACACTAACACAAAAAGTTTACGACGAACCTTATGATACACCCGCTTTATGCGCACAATGGTTAAAGTTTAGAAACAAGTTAGAGGGTTTAGGTTGTTTATATACTGAACCTAAAAAGGAGGTTAGCAACAATGCTTTGCAATAAATCGGCATTAGAAAAGAAAATTAAAGATTGCGAAAAATACATCGCTAACTATAAAGTTTACATCGCAATTTTAAACAAGTTAGATATTAAACTTAACAAAGACGGAACTTATCCAAAGAACCCGTTTATTGCGTTGCATTTAGTAGGTTGTGAAGAAGATAGTTGGCACTATAAAAATTATGGTTATAGGGGCTATATTCTTAAAGTTGGCAAAAAGTATTACAAAGTGTTTTTAACCCGTGAAAGCGACATTATAGACATATCTTATACTTGGTGCGAAAAAGACGGAACAACACACGGCGGACGCGACGGAAGATTTGCATTTGACATTGATTATTTAGATACAATGGAAAACTTTAAAGCACAAGTTAAGCGTCGTATTGATTTATTTACTAACAATATAGGCGCTACAAAACGCGAAATGCAGGCGTATCCTAAAATCTTCGCGCAATTAGAAAAGATTAACACTTATGGTTTAAGTAATTGGGAGGTTAAAGACTTATTATGACGCTAAATGAGTTATTTAAACAGGCTTATAACGACTACTTATCAATTTGCGCGCTTGTTGAGGGCGAGGACTTTGAAAAGAGTTATAACGACATACAAGAGATTGAACCCGATGTAATGAATAAAGACGACGAATTATACGACATCAATTTTGGAGTTTGTTGTTTTACTATTCAAAACATCAAAGGTAGAGCGCAAGTTGCATACACAAGTATTGAGGTATGGGATAGCGATACAGGACTTGTAGGCAATTTTACAATCAACGAAATTGCAGAAAAAGGAGGTATTAAAGATTAGTTATGACTTGCATAAAAGAGGTTGTTTGCAACGGACAATTAGTAAACACAATTAAGACAACAGGCGCAAACGCTTATAAAGAACTATCCATTTTGTTAATAAATGTAGTTAATAAAAATCGTGCGAGTGTTAGCAATTTGATAAACAAAAAGGGTTTGCACGAAATCCAAGGCTTACAAAAAATCAATAATGAGTTTGTTTATCAATATCATTTTAAAGGCGACGAATTAGAACGCTTGCCGATTATTTGCAATTAGGAGGCTATTTATGGGCTACAAGTATAAAGAAATTACGGACGACGTTTGGAAAGCAATAAAAAAAGAACTTTATTTAAACAAGAAAAAGTTTGCGTTAGATATTTTAGTTGAATTGCAAGGTTATCACGGCTTGGAATATCAAGCGTTAAATGAAATGTATGCACACGGAAGATACAAATACCCTATTACTTATAAATATCGCCGTGAACTAACTAAATCATTTAAAGACTATGTTAATAATTGGGCTAAAACTTGGAGGAAGAAACAATTATGAGTGTCTATGTAGCATTTATCTATGACAATGAACAAGAAAAATATATTGACTACACACAGGCTTTTAAAGATATTGAGGCTTGCGAAAGAGTAGCGCGAAAACTTTGTGAACAATGGCAAAAGGACGAACAAACAGACGACACTTGCAGATTTCAATATGATATTAGGGAATTGGAGGTATTTGAAAGTGAATAACACTATTAAAAGAACAACAAAAAACTTTATTGATGTTGAGTGGCTTATTGATACATCAAACACGAAAAAAGGCGAAACATCGCACTTAACACGCCACCCTTATTGGAGTGGTTGGGAAGATGTAAGCAGAAATACATTTGTCTTTACATCAATGATTAGAAATGAAAAGATTTGTCGCATTTTAGCACAGGGATAGGAGGTTATTAAAATGAACAGACAAGAACTACAAGCAAAATTAAATACACTTTTATTAGGCAAAAATGCCGATAGCATTTATAGGATTTGCAACATAGTTGAAGCAGAGGCTATTAAGTGGTTTAGAGATAGTCAAGGCTACATAGGCATACGTTTAAATAATCACACTATTACTATTACTTATAAAGACAGAAGAATAGTTAGTTTTATAATTAAACGCAGTAAAGTATTAAACGGGGGGTGGGTTGTTAATCAGGTTGTTATGGACGAAAACTTTATTGACACCGAAACAAGTATTAACGCTATCCGTGAACGCTTTAAAAAGGAAAATGAGAACTTGCTTGACGAGGACATAACATCGCCTACAATACGCGATATTACGGAGTTTTTAAGGGATATTAAACGCCTTTATCCTTACAAGACCGCAGGCGAAATTAAAGACTATCTTTACGCTTTACATCAAAGATTTTGGAACGCAGAGGAGAACTTATGAGAAAGATATTTAGGGCAGTATTAGGCGCACGACAAGACTTTGTATGCTACGGCAATACTTTAACGACAATAAAAAGAAAATTAAGTAGAGAGGCGAATAAGTATTGGCAAGTGTTTGATATGGCGTTTGTTTATTTATTTGATAATCCGCAATATATCTTTAAACTTGAAAGAATAAATAGAATATATCCAAATAATATTATTAAAAGAGGCAGTTGGAAATGACGTTTGAGGAGGTAAAAGAAAAATGAAGAAATATACATTAGAAAGTTATGTTTTGCAGGACGACAAGACACCATACGGAGGCGTTAGTTATGAGGGACAGACACTTATTGAACTTGCGGAGGAGTGTGGAGAACAATCGTTCTTTAACTTAATTAAACACCGCAAAATTAGGGCGATAAATAAAGAACTTAAATGTTGCGGTATTATGCCGATAAAAAGACGCTATTTGTTAAAGGAGGAAAATTAAATGTTAGTAAATTATGAAGATATTTTAAAAGAAATGGAAACTTATGAGAAATGGCACTTTAAAAATAAGTCCACCACTATTGCAGGTTTAAAAAAGCACTTTGAAAACCACTTAAAAGAACAAACACCAACAAAAGAAAAACAACAACTTGTAATTGTTTGGCAAAGCGAAGAGGGATATGGCAAAGGTTGTGAGGTTTTAAATGATGTTTGCGCCGTGTCAAGCGAATATAACGACAAAACGCAAAAACTTGAACTTACTGTTGAGTGGTTTGCAAATGGCGATTGCTTTAATACTTTTATGCTTGATGTGAAACGTGGCGATTTCTTTATCTTGCACCCTCTTTGTGAAGAAAACTAACCATAGGCAATACAATACAAAGGAGGTATAATTATGATATTACGTTTTGAGGCTTGGAAAAGTCATAATATATTGGCAGTTGATTTTGACAAGAAAATTTATGAGTGGTGCGGTATTTATACAGGAACAATTTTGGTTGGAAACTCTAATATCGCAACACAATTAACAAAAGTTTTAGGCGATGTGGACTTAAAAAGTATTGAAAGAGAACTACGACACAATGGCTTTAAACAACAATATAAAGGAGATAATGGAGAACTATGTTTGAAATAAATAAATATAAATACGTTGATGTAAATACTCGTAGCAAGTTTGAGGTTTATTCTCGCACGTTAGAGTTTGCGGACAAGTTAATTGACCGCATAAATAATTTAGGCACATTTACTTTACGCAAAGCAAAGGTTGGTTTTTGCAAGAAAATGACAAGCGAAATACCACCTTATAACGTGGAACAAGAACAGGAAGAAACCGTGAGAAAATGGGAGGAAAACGCAAATGACAAAGAAAAAAAAATAAAGAACCTATTACTATGTCGCAACGTGTAAATGATTGGCGGAAAAAGACATCAGTTGCTTACACAATTAAATTTAACAAAGCAACACAAAGCGACATTATCAAAAAATTGGAAAGCGTTGATAACAAGACAGGATACATCGCGTCTTTAATTAAAGCAGATTTGGAGAAAAATAATGCTTAATGAAAACGGACACCGATTAGAACAACAATTTAATGAAATGGGTTTTCGCGTTCAGTTTGTTAAAGAAGTAAAAAGCCCACAAACAATTTCGTTTTACTTTCGTGTAGTCAATGCGCTTGATTTTAGCAAAAAACGTGTTGAAACTTTGGTTGAGAAAATATCAATTTATAACCACGTTAAGTTTAAGTATGTTGAAACGGACTTAAAGGAAAGCGACTTTGGTATCGTTGCTATTGCGCCACAAAGACAAACACTTTGGTTAGGTAATTTATCGTTCTCGCCAAATTATATTACGGACAAGTTTTTAGTGCCGATAGGGAAAGATATTAACAATAACCAAATTGACTTGGACTTTAATAAACTTTCGCACTTACTCGTAGCAGGCACAACAGGTAGTGGTAAAAGTGTATTTATAAATACTTTAATAACAAGTTTGTTAATTACTACACCAACGGAGTGCTTTGACTTGGTGCTTATTGACCCTAAACAAGTTGATTTAGATAGGTTTAAGACACTACCAAATGCGAAACACATAACAAGCACGGACGAAGCAGTTTATTTCTTCTCAAAACTTGTTGATGAAATGGAAAGAAGATACAAGATATTACAAGAGAAAGGACTAAAAAACGGAAACGGAGTATTAAAACCTTTATTTGTTATCGTTGATGAACTTGCCGATTTAATGCTTCAAAGTAGGTATGAAATGGAAGAACAAATTGTAAGGTTAGCACAAAAATCTCGTGCCGTAGCAATTCATCTTGTATTAGCAACACAATCGCCGAGAGCAACCGTAATTACAGGTTTAATTCGTGCGAACATACCTAACACAATAGCATTAAAAACTACAAGTATTAGAGAAAGTGTTATATTGTTGGGACATAAATGTTGTGAAGAACTATTAGGTTATGGAGATAGCATTATCAAATTACAAGATAGTCCAAACGAAATAAGAACACAAATTGCTTATGTTGATGATGAACAAATAACGGACTATGTAAAATATAGGGGTGGCGAATAACCACCTCTTTTTTTATGCCGTAATTTTTTTACACCACCAACGTAAAAACTTTACATTAACAAAAATTATGCTAAAATCGTTCAAATTAAAAACACGGACAATAAGCCCGTGTTTTTTTCTTGTTTGAATAATTACCATAAACTTGTGTTTCGCGTGTCTATGCCCCCTTAAAATGCGAAATAAAGGCATTACACATCAATAACATCAACATCTTTATACTTATCTTCAATGTCTTTTTCGTTTGGCTCATCATTTTTGTTGTTAATTGTAAGTTCTTGCTTGTCGCTTAAACCAAAGAAATTTTTAGCAAGGAACATACTACCAACGCCACCACTTTCGGCAATATCAATTTCATTCATTGTCGCAATTACGTTAATAGCGTTTTTAATTTCTTCCGTGCCTTCAAGTTTAATCCCACTAATCCAAACCCTTCTGCCGTTAAACGCGTCAAACAGGTCTTTCTTTGTTATGCCTAATGCTAACGATAAGCCGTTTATTGTAGGGCGACTATCACTTTCAAGCGCTATCTCAAAGTAATCATTTATAGCACGACTAATTGAATAACTATTATTAAGCAATGGTTTTTTAATTTGATGAACTTGCAAAGTGTGAATTAACTTTTTTTGCTTTTCGCTTAATGTTCCTTTATCAATGCGCCTTTGTAGTTCTTCTTTCTGCTCGCCAACATACTTTGATAAGTCAAGGAAATATTTGCCCCTAACCTTTTCTTTATCGGCAATAACTACGGCATTATCAAGTTGCTTTGCTTCAAACTCGGTAATGTGTCCTTCGTTTTTCATATCTTCCACCACTTGCTTTCGTGGGCGATATGGTTTGTAATCGGCAGGGATAGTTTGCTCAAACTTTTTAGGCGTTGGCTTTTTTGTTTTCTTCTTTTGTGCCATACATTACCTCCCCATTAGGCAAGGTTATCTTAATTTTTCCGTTGTCTAATTCTTTAATGGATATTTTTTGAACGTGTTTGCCATATAAAGTTTCATTCCATTTACGAACAGGCAAGACGAAGAACATAACAGGAAACAAAACTACGGCTTCAATCATACCGACAATTAACATAATAGTTGCTTTAATGTATTTCATAATTATTTCCTCCATTTTTAAGGTTTTAATTCGCATTTTTGCAAATTTCTCGCAAATTATTGAATTAAAATACCTAATTTATCGTTTTTATTTTTTTGCCTCTCATAATTTCATCAACCTTTTTGCAAATATAAACTGATTGGAAAGCCACAAATTCACATAAATCTTCTTGTGTAAATTTATTGTGATAACAACGACCTTGTAAACATAATATAGCGTGGGTAATTTCGTGTCTTAACACACATCGTTGCATTGTTTTATCTAAATCATTCCTAATGTAAATCGTAAATTCATTGTGCAAACATAAACCGTCATTACCCCTAATTCGTTCATCGTTTTTATTAACAAAGCAAACTTGAAATTTGTATCCATAAATGTCTATATGTTTCATTTCTCTAACTCCTTCTTTGTTAAAGCCCACCCACCTAAACATTTTTTCTTATATTTACATAGATGTAATGAACTAAATACAAATTCATTACTTCGTTCAATGCTTCTTTCGTTATAACCTACTGCTCTCATAACTTTTAAGCATTTATTTTTAAAATCAATTCCATACACATAATAGAATAACAAGCAACTTGGTTCTGGTTTCATTGTTTTACTATCAACCCCACCAACTTCCCAAACACCATTGATAAGCATTTCAACTAATTCGTTCAAAGTAAAACCAAGTTTTTCTTCAATATCTTCTAATTGACCGAGTTTGTTTAACAATGTTCCCAAAACATAATAAACATCGTTGCTAATGTTTTGATGATAATTAACTCTTATTCTTTCATTTAAGATAGAGTTATCTTCCACAAACTCATAAGGTTCTTTTGCTTTAAATGTTAATCTCATTTCAACACCTCTTTTAATAAGTCAAATTCTTCTTGGGTTAGCATATAATCACTAACACAAACATAATCTTTTACTTTATTAGGTATTCTATGTTCGTTATAAGTTGCAAAATCACTTATAGTTTTTAACATAACAACATCAACTTTCTTCTCTTTAATAATCTCCAACACCTTTAATTTCTTTTCAATTTCGTCCAGTTCTCTTAAATATTCAATATTTGGAAAACCATTTGCGAGTTGTGAATGCTCGAACTTTGCTCTTTCTAATGGCGATAATTCTTGTTTAGTCATTTTTGTTTCAAAAAGTGGTAGAAAATTATTAGGTTCATTCAAAGTATTGTTAATTCCTGTTTTATAATCACTTGGTTCTAAATTGTTTTTATCTTTCATTTTTGTTCTCCATAATAGTAAGGACACATTGTTGATAATAATTCCTTAAAGCAAATTAAATAATTACTAAACCAAATGTGGACTACATTTCTTTCGTGGGATATTTCAAGCGCAAGGCTTTGAGCAATTTTTCCCAAATATCTTAATTCAACCACATCACACTCATAATCTTTATTAACGAAATAGCATTTGTCTTTGTAATAACCAAGAATAATTATTCCGTTATATCCGTTCTTTCCCCAAAAGCCGTTATAAAGTTTATCGGTTGAGATAATATCAATAGAAGATAGTGGGCTTCCAAGTTTGTAAGGCAACGCTTTTTCAATAAGTTCTTTGATGTTCTTTTTCATAATACTTCTAAATACCCCCACTCTTGTTTAATCAAACACTTAAAGGTTAAGTATTCGTTTGGTAATAGTTTTTTATAATTAACCTTGTGCGCCACCCAATTATTGTATTCATAACAACTTGTTGAACCCATAAAATTGGTAAAGTCTAAACCTTTTTCTCTAATAATTTTGTTGGCTTTTAAGTTAAGTTTCTTTATCTTTTTCGTTCTTTCAATAGGGTCTAACATAATTTAGTCCTCCACAATTTCTAATCTAATATTAAGTTCTTCAAGTATTGGCACTCTTTCGCCTTTTAATGCTCGGTCAATAGTGCGTTTTGAAAGTCTTAATTCCTCTGCGCATTTTTGTTTGTCGGCAACAATTACAGGTTCTTTGTAAGGCGAGATAATGCGGACGGCTTTGTATTTGCGATAACCATTGCGATACATTGCCTTTTTAATTGCTTGCTCGCTTGAACCATACTTTTTGCATAGTTCTTCCACCGACATTGTTTCTAAATCTTCTTGCTCGTATTTACTCATAGTCGGGTATATCTTTCCATATTTCTTCCATAGTCATACCTCCTAAAATGGTAATAAACTATCATCAATATCAATATCTTCATCGGTAGCAACAGGCGTTTCTTCTTTTTTAACTTCTTCTTTAACAATAATAGTTTCATTATTACTACTACTTGCGCCTATGTTTGATACACGATTAGAAACGCAAGATGTGAATAATTTATCTTGGTATTTGCTAATTTTTAATGCGCCCTCAACGATAACCATATTTCCTTTGCGAAGAAAGTTAAGGCAATACTCTGCGTTTTTACCAAATGCGACTACTTCTAAAAACATTGTTTCGTTTTTATAGTCCGTATAAGCGATACCAAAATAAGCATTACCATTTTTATTAACAGGGTCTTTTGTAAGTCTGCCTTGAATAACTAAACTATTAACCATATTAAGCAACCGCCTTTCCTTTCTTTTCTTTAAGCGCAACACAATTTGGAAGCCAACCTGTCGCAAGTTTTTCCCAATGCTCAATGGTTTCCTTTGGTGCGTCCTTATGTTCTTCTAAAAACTTTTTCGCAGTATCAATAATCTTTTGGTGCGTTTCTTCATCAAACTTTACGATAAAGCGGTCTAACTCTTGCGGATACAAAATGCTTTCATAAGTGATAAGTTGTAAACCGAAAGCGTCATTTTTATGAAATGTATGTCTAATAATTTCCCACATTAAGAAACTTGCTTGCATATTAGTCATTGCACTTCCGTAAAAGCGAATAAATGCTTTTGTGCAAACGGCTAATGCTCTTGTGTAAGTTCCGTAATCGTGGTCGTATGCGGTCATTACTTTATTCACGAAATTGTTTAACTTATTTTTACTTGAAATGGTATCAACTTCCTTATACCACTCTTTTTCAAGTTCAATAAATTCGTTGCTTTGTTCTTCTAACTTAATCATTGTATTTCTCCTCAATACTTACGACACGGACACCATTTGTTCTGCCTACGAAATAAACATTGTCGTCATAAATGCTTATATCAAGAACTGCGATACCGTGCTTTTCTTTATATTCCACTAATGCTTTAATTAGTTCCTTCTCCGTCATCATTTTCGCCCTCTAATAAGTTTTTAAATTCACTATATTTTTTTATGTAAATTTCTTTAAACAATATCCCATAATCTCCGCGTTTTTCGGCTTTGTTTTTTGGTTTTCTTAACGCTTCTTGGCTACGTTTAATACGAAACTCTAAATATTTATCAAAGTATTCTTTAATATCTTTAAGGCAATTTTGATAACCCTGTTTTAGCCCGTCGTGATATGTTTTTCTCGGTTTATCATCTTCAAAACCAACTTTGCCCTTATTTCCGCCACTATTTTTATTGCGAAGTTGGTATCCCATATTAGCGTATTTAAGTATGTATTCTTGTTCGTAAGCGTCTAATTCACTTTCAAGACATTCAAACCAATCAAGGTCGTAGCCGTATTCTGCTTCGCCGATGAACTTATGTTTTCTTAACGATAAGTCAATGTGTTGGTATCCAAGTAAATGCTCTGCCATACGTCCAAGTATTCCGCCCTTTGCTTTCGTCTGCCCAATATAGCCGAAACGCATACCGTTTTCATCAGTTCTTGTGAGAATATAAATACCTGTTCTGTCGGGCAAATTAGGATAAAGTTTTAGTAAGCGTTTTTTAGCGCCTTCAAGTTGTTTTTGTCTAACCCCATATTTTTGTCCGTTAGTTAGTTCTTTCATTTGGTATCCCCCTTAAATACAAGTTCTTTTATACAAATGCCAATGCGGTCAAGTTCTTTAATTGGGATACACATACCCGAACTTGTCGCTTTCATTATGTCCGCGTCTATATGTTGATGTATTGATATGCCATATTTGTCTTTCCACTTTAATGGGTTTTCTTTTACCTTTTCATATAGCCGTATCAGTTGCTTTTTGCTAAATATAAACGCTCTACTTTCATCGCCTATTAGATAAAGCCAACTTTTGTCCTCTTTGGTTATGCCACCATTTATCATTTGGCTACCTTGCTTGTTCATTGCCTCAACTTCAAAGTAAAGTTTGCCTGTCTGCGAGTATTTGCTATCGTGTTTAATTTCAATACCGCTTGCACTCTCGCCTTTGCCTAATTGATATTTCTTGCTTACATAAACATTTAACGGTATGCCTATTTTTAGCAGTTCATCACATATAAAGTCTTGGTATTCCTCGCCAATGTCCTTACAAGCGTGAAACTTTAATTGGTTTTTTAACTTTTCATTTTCTTCTTTAAGCGTTTCCATTAATAGTTGCTCTTGCTCGGTCATTGACTACCCCCTTTCTTTACTTTTTTATAACTTCTGCTATCAAATAATTTCGTTTTCTTTTGTTCTTTGTAATCGTTGTATCATCGCAATGTTCAAACAAACTTTCTCTCAACCTAATCTTTTTGCCTGTATGTTCTTCAAGGTAGTTTTTAAGTTCTTCCCTATCCATATCCATACACTCGTTAGGTAAGGCGCAATTATCAAATGCTTCTAAATTATCAAACACCCAATTCGGCACTTGTATCTTCGTCATAAACATCGGTTTCCTTTAATGTTTCGGCATTTGTGCCTGCTTGCATTACGGTTTTATAGAACGGACATTTATAAGTTGTTCCATTTCTTCTTTTGAAAATTGTGTTGTTTAGCACTACACATTTGCCGTCGCAATCGCAACCAAAGCAATCGTGTCTATTTTGCTCACATCTTTTGTATTTCATTTTGGTTTTCCTCCAAACTTGCGATTAGTTCTTTCATTTCTCGTATTTCATTTTTAACTTTGTTCTCTATTGCTTTGCAGTTAAGTTGCATAATTGTAATAGGTTGAGAACGCTTTAAATAACTTAAATACTTATTAATATCTCTTTCGTTTTTACTAACCATATAAGTAAGTATCTTTGTATGTAATGTTTCTTTATTCCATTTATTTAATAAACTATTGTTATAAATACTTTCTATTACATACTTATCTATATCGTTATCTTTAAATTTATAAGTTCTAAAATCTTCAAATATATTCATAATTAATATTTATTATTGTTTCTTTTCAAGAAACTTAATTTTTATATTATTTTTTGGGTTTTAATAACATATAAGCGTTTAAATAATTTAAGGGCTTTTTATTCCAACTTTTTTATTAAGAAGGGGTTTTCTTTTTGTTTGGTAGGGAATACCCCCAAGACCACCGTTATTTTCTAACCGACACGTTGCAATGCAGTAAATTATATGGATTTGTGTTAGCACTATTATTGATATAAAAAGGAGTATTTAATGCTTATTAATGAAGTTTAGTAATTGTGTCGGCAATAACCATTTTTATTCCACCTTTACGGCTTCTTCAACATTGTTAATTGTTCCTGTTGGCATTGGCTTAACTTCGCCTTCATTATCAACGTATGTAGGTGTTCCGTCAGTATTGACAACTGCTTGGTCGTATTCAATGGCTTTTTGAAGTTCAGTGCTTAATGGTGCGTATTTAGAAAGTAATTGTTTCATTACTGTCTTTTGAGCCATAAGTTCAAACATACTCGTCCAATTATCAAATTCGCCACCACGATTTGCGCCTTTATGTGCTTGTGAGTATCTGCTACCGTGTGCTTCGCATTGCTCAACCGTCCAATAAAGTGTTTTTACAAAGCCATTAAGTAATTTGAAATAAGCATAGAAACCAATGACTTTTTTGTTATCGTGCTCGTGCGAGAACTTAAACATATCTTCGCCAAATTCGTCTTGTCCTACCCACTCGCCTTCGTGGACGTTTCTTACACCCAAGCGTTCAAATTGTCCGCTTCTTTGTGCTAATTGGACTAAACCTTTCCAACCAATTTGGAATTGTGCTTTGCTTCCATAAGGCACAACGTATGCAAACCCAAGTGTAGGTGCTAATGGAAGTTTCAATGAACTTGCCACTAACCCTGCGGTTAAGATAGTTCCTGCTTCACATTTTTGTAGTTGTGAATTTGCGCTAACTACCGATGAAATGTCGGCTACAAATTGTCTTGCTAACTCTTTGTCGCCAAGTGTGTTGTTGATTAGTTGTTGATAAGCATTTGACCTAATTGCAACGCTAAATTTTTCTGCCATTATTTTTCCTCCTCTTTATAGGCAATTTTTACCCTATTTAAGTAAGTTATAACTTTCTTAATTTCTTCACTACCGATAGGGTATTCAATAGTGATAACCGATGTGGTTTTTGGCTTCTCAACTTTTGGCTTGTATTCCAACATTTTTTGTGTGAGTTCATCACTTGCTTCTTGCAACATTTTTTCAAGTGGTTTACAAGCGTCCACCAATGGGTTTACCACTACCGCCGTTGTTTGCTTTCTTGCGTCTGCAATATCTTTGAGCAAACCATTGATAGCAGTTCTATGCCCCCACATTTCTTTGTAGTCGGCTTCCGTTAATAATGGGAAGTCCACTTTGTGTATTTCCAAGAACTTGACAACTACTTCTTCAAGTGTCTTGTCGCTACCTGTAATTAAGGTGTATCTTCTTTCTTCGGGAAGATACTTAAATATAAGTTTTTCTTTCATTTATTCTCCTATCTCTACTTTGATTTCCAAATTAGGTGGTATCATATTTTTAATATGATTTTCATAAAACTTTGTTTCTTCGTTTTCCACGTCTTTAATTTGTTTTCTGCATTTTGTTCTTTCTAATTTAACGTGCCTAATTTCGCTACTTTGCCATTCGCCTGTGTCATAGTTTATAAAGACTAATTCAACACAAACTTCTACAAACTTTGCGTCATTGATAACCGCTAAACCTTGAAGAACTTGTAGTGTGTAATTTAATGGGATATTTCCTGCACGCCACTCATCTGCGTCCGCTTTGCTTTGGACTAAATGTGTCTTAATTTCCAAGATACCTTTTCGCCCTGTTTCAACTTCTTTGAGTATGCCGTCTGCGGTATAAGTCATAAACGGCTTATCTACACGCCTATACATTGTTATTTCTTGCGGATAACTAACCTCGTATTTTTTAAGGTGTATCGCAAAGAACTTCGCAACTAATTCTTCGGCTTCTACCCCGTATTGAGTGCTTGCAGTATGTTTTTCTTTCTTTTCTTCACTTTTATTCACAGAACTGCAATAAATATCCAATTTGTTCATATAAGGGTTTTTCCCAAATATTGCGCTTACCGAACTACCACCGAACCCACGATGTTTTAACCACTCTTGTCGGTCTTTCCCGTAGTATTCAACCTTGTAAAGTTTCTTCATTTTTCTCCTTTCTAATTGCCTTAATTTCTGTATCAAATGTAGTGCCAAGCAATTCCAACACCGCATTTCGTTTAACCATATTCGGCAAATACTTAACTGCACCACCAAATTGTTTAACCGCTATCTTTTTAAGTTCTATTGCTTTCGTAGTTTTACAACCTACATACTCGCAAATATGTTTGTAAGACCATACAGGGCTTAACAATAGTTCTTCTTTCGTCATAATGTTGCTATTTTTTATAACTCTTGACTAAATAAAAAAGGTTGTCAATTTCATTTTCGTCAATATTATAAGTTTCAACAATTTTATCTATCATATATTTAGGCATAACTATACCATTATCATAATAATAGCGGAAGTGTTGAGGTTTATAACCAATTTCAAGACAAAAACGATTAACATTAACAATCTTTGGGTTTTTGTAAATGAAGTGTTTTAAATTTCTATAATCTATTCTCATAAGTTGCTATTTTTGATAACCTTGACGCAATAATTATTACACATCAAAAAACGTAATGCAATAATTTTTGGCAATTTCTTGTTTTATTTTTGATAACTAACATATTATAATAAATTATAGAAGGAGTAATTTGTTTGTATGGAATTTGGGGAAAGACTTAAAATTGCTATGGAATTTCGCCACAAAAAAGCAGTTGATATAGTTGAAAATTGTGGTATCCAAAAAGGCAACCTTTCACGTTATATCAATGGAAAATTGCCTGAACCAAAGCAAAGCACCATTTATAAAATTGCCGATTATTTAGAAATTAATCGTGCTTTTTTATTAGGTATTAGCGATAACTTAATTGTTTGGGATATTGAAAAAGGCAAAGTAAGTGAAACGGAAGAAGAAATTATCCTTGCCGATATAAACAATATATGTTCTAAACAAGATATAGAAACATTGAAAAATATATATAACGTAGTAAAGGCATTAGCAAAATGAATAAAGGCATATATAAAGACGCAAACGGAACTTGGTATATAAAAGTTAAACGCAATGGTGTTTATATTACTAAAAGAGGTTTTGCAAGCAAGCACGAAGCGGACATTAGTTTTGATGAAGTAGTTAGTCAAACGCTATATGAGAGAAAAATAAAAACAAGTTTGACTATTGAAAACCTTTGGCAAGACTATGTTGATTATAGAAAATTACAAGTTAGAGCAGGCACGCTTGTATGCGATAGAAGTAATTATAACTACTTTAAGAATATTGAAATTGATAAGTTATCTATTATTAAGTTTTATAAAGACTTATTAGGTAATACTAATTTAAGTAGTCAAAAGAAAAACAAAGTAATATCAACACTTAAAGGTGTTTTGAAATGTGCTTATTATAACAAAAGAATAAGTGCAGAACTATACCAAGATTTAGATGTTGCTTTAATCTTACCGAAATACGAAAAACCTATAACAATAAGTAAAGAAAGGGAAGCGTGGACGGACGAAGAAATAGACAAGTTTTTTAGCGTGATACCAAAAGACAGTTATGACTATGTTTTATTCCGCGTTTTCTTTGAATTAGGGTGTCGTATTGGCGAATTATTAGGGTTAGAAGTTGGCGACTACGACAGGAATACCCGAAAAATAGCGATTTTAAGGCAGAGAATACACATAAATGGTGTTGGCTATACAAATACTAACAAACTAAAAACAAACGCCTCATATCGCCTTATTTTGATAAGCGAAGATTTAAGCAATCTTCTTAACGATTATTTAGATGAAACTTGTAAAAGAAAAAACGACTTAATTTTTCCAACACACCGCAACACTTTAAGACGTAAACTTTATGCTTATGAAGAAAAGGCAGGAATAAGTCATCATATACCGCACTCCATTAGGCACACCACCGCTACTAACTATGCAAAAGCAATAACCAACTTCCACGAATTAGAGGTTGCCTCGCGTAAGTTAGGACATAGCCCCGAAATGTTTATGCGAACATACGCAAAGCACATTAGCGACATTGAAGAAGAAGATTTGCTCAAAAAGGTCAATAGTGGGTCAAAGCGTGGGTCATAAGGTAAATAAAAAGTATATCTTATAGATATACTTATATGGGGCGAGTGATGAGAACATTTTAGGTCATTTCGCCCTATTTCTTTATATTTCTATACTATGTATATATCTTTATTATATTTTAAGACATTTCATAGTTTTACAATTTTTTAGAAATAAAATGGGTCAAAAATAAAAGGGAAGCATAAACATCTTCCCCTGCCATAGTTTCCTATGGTGTTTTCCCAAGACACCGCCGAGTTGGATAACCCAAGTCCTTTGCGGTGCGTTGTAATACCGATAAGTGTTTGGTGTGGTAAACGGCTTACGGTGTAGCACGGCAAGTTTTCGTCATACCCACTTATCAAATAGAGAGGTTTCCCCCTCCCTTACGTCTTAATTATACACTTATTTTTCCGTTTTGTGCAAAAAACATACATAAAAGTTAAAAATTTTAACATATTTGACAATTATTTTGAAAAATATGCCTAAAAATTAGATTAAATATGAAAAACCCCACCAACCGAAGTCAATGGGGGCAATTCTTATTTCTTACGTTTATAGTATTCAATTTGTTTCAACCTTCGTTCTGTTTGGCTTCTTGTAGGATATGGGTGCGAAAGTGTTTTGCCTTTTTCACTTTTTACAACATAACCTTTGTTTGTTTTGACTATCATAATTTTTCCTCTTGTGTTTTTCTACTTATTATGTAATAATAATTTCAAGTGAGGGTGGCTTTAATAGGCGAAACCTCACTGTTTTTTTATTTTTGAGTAATAATTGTTCTAAATATTGGTAATACACAATTATAATCAACAACTGCATTTAATATGTATTTGCACATAAGTCTAATCTTTTGGTCGGCTTGTGGAAATTTCTTTAAAAACGCATATTCCGCAGTTTCGTAGTTATCATTTAAAATGACACATCTTGGTTGAGCGGACATATAAGCCCATTTTGAACCTTTTTTGCCTAAATAATCATCTACATTTGATTTACAAAGACAAAAATTATTTAAGTCGCCAATACAATGAAAGCGCAAACTTCTTTTGCATTGATTATTCGTAAGATACCAAGATTTTAAATCCAAGTCTTGTGAAGCGTCATACCAAGACATTTTTGCGACATAATAACAAGTAAATGCAGGGTTAAGTTTGCGTGAGTTTGTTGTATTTTTATAGTTTGTGAAATAACTCCCATAGAAAAATATCTTATTTTTCGCATTTCCTACAAATTCAAAATCTGCAACTTGGTGTAGTCTTGGAATACCGCAACAATAAGCACCGTCCAACATTGAACTAAAAATATAATTGTCTTGTGTTTCACTATTTATACTTTCGTTTGTTATTGGTTGCATTTGTAAACCATTAGTAAAATAGCAAAGTTTAGTTGTAAACTCCCAAAGCGATATTTTCTTATCAATGTATTTTTCGCCATAACGATTTGTTTTAATATCATCGTCATTAACAAAGACAAGTGTATTAAGCAAAAATGTTGCCTTTTCTTGTTTTAAATATCCGTCGCCTTCGCTTTGTCTTATTTTAAAACTTCTTGCAAATGACCTAATACCACCACCATACGCTTTTTGGTTTTTAGCCATTGTTATGAAAGGGTCGTGTTCAGTAATTTGCGAGCCACATTTTGTTGAAATTGGATAATCAAAACGAATAGCAAAACGTCCTTTTTCAATTTCTTCTTCTATTCTTGGACTAATTGCATTTGTTTTAAAATGTAGCCAAATGCGTGTTGGGTCGTTTACGAAGTTTTTATCGTCGTTTAAACCAAGATATGTATGTCTAATTGACATTTCATCGTCATAAGTTAGCCAAACTTTTTCAATAATTACATTGTCGGTTGGCAATTTTCCAATTTCACGCTTTTTGTATTCAGTATATGCAGGTTGTCCTTTTGAAATTGAGTAAAGAATGAAACGTCCTGTTCCCTCTCCGTTATCGCTATCAAAGTATAAATTTCCAAAATTATCCGTTTTAAGTGTAAATTCCTGTCTTTCTTCGGTTATCTCTATGGTATCATCATAAATACTTTCTCCGTCATAGAAATTATCACTATAAATACAACAATTTTCATCAAAAACTTTGTTGCCGTGTTCGTCATATTCAAAGTATTTTCCAACGACAACTTTAATAACTTGATTAGAAGTGCAATCGGTTAATTGGAAAAAACCATACTCTGTATCATTATTGGGTGCAAACTTAATGCCTTCAATAACTTCATCTTCATCATAATATAAAGTATATAAACCTTTCCAACCGTCAAAAGAAGTATTACCGCCAAATAGTTCATAAATAGCGTCATATCCGCCAAGTGCGTCCGCTAAACCTTGTTCATCTTCATCTAATAAAACATCGTTTTCTTCGGTTGTTGCATTGCACTCAACTAATGTGCTTTCGTGGTAAATTTTATCTATAAGATAAGTTTTTTCAACTGTGCCACTACTTTCTAATTCACGGATAACTTTATCAACGCCACTTTCGTTTTTATAACTATCAACATCATTTGTAATAACAACTTCTTTTTCGCTTTGTATTTGAATATTGCCATTACCTAAAATACTTTGATTATTGATAGTTTTAATATTTGTGCCACTTTCTAATGTGTCTTGTTTTGCGTCAAGTAATGTGTCAATTTCGGTTTTTGAATAGTCATTGTCTAACTTGGTTTTGTCTGCGTCAGTAAAGTCATTGTGAGATAAACCCATACCTTCAACTTTATCAACTTTGTGCGACAAAAGTTCATCGGTTTCCGTTTTTGTGTATGCGTCAATTTCGGCATTTTCAAGTGCTTCAATGCGTGTTTCGTGGTTAGCAACTTCTATCTCTTGCTCGGCTAATTCGCGTTCAAACCTAACAAGTTCGCTTGGATACTTTTCGGGTATAGTTTCGTCTGCTCTAATTGAACCGCTTAAATGCAAACCAACAATTTCAGTTTGCGCAATAAGTTCAGTATCAATGCTTTGAAATTGTATTTGCAAACCGACATTAACATATTGCGTTGTTTTTGATGTTAAAGTGTGAGAAATAATAATTTTATTATTAACACTATCATAAGTGCCTTCAACTTTTATCTTGTCTAAATACTCGCCACCTGCACTTTCAACCTTTAAATACATTTCGCATTGTGCAAGTTCCGCAAGAGTAAGGAGTGATGAAACATTGCCCTCAATAATAAAATTGATAATGTCGTTTTCGTCATTATCTTGAACAGAGAAATTAAAATGTTTTTCCAATGGTCTAATGCCATTATATCTAATGTCTAATGCCATAATTATTCTCCTTAAACTTCCTCAATATAATCAACAATGTCGCTATATGAAAGGTGTCGCCAATAGTTAGTAGTTGAAGTGCCTATTTCTTGGTATGTAATATCAATTTCATCTATTGAAGGGCTTAAATAAATTGAATATAACTCCAAGTTCACATCGTAATTTCCTGCAATATATTTATTTGCCATATATATAACGTGTTTATTATTTAAAGGTTGAACTTGCCAATAACAATATGGTCTTAACAAATCGCGTGTATTAAGTGCTTGACTATTCTTTGAATAAACAACAATAATAAAACTTTCGTTTGGAGTAATTGCAGTCCTTGTAAATGTAAGAACGTGTCTATACATTTTTGCCTTTTCATCAACATAGTCTTTTCTTGTAATATGTTGTGCTTCGGTTGGTGTAATATCGCAATTTCCACCTTGTTTTAGTGTCATTACTTTTTCTGCATTTATGTAGTCTTTATTAACGTGCAAAACTGTATTATGTTGTTCGGTGTTGTCGGTAAAATTAACGTAGTCTGGTATTCTAATTTCACGTCCGCCAACCCATAATAAGCCGTCGCAATTTAATGCTCTGCGTGCGGTAATAAAGTCTTTGTTAATTGTGAAAATGGAGTTATGGTTTTCGGTATTATCGGTAATGTTTAATTCATCTCCACCAAACCTTAACTCGTTGCCACCTGCATAAATTAAGCCGTCCACATTGAGCGTTGTTTTGATAGTAAAAGTTCGCCAAACAATAATGTCATTATAAGATAATTGCATTACTGTATTATGTTGTTCCGTATTATCCGTAAAGTTTAAATGGTCGTTAAACCTAAACTCGCCATAATTTGAGTAAATAATATCATCAAAGTTTTGTGGTGCTTTAAATGTGTTTGTTGCAAGAAGGTTTGCTTTAAGACTTAAAAAGCCGTCAATTTCTTCTTTTGTATAAGTATTGTAAGTAATGCCTTCTTCAAGTTCTTCAACACGATATTCTAAATTTGACAAAACACTTGGGAAACGGTCTGGTATTTCCTCGTCCGCAGGTATTGTGTTGCTTAATTTAAGCCCAACAACTTCGGTTTGCGAAATTACTCGTCCGTCATCGTATTCAAATTGTAATTGAACGCCAATGTTTTTAAATTGTGTAGTCTTTTTTTGCAAAACAAATTCAACAACTAATTTATTATTAACTATTGAACTTGTTGCGCTAATTTTGTCTATATATTCGCCACCTGCACTTTGAACTTTGATATAGCAATGAAAGTCCGCTAATTCGGTAAGTGAGTGTAGGTCGCTAATAGTCGTAGTTAAAATAAAGTTAATTTTATCAACTTTTGCATTGCCAACAACGCTTATTTCATATACACATTGTTTTGGTTTTATACCATTAAATAATATCGTTGCCATAATTTGACCTTTTAATCAATAATAGTCAATGCACCATTAACACATTTAATTCGTTTATAACCTAATATATTGCCATTTCCGTCGTAGTTAGGTAAACCTAATGTTCCGTCTGGGAAAATCATAAACGCATTACTTCTTGCGTCCTCGGCAGTACCATTACCAACGATAAATAATGCTCTACTATCATCATCGTTGTAATAACCACAAACACTTTGACCTGCATTTGATGTTTTTGTACAAACACCTTCTGCGTGTGAGGCTTCGTGAAGTGCTTTTGTATGATACCCTTCTGCGTGAGAACCAGTGCCTATTGCAAAACAGTAATTTCCTTCTGCGTGAGCAAGGTTACCAACTTGTTCGGTTGGTGGAGTTGGTGTTGGAGAAGGACTTGGTTCGGGTTCGGGAGTGATTGGGTATTCGGGTGCATTGTCAATCTTACCTGTGTATGCCCCAAAACCCTCGGTATGTGAGCAATAACCACTTGCATTTGAACTTTCGCCTTCTGCGTGAGAACCAATGCCCGAGTTTTCAATGTTTGAGTATGCGGTTGTTTTACTTCTAACACCTTCACTATGAGAGGCATAACCACCTGCAACGGTATTTGAACCCTCACTATGAGAAACACTGCCTGCCGTTGTTGTTTGCTCGCCCTCGGCGTGTGAACCGTCGCCTAATGTAACACTTTGGTAACCTTCTGCGTGGCTTTCTTCTCCTTTTGCTAATGCTTTATTGCCATTTGAGAAACTTGCGGTTGATAAAGCCATTGTATCTTTTCCAAATGAAGAAGATTGATTTCCGCTTGCACCTGTATTTATAGTAGCAGAAATTGAAGGGTCTAATGCTTGTGCATTTGGGTTTCTTCCTGCAAAATTAACGGTCTTATGTTCCGTTTTTTGTTGAACGGCATTTTTACCTGTGCCAATTTCAATTGTACTTGCCTCGGTTTTATCATAAACCCAAGCATTTGCAACTTTTTTATATTTGATAACTTTGGTTTTATCAAGCCCGTTGTAAGTTAATGACATCTCATCACTTGTTTTATACGAAACACTATAAGTTTCAAACTCAAAATCGTTTTTAACTTTTCTAACTATATCTCCACTTTCTAATGCTTCGCAAGTATCGTTAGTAATGTGTTCAATATCATCAACTGCAATTGTTAAATTTGGATTTTGAAATATTTTTTCCATATAACTGACCTCCAAAGATTAAAGAATAGCGTATAAAACTCCGTATGGGTTGTTTTCAAAATCACAAGCACCTGCAAAGTCGCTATCAAAATTAACTCTCAAACTGTATGTATCTTTTACAAATCTTACTCTTGCAACTCTTGTGCTACCATTATCATTAAAAGCAAATGACTGTGCGTATAATGTATCTCCGTTTTGTGCTAAAGGTGTTATGATAAATGAGCCATTCATAGCAAAGATAATCATTTTTGCATTAATTAATTTAGTCATATCACTTAATTGCAAATTAAATTGAACGTAGGCAACAGGTGTTCCACCGTCATCGCCAATATCTAATTGGCTTGCACTACCTAATTGAACTTGTTTTTCAAATAACAAAGACACATATTCAAATTTTTTGCCTTCACTATCAACTTGTGCAAACTTTCCGCCTTGATTTTTCATTGACGGAATACGAGCGTCTTTAATATTTGTATATTCGGTTTCAAGTGTTTCATCGTAAACCCAACCATTGTCGCCTTTTACATAAGACACCTCAACGGCTTTGTCGCTATCGTTATATGTGAAAGTTATAGCACTATCACTTTTTATAGAAACCGCATAATATTTTGAACTTCCGTCATTAGCAATTTCTCTAACTGCGTCGCCACATTCAAGGGCGTCGCACAAAGCATTTGATAATTTCTCAATGTTTGTTGTTGAGGCAGTAATGTTTTGATTTAGATATTTTCTTTCATCTACTTTTGCCATAATTTTATTTTCCTTTCGTTATTTACTATTAACCTTTTTGCTAAACTCAATACATTCCTCAATATAGTCTTTTGCTTCTTTTTCAATTTTTATGAACTCTTTAAGACCATATCGTTTTTCTAATGCGGATAAGACTAATACCAACTTTTCTTTTCCGTTCATTTCGGTTTGCTCGGCTATTGTCATTTGTTCCTCAATAAATACTTTTAGGTTTTTCTCTTTAATGGTTTTGTAAACTTTTCTTACATAAGCCACTATCATTCCGCAAAGTCCAAGTAGTGCGGTAATAAGTCCAACTAATTCGCTAATTTCTGCAACACTCATAACTAATGCCTTCCTTTTCCGCTTTTGATAACCTTAATATCGGTTGTATTTTGAGTAATACGCTTTTCGTGGTCGGCTAATGTGCTACCGTGTCCGTCCAAAGTTTTGTTAATTGCTTTTAGTTCATCTTCAATTTGAGTAAGTCTATGCTCAATTTTTGAAAGTGGGTTATGAACTGCGAAGAAAAGCGCAATTATTACGCCAAGCCCAACAACGAGCGTTCCTATAAATGTGTAGTAGTCCATTGATTTATCCTCCTTAAACGCAGTAAAAAGACTATTTAATAGCCCTCTCGCTTTTAAGATAACCTCTTATATCTTAATTTTATAGTAAACTAATAATAATTAGTTTGCAATATAAATTACACAACTTCTTTTGATGTGTAATAATTTGTGTTGATTGACGGAGTTCCTGTAAATGTCCCGCCTGTGGAAGTAAACATATCTGTTGTTGCGTCTGTTGCGTCTGTTCCTGTTTGACCATACGGAATTTGATAAATTTTATTATATGTTGAACTTGACGTTGTTCTTAATTTGATATTGCTACAACCATAAAACATACGGTTATAACATCTTTCTTGCAAAGTAGTCGCCCGTAATGCTGGTAATTTTGTTAATGAAGTGCAACCTTCAAACATACTTGCACAACAATAAGCGCCTAATCTTATTCCAGAAATTCGCGGTGTTTGTATTAGAGATGTGCAGTTTAAAAACATTTTATAATAACTAAATGTGCCTAATGTAGTCGCAGGCAAATTTGAAAACGCACTTACAAGTGATGAACAATCTTTAAACATATATGAATATGAACTTGAGCCAACGGTTGTCGCACGAAGTTGTGGTGCTTGTGTCAAAGAAGAACAACCTTCAAACATATATGCACAAGCAGCACTATCACACGAAGTAGCGAGTATTTGCGGAGTTGTAATTAAACTCGAACAACCCTTAAACATAGAGTGGTATGAAGAACCTGTAATAGAAGAAGCAGGCAAAGTTTGTGGTGCATAAACTAAATTTGAACAACCATTAAACATACTTGAATAACTACCTGTTGCTAAATTAGTTGCAGGTAATTTTAAGTTTGAAGCATCAACTAAACGTTTTTCATTTTTAAATAAACTACATAAGAAATATGTTTCAGGGATAGTCGTTGAAGTCATAGTTTCATCATATAATGATGTTATATTACCAGACACGCTATAATCAATATTATTTCCAACAAAATGATAATATGTGGAATTGTTTTTGTTCATAGTGCTATTATTACCCTTGAAATAAATTTTGTTTCTATAATTAAATTGAATATAAGTTCCTTCGGTAAGACTTTGCCAACTTATGCGGTCATAACTATATTTGAAATTGCTATTTAATTGCAAGTTAGGGTCATCTGCTTGTATTTTAATGGAGTTGCCACTACCACCGACTTTTGTAATGCAAAAATAATCGCCATTTTGTTCTTCGGTTTTTCTAATTGAAATTTCGCCATTAAAAGCGCCATTGTAAGTAATCTTCACATATTCAACAATGCCTTTAACAAGGTTTGAGTTAGGCAATTCTATTGTAATTTTATCAAATAATTCAACGCGTGGGTCAATACGACAAGGAACACTAACAATATCTCTATAAAGCCCACATACTTTTAAGAAATTACCACAGGTAATAACATTATTGTTAATTGGTGCAGGGTTTGGTCTTGTGTCATAAAGTAATTGTGAATTTATATCAATAATATCTCCGTCATTATTAACATCAAATAATTGAGATGGTTTATCGTATGTCAAATAATTATATAACTTTACTTTTGCGGTTTGACCTTGATTATGTGTTGATGAAATTAGCAATCTATTCGCAGTAATTAAAACTCTCCAAATGCCATATAAGGTTTGACCGCTAACTAATTCTGCGCTTGTATAAACGACATTGCTATCTAATTCAACATAAGTATCTCCATTAGCGTTTACTTCAACCTCTAAGACGGTATATTGAGGCACATAGCCCGCATTAAAAAGCATTGGTTTATTGCCAAAAACACGATAACTTTTAATTTGGTTATTATGCTCAGTTTCAGGTTTTTTATATTGAATAGATTTAGTAATTAAATAGTCAGTTAAAGTTCTATCAAGAACATTTACTTGTGCAAATCTATATTCAGTAGCAAGTGGTCTTGGAACAAGCGTATAACCACTAACAAGCGCTAATTGTTGCATAACTTCGCCATAAGAACATTTTGTTAAAAAACCACCAATATTAACACCGGTTTCGCTTGTAAGACCACCAACATATTCAAATAGTGTTCCACTATAAAAAGGCGCTATTTGTGTGCTATCAATAAAATAAACACTTTGATAACTTCCACCTTTGTAAACATCGTTAAGCCAAAAATAATCGCCTGTATCTCGTTTTGTAAATTGGTCGTTTAATGTATATTTTGCAGTTTGCCCATTTTCTTTAATATCTTTTGAAGCAATTTTAAACAACCCTACATTTATCATTTCAACTGCATTGTTAATTTCAAAACCAAATTTTAATGTATAAATTACATCGGTTGGTAAATCATAATCAAAATATGGAGTTTTAAGTATTTCAAAATATATTTCTTTTAAAGGTATTTGCGAGTTATCTATTGCCCCGCTTTGTGTATATGAAAAACTTGTTAGGTTTTTTTTAGTCAAAGTTATACCGCCACCACTTATTTCAATAAATGCTTCGGGTCTTACAATATCACTTTGCGCTTGTATCCAATCATTTGAAACCGAAATCATAATTGTTCTCCATATTTCAAACCTGTATCAATAAGGTGCAAAGATACATTTTGATAACCTTGTGGTGTGCCGTCATTGTTTAAAACCATTCTTGCAAATTCAACCTTTCTATCATTTGGATAAAATAATCTTACGGACGAATTTGGTGCAATACTTACATCGCCCTCAAAAAGACCTGTTATTACATTGAAAAATGAAACAGGAACGATAAACGAACCGCCTAAATTTTGCTCAAATAGTTTGGCAATCGCACTATATTGTTCGGTAGTTAAAAAATTCCACTTTAACTCAATTTTAGCAATATCGCTTCTTAAAACTTGTGCGATAACTTGTCCGTCATTATTTCTTCCACTATCAACTAATGTCGTTGAAATACCGCTATAATCACTTGGCGTTGGTAATTCAACCCAATAATTGTCGCTTACATCTCCAAATGTTTCACTATAAATATATACTAAATGTCTTGGACTACTAATAGCCATAATGATAACCTCCACTAAAAATAGGCGCACCTTTTTGTGTTTGGTATTTTTCACTTGCACGTCCAATTTCGCGTCCGTCAATTTGTAAAACAATATCTCTGCTATCGCTTTGTCTGTTGCTATCGTTCATTGCTTGCAAAACGGCTTGATAAATGCCTTCGGTAATTTGCTCGTTGTTTGCTACGGCAGTTCTACCATTGCTAAATTGCCCGACAAGTTCATTATGGTTAGCATAAAAGAAACCGTCCTCGCTTGGGAAACCACCTGTTGCAAAGTGTTCTATTTTATTAATATGAACACCCCAATTTGATGTATCTGCACCAAACCAACTTGCGACTTTTCCTGCAATATCAACGAAGAAATTAGCAAACTTTTCAACTGCACCGATTAAGGCATTTAATACGTCAATGAAGAAGTTGCCAACACTTCGCCAAATGTTTTTCATTCTTTCGCCAAGTTTGCCCCAAATATCGCCAATTTTATTAAAGTCGCCTTGAAATACTGCTACGAGTGTATCAAAAATAGCAACGATAAATTCAACAAGGGTATTTATAACACCGAAAATGGCTTCAATCGCGCCACCAAGAACACCAACGATAACATCAACTATCATCATAATAACGTCAAGTATTGGTTCAAGTATTTTAAGGATAGGACTAATATTTTTAACTATTGTGTTAATAACGTGCGATAAAGTTGTTAAACCATTATTCACAACATTAACTATCAATGACGAAATAAGGTTTATTGTTTCAAATACAGGTTTTAGCATTTTGATAATTTGCGCAATTAAATTGACAATATCAATAATTGTATCAACAAATGCGCCAACACTTTCGCCAACTGTATCATTTGTTTGGTTGAATAATTGGTCTATAATTTCAAACACCATATCAACGATAGGTTGTATTGCGTCAAAAATTTGTCCTATCTTCGCAAGTATTGGGTTAAGCCATTCTAAAACTTTTGGTATCCATTTTTGGACTAAACCAAATACTTTATTGATGTTGGTTGTAATAAAGCCTGCAACTTCACTTAAAATGGCTTTGATGTTTGCGCCAAATTCCTTTAAGGAGTTATTTAAGTTATTCGCTTGAACTGCTTTTTTTTCAAGGTTTTGGTCGTCATCTTGTTTAACAACATTTAACTCGTCAATACCAAGTGAAATATTTTTGTTTTTCTTAATACTATCGGCATAATCTTCTACGCTTTTTTTTGCGCTTATGAAATAATCTTTACCTGCAAACGATGACATTGCTTCGCTTAAACCATTAAACGCTTCTGCAAGTCCGTCAATTAAAGTTGTTGCGATAGGTGCAAGATATTCAATAAGAGGTGCGAGTGTTGTTCCAATAGCATTTTTAAGGTAAGAAAGCGATGACTTTAACTCGCTCATACTTGCATTAAATTCGCTATCAAATAAAGCAACATTTTCTATGCCTTGTTTTAATGCTTGTCCTACTAATTGGATAGCACGTCTTACCATACGATAGAAAAGAATACGTTTAAATGCGTTGGCTATCTTTTGAAACTTGCCTGCGCTCTTTTCCGCGTCTTTACCACCTTCTTTTGTTTCTTTCTTTAAGCGTTTAATTGCGTCTTTCGCTTTATCTGCGTCAATGCCAAACTTCTTTAATGTTTCTTCAACAATTTCAAGTTGTGCAGGGTCAAATTCGTTGCTTTCATATTCTAATGCTCTTACAACTGCTTCTACCTGTGCGCCATTTAAACCTGCTTGTTTTAAACTATTATTTAAAGTAAGCATAGCATTGTTCACTTCTTCAATACTTACTTTATAATCTTTGAAAGTGTTTGAAAAGCCATTGCTTAATGTTGGTAAACTACTTTCTTCAAATTTAATTTTTGGCAGTTCAGGTTCATTTTTAAAACCTTCGCCAAAATTTGTCATTAAGTTAATGGCTTTTGCTTGTTCTTTTGGGTCAAGGACAGGCATTTTTACTTTGCCATTAGCAAGACTATTCATCTGTTTAAAAGCACTTACAACATCTTGCAAACCTTTGCTTACATTTGAAAAGTCTATTTTTGCAATATTTTGTAAATGTTTTTCTACTCTTGTTAGTGTTTCAAAGTCTAAACCTTTAACGGTATCTTGGAGGGCTTTAAGACTACTTTTTAAAGAACGAATACCTTTGGTGGCTTCGCTTACATTAGCCGATATATTTAGTTCTAAACTATCATAACTAATTGCCATAATCTTAACCCTCCTGTTTAACCGAGTTTAATAATTTGTGCTTCAAGCCCATAAGTCTATTTTGTCTTGCAAGTTCATCTCTTTTCTCAACTTCTTCGTGCGTTAAGGCAAGCGGTTCGCTCAAATATGGTTGAACTTTTGCTTTCTTCGCAAACGCATTGAGAACAGGTGCTACATCACATAAGGCAATATAGAAGTAATAACCTTGAAGCCATAGACGTTCATTTTCTTGTTTGCGCTTAATTTCGCCTACTTTAAGGTATTGTTTTGCGATGTCGGTATCTCCATACCAAAAGTCATCATAAGAACACCCCGAAGCAAGCAAATAAGGGCAAAACTCGTTAAATGTTTCTTCTATGCTTTTTGTTTCTTGGGGAGAAGCATTTAGCACTTCTCCCACTTGAAGTTTTTTGCTTGTTTTTTGTCTTGCCCGCTCAACGCCATTAAGGCATTAGTATAAATTTCAAGAAGTGCTTGGATAAATTCGTCGCTTTTGTCTAATTTATCGCAAATAGCGTCAATTTCCTCATCACTTAAACTTGGGTTGTGCATATAAAATGCACCACGCATTAGCAAGACAATAGTTGCAATAGGTTCTTTGTCAATCTTCTTGACATCAAAACCTTGCTTTTCCATTCTCACGATAGCAGAACGGTTGTATTCCAATTCATACTTCTTATTATCTGCTTCGTTTTTAATAATAATTTTACCCACTTGTAAAACCTCCAAATAAATTTAATTTTTAAGGTGTTGGAATGAACTGTATATTAGTTGTTGGTGTAATTGTAATTTGCATTTCGCGAACTTCGTTTACACCGTGTCCTGTAATAGAAACAGAGATATAACCACCAAATACAAAACGTCCATCTGCACCGTCAGTTCCAAAATCAATAGAAAAGGTGTGTTTTCCTTCTAAATTGCTAATGGTATTAAAACTATCTTCTGTGTAATTTGCAGTAAAAGATAATTGTTCATTGTTTTTTAAACCTTGAACATAAGTTCTTGAACTATCACTTAATGATGTTGTGTCAAGTGCTTCTGGATTACCGATTAAATCGGGATAATCTTTAATGTCGCAAAGTTTATTAAAAACAACTGTTTCTTCAACTAATGTCCCTAACATTAGAAAAGTGTTAATCGTTGAAGTTGGGGTTGTATTCATTGCCATAACATCTACCCCCTATTGATTATTCACTTTTTGGAACGAAAGTAATTACTGTTGTTGGTGTGATAACGATAGACATCTCACGAACTTCATTGATACCGTGTCCTACGATAGATACGGAAACGTATCCGTCAAATGTGAAACGTCCGTCTGCACCGTCAGTTCCAAAATCAACTGCTAAATGTTGAACACCACTTAAAGCATTAAGTGTATTGAAATTGTTTTCGGTGTAGTTAGCGGTAAATGTAAGTTGCTCGTTATTCTTCAAACCTTGAATATAGGTTCGGGCGGTGTCGCTTAATGTTGTAGTTTCAAGGGCTTCTGGTGCGCCAATAAGGTCTGGATAGTCCTTAATATCACATAACTTGGTATATGATAATGTTCCGCTACCTGTGCCTTTCATTAAGTATGTGCCAATCGTTGATGTAGGATTTGAATTATATGTAGGCATAATGCTTACCTCCTATATACTTTAAAGTCTTTTCCAACTACTCCCTCATAACGAGCAAGTAATCGGTATTTTGTTTCGTTTTGGTCTTGCATTGGGGTTAAGATAATTCTCGTAAACCCAATACTTTTCATAAAGTTATCAGCGACCCCTAATAACTTGTATGCCTTACTCATTTTTGTATCGCCTGTCGCAATAACATTTATTTCGTAGTCAATGTTCGCAAAGTTTTCAATATCTCCACTATCAATGCCATTTTCATAAACGCTATCGCCAATTAGTTCAATACTTACAAACGGATAAGACGTTGGGCTATTTGTGTAAACGCTTGATGTCTTTACACTACTATCTTCGCCCTGCAAAGCGGTTGTTAAGCGTGTAAAGATTTCATTTGCATTGTTAATCATTTAAACTTTAACCTCCCGCTTGCTAATTTGTTTATTGCGGTATTTCTTGCTCTCCATAATGCACGAACAGGTTTAGTGCCTGTTGTAAACATATATCGTGGGTCAAGTTCGCCATTTGGTTTTTCTTTAATTCTCTCCATAGTTGGACTATAACGCCCATTTTGGCTTGGTCTAAACCAAAACGAGTTAATACCCCACGAAGGAGTATGCCACGCCATTGGGTTATAACCTAAATCGCCTATTCCCGCAGGTCTTGGCATATATTGTTTGGTAATTGTGTCTTTCAATGTTGTTAAGGAGATAGTTTTAGTATGTCCTTCAACAAAGTAAGTATTTCCACCACGATTTGCAACGTGGCAATCAACATACACTTCTCTATCGGCATTTCTTATGCCTGCACCAAATTCGGCATATAACACTTGTTCGCCACTACACGTTATTTTTGCATTATTACCGCTTACCGTTCTAACGACACTAATATAAGGGTTATCGCCACTTATATCGTTTATTGCTCTGTTGAAGTTTCTGCG
>Ga0265299_10000623_pt1 | contig 43441 bp, 60 predicted proteins | sample AusTroGonzalo_MG_4_FD_193485 | JGI IMG/M metagenome (GOLD analysis project Ga0265299, IMG submission 193485) | Bovine rumen microbial communities from tropical cattle in Woodstock, Queensland, Australia - Gonzalo_02 | ecosystem: Host-associated > Mammals > Digestive system > Stomach > Rumen ...
TCCTACTGGGCAAACAGGCAGGATCTGAACATGAGCGATGACGCGATTGTCGGCAAAGTACAGAATGAGATGCAGAAAAAGTATCCGACCCTGTACAAAATGCAGAACAGCAGCATCGCTGACGGGAATATCCTGGAGCTGAACGAAGGCACAGACTTCTCAGAGGACGCGATGTACGGAACCATCTGGAAGGCCAGGAACCAGGACTATACCGGGAATATGTACGGCGCGATGGTCAACAGCGTTCTGGGAAACGGAAACACATGGAAATATAATCCGGAGATCGCTGAAAAACTGAATCCGGAAAGCGAACAGTTCAATCCATATTCTCTGGGCAGCGTTGGGATTAATGACGCTGGCCTTTATTATAATGTTCCTGCTTTCGGAGAGAACTGGCTGAAAGAGCACCAGGGAGACGCATACAGCGATGACAAGACACGGAAGGATATGTACCAGAAGGTATGGACCGCTGAAAAAAACACGAAGGCTGCTGAGAAAGCTGTAACGTCTCTGAATGCATGGATTGATAAAAAACTGTCCGGCATGGAAGATTTTACACGGGCCAAGAAAAAGCTGGATGACGCGCTGACAACCGGGAGCATTACGATCAACGGGGAGAAAGCAGATCTTGGCATCCTGAACAAGATGGATGACAGCATCGGCAAAGAAGGAAATCCCGGGTCCGGGAATCTGGTTTCCACTACCAGAGCGGTCAACTACAAGTATGACGATGTGATCAAGCGGATTCAGGAAATGTGCGACAAGAACAAGGGGAAAGCTTCTTCCGCGAAGGTGCTGACGGATGCTATCGGAAGCATGATTTCCACTGTTCCGAAGATGAGCGATGCCACAAACTCCATCGTGAAGGCTGAGCAGGATAACGCGGCTGATGTAATCGACCATGTCGGAGATATTCTGACGAACGCTGAAAAGAAGAACTTTGACAAATCGCAGGCTCCGATCACGATCCCTGTTGTGACTACCGAACCGAAAGCAACGCCTGCCGTATACAAAGGTGAAAATGATACATTCGTTTCAAATGCGGCCAGGAGCGCTGCCGAGACTCCGGCACCCGGGCCTGTTCCGCAACCCGCACAGACACCTGAACCGACACCTGCGCCGGGAAAGACTGCTGCCGCAGAAATGAAAAAAGAACCGGAACAGGCAAATACAAATGAAAACACAAAGGCGGCAGGCATTGTACGGCGTATGGCCATCAACAAAATGGTCCGAAACGGGATTATGAAAAGTCCGCTGGAGATCGCAAGCGAAGCCATGACGGTGAAGGCAAACAAGCATCTGCAGGTTCAGATGGATACGGAGGTCGAAGTCGGCGGATGGGAATCAAGAGCTGATGAAAAGCAGAGACTTGAACAGGAACAGAAGGACATTGAATCGAAGATCGGCGATAAGATCAGCGCCATGGGTGAAAGCTATGAAGATCCTGTGATGCTGTTTGACTACAACGGAGAACAGCTTCAGGCATCTTTCCGGAAGGAAACGGACGGAAGCTTTACCCTGACCGGCATCCAGGACGATCTGCGGAACAACTGGGCTGACTTTGAAACAGGGGAAACAAGCCTTGGCTTCTTTGACAATTACAGCGAGGATCAGCTTCTCAGCAGAGCAAAGGGGATGGCGGCTTTTCTGCAGGAAAGAGAAAAGAGCATCCAGGCGAACGGCGGGAGCGTTTCTCTGACGGAAGAAGAACAGGAACAGTACGACAAGTACAAATACAACCGGGCAAGGATTCAGGAGATTGACGATTACCAGGTCCAGCATTATGACGAATATATCAAACAGCGCAACGAACGTGAGGAATCCGAACGCAGCCTTTCTTTATTTCGGAATACACTGATTAAGAACGGCGGCAGCGATATCGAATTCCAGCGGGCGGATGGTGTGCATCAGTTTTTGAGTGCATTTGACGGGCATATTAACGATACGCCTGACGCATGGAACTGGCTGGATGCATACCAGGACATGAACACGAAACCGGACATTCCAAACCTGGGTGACGCGAAGGCAAAGGATCAGGCGGAGATCGCGGAGCAGGCGGCTACCATCGACACGATGCTGGACAACATCCGGTATGTGAAAGACTACATCGGCAAGAACGGTGTGAAGGTTCCGGATGAATACATGGCTAACCTGAACCGGTATGAAAACATCCTGAACCGGAACAAAAAAGCGTATGAATACTACCAGCTGACGCTGAAGGATGATTTTGTGGAAACCGCCAGAAAGGCGTGGGAGCAGGCTGAGTTCCTGATTGAAACCGATACAAGCGGCAGGACAAGGGCCATGAACAAGTACATCCCGGCCACGCAGGAAGGCGAGATTATGTCCGACAGCGAGAAGATGATCTTCTATTATCTTCACGCGACACAGGGCATGGAAGCAGCTATGGAATACTATCAGTTCCTTGCCGATCCGAGCACAGGCGTTCTTGGGGCAAGGACAAACCTGGCTGCTGAAAACCTTGCGTCTGACATGGTTTCCAGCGGACCGCTTGGCGCTGTCGGCGCTACCGCTCTGGCAATTACGCTGGCTCCCGTTGACGCAATTTCCGGCGGTATGTGGTATCTCGAATCCCTTCTGACCGGGAAAATGGCTGGTAAAAGCACATTGATGGCAACACAGAGCTTTTCTTCCGCAGCGTACCAGAACACAATACAGAAAATCAAAGAGGATATGAAGGCGATCGGTGCTGACGATCTGACAACCGAAGTCGCAACCGGTCTTTATTCTATCCTGTATAACCATGGACGAAGCGCGATGAACGCCGCTGCATTCTTTGGCGGCGGTGTGAAAACACCAGGATGGGTTCCCAAATGGGCAGCCGGATCAGTTACGGAGTTTAAAGGCGCTGTTATGATGGCCATGGGTGCAGCCGCACAGTCCTCCGCAGAAGCGATGAACAGGGGCGGCAGCGGGACGGAACTGGCTGCTGGTCTGATCGGTCTTGTGACTTTTTTCTCCGAAGCAGGTACGGAAATGATCCGTATGAACCGGCTGAACAACGTGATGAGCAAGGTCGGAAGCGCAGGATCGTGGAAGAATGCTCTGGCAGGGATGTTCCCGGATATGCTGTCTGAAATGATCGGCGAGACGCTGAATGAATGGTCCGAGCAGAAGATTGACGAATTGACCATGGGCGATCTGTCCAAGCACAACATGGCCGTACAGAATTATATGATGTCCGGCATGATGCCTGACGAAGCGAAGGAACAGGCGGATATGGACGATATCCGTGAACTGATCCGGACGGCCATTACCAGTTTCTTTACTCCGGTCATTGACCTTGTGCCGTTTGCCGGTGCGAAAGCAGCGCAGACCCTTGCCTACCATCAGGAAGCCAGGACAATTAACCGGGAAGTGGCAGCGCTTACGGGCCGGAACGATCTGAAGGTAACGGTGAAGGAACTGCGGGAACGGGACCAGGAGCTGGCGGACAGGGTTATGGAAGCCGCCCGGAAACCTGTGACGGTTACGGACGCAGACACAAAAGAATATCTTGCGGACCGCGAGATGCTTGGAGAAGCAGAGAAGACGGATGACGCGACTAAAGCGACAAACATTATTACCGTGCTGACGGCTGACGAAAGCGATACCGGAAGCGATGTTGCCGGAGCTGCCTACGCCAACTCTGACGATGTGCTTGGTGATAACCCTGTATCCAAACTGCGGAATCTGCTGGATGCTGCTCATGTGGCAGGAGTTCCGGCATGGCAGGTGAAGAATGGAATCCATATGGCGGCACTGAGTAAAAACAGCGCTGCATGGCAGGTAATCAACAGCGATGAATGTAAGAACGCTTCTGCTTTCAAACAGGCGAGAATGCTGGCTGAAGCCGGGATGACGGATCTGTCCAATTCACAGGTACAGCAGGATGTTGCCGGAGCTGTGCATGACAACCGGGTTGCAGAGAAAACAAAGGAACTGATGGCTACCGGGAAGGCTGACGCGATTACAGCAGAACACGATGCCTACATGAAAAAGATGCGGGCAAGAGCGGAAGCGGAGGCTTCAAAAGCGCGGCAGCAGTCTGTGCTGGATGCCAAACAGAAAGCGCTGGATGAGGCAAAGAAACTGCTGGAAAGCGATCCTGCAAACAAGAGCTACCAGGGCGCGTTTAATGCCGCACTGAACGAACTGATGTCTGCTGACGCTGTGCTGGAAGAGTGGAATCAGTCCGTATCCAATGCTGAACAGGAAGAAACCGCTGCGGAAGAAAGCCTGAACAGGGCAAAAGAACAGAAGATGTCCGAGATCCGCCAGCAGGCAGAGCAGATGGTTGCTGACGAAGATGCCCAGCGCGAACAGCAGGCGGCAGCGGAAGCGCAGGCAAAGCAACAGCAGGAAGAAGCGGAAGCGAAACTTCAGGCCGAGCAGGACGAGCGGACAGGGAAAGCATGGGAAGACCAGCGCGATACGATTGTTGAGCGGCTGCTGGACCGGGACAACCTGCAGGGAGAGGAACGCGAAAAGCGCAGGGAAGAATACCTGAAACGGGCGGATCAGATCAAATACGGCAAAATTGACATGACCGGCCTGATGAACAATACGGAAGGTATGCTGGCTGTTTATGCATTTGGACGGAAACTTGGCATTGAGATCAAGGTGACTGACAAACTTCCAAACGGTGCCAGAGCAAAGTATGAAAACGGTGTTGTTTATCTGAACCAGAACCTGATCAAGAGCGGAAACATGACGGTCGGACAGGCTCTTGTTGAAGCATCACTGCATGAGATTACCCATGCGATGCAAAAAACAAACGCCTATAAGACTTATTCCAAAATCGTGATGAAATATCTGTTCAACGGCGAAGATGCGGAAGCGAAACTGCAGGCTGAACGTGAACAGAAAAAGGCAGAATACAAAAAGATCGGCAAAGAGCTTACCGATCCGGAAGAAATCGATCAGGAGATTGTGGCTGACTTCGCGAGAACCCATCTGAACGAGCGGGAATTCGTGATGCGGATGCTGGACAACGGCCTTGCTGGGAAAATGCGGAACGCCCTCCACAACGTGAATCAGGCGATCAAAAACTTCCGGCTGACCGGAGAAGAACGCGAAAAGGCTGAATATCTTCGCAGGGCAGAAAGAACATACCAGAAGGCACTGGATCAGGTGGCAAAAACTTCTGTGCATCCGGCAGGAGAGCAGTTCAGCGTTGCCCAGATTGCGTCTTCCATGAACCTTGGGATGACGTATGACGAAGACAATGTAACGATCACATTGCCGGACGGAAGAATTGTGGACGGCGTAAATGTGAAGATCACTCCTGACATGATTGTGCAGACACCTGTCGGAATGCTGATTGACATGGGCCTGACAGACGAACAGCAGAAGGATGCGGATGGAAACCCGCTGGAGGACGAATACGGCAATCCTGTGACGCAGAAGATGGCGGCAAGGAAGATGTTTGCCGATCTGATGAACCTGTGTGCGAGGTACCGGGACAACAATCTGATCTGGGAGATTGCAGGAAGCGAATTTGCAGAGACCTTCAGTGCACTGAAGAGCAACAGCGATCCGCAGTACAAGACCACAGTGGACTTCGGAACAATCTGCGCGAAAACGCAGGCGATCATCGATACGCTGAGCGGTACAATGCTGCAACGGATAAAAGATATCGAGCAATGGAACAAGGAGCATCCGGACGATCAGCGGGTGTTTACAGGACTGAGCCGGGAAGACATCATGATGGTATATGACAAGACGCACAACGCGAAGCTGAGTGTGCCTTGCCCTGTTTGCTATGTCTTCAGCCGCTGGATGGGCGTACCAAGCCTTCTGGGGCAGATGAACCGATTCCAGCATGAATATGTTGTAACAGCGAAGGATGAAAACGGGAACACCCTGTATGACGAAAACGGTGATGCCGTGATCGATATGGAAGCCACAAAGAAGCGGGCGAACAATTACATCAAATCCATGCTGGACAAGTACGGCAGCAAGGAAAAGATCGCAGACACCAAGACTTCGCTGAACAACAAGATCAAAAGCCGGGAAGAAAACCTTCCGAAACTGCAGGAGGCGCGGATTGCTCTCCAGCAGGAGCTGAAACGGGTACAGAATACGCTGACAAAAGAGCTGGAACGGGAAGACCTGGACAAGAAGGAACGCAAAAAGCTGGAAAGCCAGCTGAACCGCGAAACAAAAAAGATCCAGAAAAAACTGGATACGAACCAGAAAAACATCGACAAGAACATCCGGGAAACGGATCAGTTTACGGAAGAGCTTCGCGAGGTTGAAGCGTTCAACTGGGTGACGCAGGCGCTTTGCAAGCAGCACCAGGAAGGGAATACCCGGGTAAACGATCTGGACGAAAACGGCGATTATGTCATTGATGGAGAATTCCGGATGACACCGGAAAAAATCCTGTTTGACCTGAACCGGACCGGTGAATTCGCCGGGTATACAAAGAACTGGAAATACAGGACCACCCGTGGAGCCGGTATGGGGAAGGCGATCATGCCTTATTCCGGTGCCAGCATCGGCGATATCGTCAACGGAAACGCAAAACGCTGGACATCTGACCAGAATCCCTTCGCAAAGATGGACAGAGAAACAGCACAGAAAGCGTTTGAGAACGCAAAAGAACGGGTGAGGAAACAGAATCTTGTCGGCGGGCAGCGTTTCCAGAGTACCAGCGACTTCAGACCTGAATGGGGCCTTGACTATGTGCTGAGTTTCCTTGAGATGCAGGCGCTTGGCAGCAAGGTTCAGATGTATACCAAGGTGATCGAAGCTGTAGACTTCCTTGGCAGCATCGGAGTGGACGGGAACCTGAGTATCATGGCCCAGGGTAACGGATACCATGAAGCGACTGCGGAAGAGATCGAACAGGCATCGAAAGAAAAATGGAATGGTGAACTACGCAGCAGGATGATCACGCTGGACGGGAAAACCTATGTGATGGATTTTTCCAGCGTCACAGGCATTGATTACAACCAGGCAAAGGAAAAGACAAAGAAGTACAACAATATCCAGATGATCCTTGTCGGAATGAATGATATCCATATTAGGCTTGCGCTTGCGAATCAGGACATTGACTTTGTGATTCCGTGGCATTCCAGCGGAAACAGCAAGGACGTTTTGCAGCAGCTTGTGCATTCTGTCGGCGAGGCGCTGGAGGAAAGCGCTGACTATACAGATTTTCAGACGGATCAGATTAAATCCCATAAAGAGAAAATTGACGGCAAGGAAAAAACTATTGATGACCGGACGGATGCGGAAAAGGCGCTCTGGGATGCCAGGGTGAAACTGCTGACAGAAGGCGGAGACAGTCTGACAAAAGAAGAGCGGAAGATCCTTCTTTCCAATGAGTTCACGAAGCAGCTGTATATCCGGTTTACTGCCAGAAAAGGCGAAAAAGGATATGATCCTGACTGTTCCGGACTGACGCTGCCGAAAGAGCAGGCAGAACAGATTTTCCCGTATGAATACTGGGACAAGACCAGCACAAGGGAAAATGCTGACGTGAACGGGCAGAGGTTTGCTGATTACTGCGATGCACTTGGCCTTGTGCCGAGATTCAGCCAGTTCAAGAATGTTCCAGGGTACTGGAAACTTCTGATCGACCGGAAGATGTATGACAACAACGTTGTGGATGAAGACGGAAATGTGGTTGAATACGGAAAATACAGGGACCAGCAGGTGGTGGACGTAACGAAGGCCAGCATCGGCCAGCTTCCTACTTCCACAACGGCGAAATATGGCACGGATTATTCCGATCAGACACTGAGCGCAATTGAAGACGCGACCGGTGAACTGAGGAAGAAGTATGATGTGACCGGAAGCTTCAGCGCATACGGCGATGTGACGGCGGCAGACATGGAACAGATGATGCATGATGCCGCACAGGACTATCAGGACGCTGTTGGCCGGGGAGATATGGAAGCGGCACAGGAAGATGTGGATTTTGCCGCTGAAGCAGCTATGCCGGAAAGCACGATCCGGGACGCGGACGGGAAACTGCTGGTGGTATATCACGGAACTTCCGAAAAGTTTACTGAATTCGACATGAGCAAGGGAAGAAGCACCATGGATATCCAGGGGGCGTTCTTCTCCCCGTGGGAACTTGACGCTTCCGGATACGGAGAAAACGTAGGAAAGTATTATCTGAATATCACGAATCCGGCTTCTGTGGATTTGGCATATCAGGCGCTTCGCAGGTTCCAGGGACAGAATGAAGCTGGCAGAAAAGCAAAAGAATACCTGATCAGCCTTGGATATGACGGAGTTGTGGACGGAACGGAAGATGAAGCGTATGAAATTATTGCCTTCTATCCGGAACAGATCAAGAGTGCTGACACCGTAACTTATGACGATAACGGAAACGCGATTCCGCTGGAGGAGCGGTTCAGTACGGAAAGCAGAGATGTAAGGTATTCTGCAGGAGGAGAACTTACACAGTCCGATATGGACCGTGACCTGGTAGAAAGCGGAGTGGTCACAGGGCAGGAACTTGCGGAAGCAAACAACCTTCCCGGAATGCCTGCAACGGATGAAGGCTCTGCTCAGCGGCAGTTCGGCCATCAGACGGCACAGGAAAGCGATGCGCTGCATGACGAAGTACGGGAATATCTGTATACCCACAGCGACTACACTCCTGAAAGCAACAGGGAACAGATTGACCGGGCCATCGAGTGGGTGCGCGGACACGCAACCGAAAACGATCCGGACGGATACAATGAAGCGTTGAGAGAAGTTACAGATCCGTCTTTTGATTATCGGAGCGCTGACGGCCAGGCCCGTATGCTTACGGTGATGGGGATGGCTGCGCTGAGATCCGAAAACGGAGACCAGCGGGCGCTGGATGACGAGCTTCGGATTGCTGACGCATACAACAAACAGGGCACCAACATCGGACGTATGCTGCAGGCCAGAAAGATCTTCCGACTGATGACACCTGTAGGACGTAGAGCCGCCCTGATGGGAATTGAGAACAAGATCAATGCTGAGTATGAGCGGGAAGGCAGCAACAAGCGGGTACATCTTTCCGAAATCCTACTTCTTGCAGCCGGAGAGGCGAAAACAGAGGAAGACTTTAAAAAGGTGCAGGATGTGGCTGAACAGGAACTTGCCGACCAGATGACGGCAAACTGGAAGGACAAGCTTCGCGGATTCCGGATGCTTTCCATGCTGATGAATCCGAGAACGCATATCCGGAACATCCTTGGCAATATGCTGTTTGTCCCTGCGGTCGGCATCAAAAACAAAATGGGCGCCATTGGTGAAATCGTGACAAGGCAGAAACAGCGCACAAAGACGTTTTCTCCGATCCTGTCCAAGGAAGCAAGAGCTTTTGCCAGGAAAGACGCTGAAGTGCAGAAAGATGTGCTGAGAGGTGAAGCCAAGTACGGCGAAGAAACCAAAGTACGGCAGAAGATGAATATCTTTGGCACCGGAAAAGGAATCCTTTCCAGAACAGCCGGAAAACTGCTTCAGGTGCTGAGTGATTTCAACAGCAACGCGCTGGAAGGCGAAGACTGGCTTTTCCTGAAGGGGCATTACCGCAGGGCGCTTGGCGGCTGGATGATGGCAAACGGATACACAGCAGAACAGCTTGCAAATGATCCGGCGCTGCTTGCAAAGGGAAGAGAGTACGCGATTGAAGAGGCACAGAAGGCAACTTACCGCGACTTCAACGCCCTGGCACAGCAGTTTAACCAGATCAGCAGGAACGGCGGTCCTGCCGGATTTGTTCTGGACGCGATTCTTCCTTTTAAGAAGACACCGGCGAACATCCTCCGCAGGGGCATCGAGTATTCTCCGGTTGGCATCGCAAAGAGCCTGACAGCAAACCTGCATCATCTGAAACAGTACATGGATTATCAGAACGGAAAGCTTTCCGCGCTTCCTGAAAAAGCAATCTCTCCGAATCAGTTCATAGACAACCTTTGTTCCGGACTTACCGGAACGGCGATTATGGCGGTCGGAGCGATTCTGAGCCACATGGGTATCGTAACCTGCGGCATGAAGGAACCGGAAGACGAATTCGAAAAGCTGGAAGGCGATCAGGAATACGCTATTACCTTCCATATCGGAGATCAGGATATCAGCTTCACAATGGACTGGGCAGCTCCGATGAGTATGCCGTTCTTTGTTGGCGCTGCTATCGAGGGAGAATATGAGAAGGAAGGAGATGTGGACATCAATGCTCTGATTAACGCATTCGGAAACATCACGGAGCCGGTATTCAACCTGTCCATGCTGGATGGCGTGAACACATTGTTCACCACAAGCCAGAGCGAAGATACGAACACGCTGACGCAGATCGGAGCGAAGGTGCTTTCCAACTATGTGACAAGCTATGTTCCTTCTGTTGTGGGAGCTGTTGCCAGGAGTTATGATCCAGTTCGCAGGAAATCCTATGTGAAGAGCGGAGAAGGCTCCGGCGTGATGGGAACTTTCCGATATGCATATGAACAGACACAGAACAAGATTCCCGGATGGAGCCAGACGAATATTCCGATCCGTGACGCTTTCGGAAGGCAAAAGGAAAGTCCTACATGGAAACGGATTCTGGAGAACTTTGTACTGCCTGGATATGTTTCCTTCAAGGAAGATGATCCGGTTGTCAACGAGCTTGGAGATCTGTATGAAAGAACAGGGAACCAGTCCATGGTGCCGAGTCTTCCGCAGAAATACTTCCAGGCCGGAGGAGCAAAAGTCACAATGGATGACAAGCAGTATGACCAGATGACAGAAGAACGTGGGCAGACGGCATATAAGCTGATTCAGGGCCTGATGAACAACAGCTATTACCAGCAGGTAAGTCCGGACGATAAGGCTGAAATGGTCGAAGACGCATGGACATATGCAACACAGAACGCGAAGTATAATATCGACAACAAAGCGAATGTGGACAGCTGGGTGCTGAATTCCAGGCCTGATCCTGTACAGGGAATCGTGAACAAGCACAAAAAGAAAGTGGATGACGAGTATAAGGAAGGATACAAGAAAGAGGCTCTGAAGGCTGTGCAGAATGGTGACAATACAGCGCTGCAGGCAGCGATTGCCGCACTTGAAAATGTCGGTGTTTCCGAAAAATCCGTAAAGACTTATGTAGGGAACGCTTACAAAGCGGATTACATCAGGGCATACCAGAATGGCGATACCGTCACAATGAACGACATCGAAATGGAACTTGAAGCGTCTGACCTTGGATTCGATGAAGACGATTATGACAAGTGGATCGAAGAAATGGGAAAACAGACAAACAATAATTTATAACGACCAACCCCGGGAGAAATCCCGGGGAATTTTCTATTGGGTTATTACTTCTCTACTACTACCATAAGACGCTGGAATCGTTGAAAATAAACAATTCTTTGTTGACTACGAATCAAAAGGTCGTGGGTTCGAATCCCGCCGGGCTCACCAAAAAGGGGACCTCATCGGAGGCCCTCTTTTCTTTTGTTTTCAACGGTTTCAGCCGTTTTGCAAGGGTTTTCCGGACTTCTTCCGGTCATTTTTTTGATGTTCCGTTACAGGTGCTTACATACCGCTATTACTACCTTACTACTACCAAAAAAAGCGGGATAACTTGTTTGATTTTCGATCAAACACGCTAAGATATCCTAAAACGATTTGGTAATTTTATCCAGCTCAGTCAGGTCTGTTGACTGATATTTCGTCTGTGTGAAGGTGTAGTCGCTGTGGCCGATCAGCGCAGCCTTGTCGATATCCTCGCCTTCAGCCTTTTTCAGCTTGTTTGAATAAGTGTGCCGCGCTGAATATGGCACTTTGCCCTCTGAGAGGCCCAGGAAGGCCATCATTGGTTTAAAGATGGATTCCCGTAGGTAAGCGTCCGTCATAGGCTTAAATCGCTCAAAAACGTCCTTATTTCGCGTGAATACATACATGGGGAACAGCAGGTCTGTTCCGGGGATATAGGAACGGTCCAGGATGATCGGCAGGATCTTCGGCGGGATCGTCACAATCCGGTCCCGGCCAGCTTCCGTTTTCTTGCCTTCCACCAGATACCAAATGTCGTTTTCTTCTTCGTGATGAAGCTGGCTTTTCGTCAGCTCCAGCATTTCCCCGGGGCGGAAGCCAAGGTAGCACAGACAGTAGATGTATTCCGCATAACGGTATTTTCCGATTGCGTCCCGGATCGCGTCCACTTCCTTCTCCGTCAGCGCTTCCCGTTTCCTGGACCGGCCTTTTCCTGTGTACAGGTTTTCCGTGATTTTACGGTCCACATACTTCCTGTCAAAAGCATAGGACCAGAGGAGACCGGCGGTCACTTTCATCATCTGGTGTGTGCGCTTTCCTTTATCGCAATCGTCCATACAGGTTTGCAGCTCACCTGTGCTGATCGTGCTGATGATCCGTTCATGCAACGGTTTGAAATGTGCGAATGCCGCGCTGTATCCGGACATGGATTTCACCCTTGGTTCGTACCATGTTTCCCATTCGTCATAGACCTGCTTCATGGTTTTCGGATCGGCTTTCGGTTCTGTGTTCAGGAGTTCTGCCCTCATGATCGGACAATACGACAGGGCAGCGGTCTTGGACGGGAACCCGCTTTTCTTTTTCTGCTGGCGCTTCGGATTATAAACTACTGCATGAGCTATCCATGACTTTCCGTTTGGGGCAAGATATGCGGTGCCCTGACCGTTCCCTCGCTGCTTTATTTTCTTTTTTCTTGGAAGATTAGCACATTTTTTTCCACAATACGGGCAGAAAACTGCATCATCCTGGAAAGATTTCCCGCATTTTACGCAGTTCATAACTCATCCCTTAATAAATGTCGTAATATTCCATCACTTCACGCATGGAATCATTCTCTTTTTGCAGTTCTTCGATCTTTTCCTCATATTCGCAAACCTGGTCTTCCAGCTCTTTGACGCGCTTTACCCATCCATTGTCGCTTCTGTACCACCATATCAGGATCATTGCGATCACAAACAAAGCGATATAAAAACCTGTTTTGTCATGTTTGTCTCCGGACATTGTATCACTCCTCATATCCTTCCATATAATTCCCAAGATCGGCCAGTGCTGATCCATCTGTGTGCATCGCATGACGCTGAAAATCAAAGAAATTGAAGATGTAATCCCTGAACTTGTCCCGGACAGCGCGGTTCAGCTCCGCACTGACATGGACAGGCGGTTGCTTCCTTATGCAGGACAGGCAATGTTCCCCAAAGCCGGTGATGTTTCCGAACACTTCCATAGTCAGGCGAAGTCCTGATGCCTGAATCGAATGGATCAACGGGCGAGGGCAAAGCAGATGATGTGCGAAGCATTTCGCTTCTTCCTGCCTGACGGATTCCGGTCTGGTCCCGTCATGCCCAAGCAGGATATGCCCAAGCTCCCGGGCCAGCGCTCTGTCTATGATCCTTGAGGAAAGCAGACGGTTGTATGCAACGACATACCGAACCTTTTCTCCGTCAAGGTAAACTGTTGTAACAGCATCTTGGTTCTCGCAACCTACCATGCTTATGATTTCCTTGCGGTCGATGTTCGCTTTTTTCGACATCTCTTCAAAGGACAGGACAAGGACACCAGGCGTTTTCTTCAGGATCGGCAGCGGGTCTATTGGTGCTGTTCCGATATAATGATTGATCAGGGTTTCTGTGGCTTTGATTGCGGCTCTTTCGTAATCAGGTGTCATCGTTTTCGTTTCCTTCCTCAAAGAATCCTGGATACAGGCCTTCCATCATGGCCATGATCGCTTTTCTCTGCGCTTCCGGCATTTTGTCCAATCCTTTTGCCAGGATTCGTGCTTCTACGGTTCGCGGTGGCTTTCCCATGCTTGCCTCTTTTTCTTCAGCAAATGCTCTTGCAATCAATGCTCGTGTGCTTGGCACTGGTGGCCATCCGTCCTGATCGTCCATTAGCCACACAGGATTAACATCAAGCGCTCTTGCCAATTTTGCTATGATCTCCCTTTTGAGATTGACAACAATACCAGTTTCATATTTGTTTATGGCTGCTTTCTTCACACCTACCATGTTGCCAAGCTCTTCCTGAGTCATATTTTTTTCTGTGCGTAATCGTTTGATTTTTTCGCCAATGGTCATTTCATTTTCCTCACTTTCAAAAATATAGTAGCAAAAATAATTATGCTTTGCAAGAAAAAAATATCTTGACAAGATATTGTGGTTCATGTATCATGGTATCGTATTCAGATACAAGAAGAAGGAGGTGACATCATGGACAAGGCTCTTCTGATTTATCACATGAACAGACATAATGAGACGCAACAAGCTCTCGCAAATGCTCTGCATATGGCACAGTCTGCACTCAGCAAGCGTATGAATGGAGAGATAGACTTCCGAAAAAACGAAATGGAAGCTATCCAGAAAAGATACAGCTTATCCGCTGATGATATGCAGGCTATTTTTTTTGCTTCGTGAGTATCTGATTAAGATACTCTATATAACTAAATTGCGAAGTATCGAGCTGTAATCAAAAAATCGAGAAACGCAATGATGGCAACGGATTGAGAAACTTTTTGGGAATTTTGGTATTTCGCAATATTTCAAGATTAGGGAACTAAGGAGGAAAAACCAATGGAAAAGACCGTGAACCCTTACCGCGAGGAAATGAAGAACATTGCTTACACGGTAGCTATGCGGAGCATCCGCAAAGTTATCCGGGACAGCGACACCAACGACACCGCGAAGCTGAACATCATCATGGCTATCATCCATGACTTTGAGGAAGACCTGGAGACCGCTGAGAACACCGAAGAACGCCGCGCCATCCAGGAAGACGAAGCACAGATGCAGCGGGAAAAGATCAATGAGATGTTTGAAGATATGGCAGCTCCGCTGGACGATCTGAAGATCAGGAAGGACGGCAAGTGATGGCCAAGGACCATATGAAGCTGGAGTTTGAAGGCAGGGACCTGCCGGAAGTGATCGAAAAGATGATCGCTTTTCTGAACATGATCAAGGGGATCAACCTTGGAGAGAGCGAGGGCAAGCATGACAAGGGAAGAGAAACTCAGTTTCCTCCGAGACCTCAAGGATGAGACCATCAGTCCCAGACAGTTGGCTATGGTGGCAGGCGGCGATCCGTATGGATACAACATCATGGCCCGGGAAGGGAAGCTGGAGCTGCCGCATCTCTGGAGAGGGCGGAACCTGCGGATATGGAAAGAGCCGGTGATCAAGCTCATCGGCGGGTAAAAAGGACCCCGCCTGCAGGGCAAGTGCTGGCGGGGAGGAACAAAACATGACTGGAGGTCGATGTTGTGCGGAACAATTATAGCACAAAGATTTGGAAAAAAATAGTCCTGACGCTGGCCGTGATCCTGACGATTGCGAACGGGATCTGGATCTGCGTCCGGGAGGATAACACGCCCAGGTGGAAGGTTGACGTGGAGATCCCCATGGCGAATGCCGGGATCGAGTGGACCGGTGCCGGGTATAACGGCATCTATGGAGGGAAATGACGATGAAGTGTGACGGATATGAAATGTTTCATGGGACGGTGAGAGTTGTCCCGCTGAATGATAACCCGCCTTTTGATGTGACCGGTGTGTGGCTGTACAGGCCGGATGTTGACTACTGGTATGTGAAGCGTGACGAAGGCGGTCCCGGGTATGCGGAGAGTATGCCGCCGGAATGCCTGACGGATTTCCGGAGGGATGAAGAGTAATGAACTGGCTGAATGATGAGCAGAGGATCAACTGCCTGCTGTGTGAAATCGATGATCTGAAATATGAGAACAAACGTTGCAGGGAAAAACTCAGCGATAACATCAGGAAAATAAACGAACTGAAACAGATTATTAAAGAGATTAAGGAGAAGCAGCATGAAAGTACAGATGAATGATGGTGACATTAAAGTAATAGGCATCACCTACAAGGACATTGAGAAAGTAAACAGCGAGATAGTCGGCATTGATCTGAAGGGCAAAAACTATGCCATGGTGGCTGAGCGGGTGACGGCTTTCCGGAAACTGTATCCGGAAGGCTTCATCCAGACAAAGATTCTGATCAATGACGGTACAACGATCCTGATGGAAGCGAAGGCCGGGTATTACCGGGAAGACGGCAGTGAGGTTGTTCTGTCTACAGGTCATGCCCAGGAGATCCGTGGAAAAGGCCTTGTGAACGGCACCAGCCATGTGGAAAACTGCGAGACCGGTGCTGTCGGTCGGTGCCTGGGATTGATCGGTATCGGCCAGAATGGCGGCGGAATCTGCAGCGCTGAAGAGCTGGTGAACGCAATCACCGCCCAGAAGCAGATGGAAGAAGACTTTGAGAAGACGAAGAAGGAAATCGAAGCCAGGAAGATCGCGGAAATGGACGGGAATATCCGGAAGGATGCTCCGGCTAATGTGACAACGGCAGAGAAGATGCCATGGGAGGAAAAGTGATGGCCTATCTGTATGACGATGAAGACAACGTCCCTATGAACGATGATGCCTTCGACCGGATCGATCAGGACGGACATAACCCTACTGTTTACACCAGCTATGCGGAGATGCGGGATGCTGAAAAGGATCTGCCTTTCACCGATCCTCCGGAAAACGGCTGCTGGAACTGCATGAGCTATGACTGGACGCATGAAGCCTGCACAACGAACTGGAACAACATGGATGAAAGCTACTACAACCCTGACATTGATGACCGCGATCCGGACGATCATTGCGATGACTGGGAGCTGAATCCGGATGCAGAATGGGAGGATTGGCATGGAACAGATACCTGACGCACCCTGGATCAGGGAAGCAGAGAGGGACGGATATCCTTCCGCTGATCCTGTGTACTGCCCGGTATGCGGCGAGGAATGCGAGACAGTCTATGCGGATCAGGGAGGTACCGTCTTTGCCTGCAATAAGTGCATTCTGGAACAGGATGCATGGGAATGGCAGGAGGAGGAGCGGGAAGCCAGCAGGCCGGACTGGGCAGACGGAGAGTGATGCGGGATGAAAGATGATGACTTCTTCATGATCTGTTTGTTCCTGGCGGTGTTCATGACGTTCTGCATTAGTGCGCTGATTGCACTTGAGTGATAAGAGCATTGTAAAAAAACAGAAAGGAAATAGCTAGATATGAGTATATTGATTGAAAAAATTAGACAATGGATTATTTGCAAAAAAGAAGGATTAGTAAAACTGTATTGCCCCGGATGCGGAAGATGCACTGCTGAAGTACATCCAACAATTACAGGCAAATTTACTTGCGGACAATGTGGAACAAAATGGGAACGGAAAATCATTGATGACTAATTTCGCAATATAGGAGTATTGCGAACTAAAATGACGCTTTAACGAAGAAAGAAGGGATAGTATGGAATATATTACGATTGATAAATTGTCAGACCTTTGCGGATATGGTGTCCACATCAACATTAAACGTGCAGACAACGGCAAGGTTGTTATTAACGGGGTTAATGCTTTGAAGTACAGTAAAGACAAACGGAAGATAATTAAATGGGATGCTTTCAAAGGAAAAGAAGTCTGCGGCATCAGACCATCTGTGCAGATAGAAGGGTTGAAGCGTGATGAACCATATTTCCTTATGAGTATCGAAGCATGGATCAGCAAATATGATTGCGAGGATGCGGTTGCTAAATACAAAGCAAATGTGACTTAAAGGCAGGTAGCAACGTGGAAGAAATATTAAAACAGATAGCATCGGAACTGCTTTTGATGCGAATATCAATATGGGTTATCGCTTGGGTTTTGATATTCATGCTGTTATTCAAAAATATGCATGGTAAGTGATTTAAAGGCAACATTTAATTCGCTAAATAAGCGAAAGTTACCAGCAAGTTACCGGCAAGTTAAATGACGCTTTATAGGAGTATTGGGAAATTATGAGTGAGAGTAAGTTAGATAAAGCCAACATGATGAATACGGCTTGTCTGCGGTGCGGTGAACACGCTGTTTCAATTCCGTTCGGATTGGATGGAGTCAGTTACACGCATTACAGTTATTGTGAAAACTGCCTACGGAAAGGGCTTGAACTGCTTAAAGCGAAAGACGAAGCAGATGAACTCAAAGAACCTTTTTATGTCATTGATACGCCTATGAATCAATGGCAGAGATACAAAGGTAAACCGATGGCGTTCAAGAAGCATATACACGCAGAATGGCAGATACAGGAAACGGAAATCCTTATGAGAAAGAACGGCTTGTCTGGTTGGTGTGGGTATATGTTCATTAGACCAATGACTTTGGAATCGTGCGGAATGAAGAAACACCAATTTATTTGGCTTGAAGGAACTGTAGGTGACCTTGAAAGGAGGGAAAATGATGACACATAATATTAAAATTCGTGAATCGTTTGCGAAAGCAGTTTATCTTGGAATCAAAACATTTGAAGTCAGAAAGAATGACCGTGGTTATCAGAAGGGCGATACGGTTAAGTTTACTGTTCTGTATGATTCAGATGGATGCGAAATGATAGACCATCCGTTGTCAAAGATTGAGTACAAAATTACATATGTCCTGTCCGGTTGGGGCATTGAAGATGGGTATGTTGTTTTCGGAATTAAACGTGCTGATGAAGATGGATTAAAGCACTATGACGATGGCAGTAGTGAGCCATGACAAACTTCGCAATATAAGCGTATTATGAAGGTGATTAAATGGAAGAGTTAGACAAGGTTATCAAAGGGTTGGAAGTTTGCTTTGACAGTAGTAAAGAGTGTAATGGTTGTCCATATATTGCTACTTCGTATTGCAAAACAACTCTTCACAATGATGTTACTGCTTTGCTGAAAGAGCAGGAAGCGGTTAAGCCAACATTCAAACAAGATGAAAAAGGTATTTTTGTTTGGTGTTGCGGTTCGTGCGGAGCGTATATGTATCACATTTATGATGGAATAGACAAAGCAAAAGAATACGCAAAGTTTTGTCGGCAATGCGGAAAGCCTGTTCTGTGGGAAGGTCGGTGAAGTGAATGGACAGGGAGAAGGTTATCAAATGGCTTGATGTTTGCAAAACATCACATTATGCGGTTGGGATTAAAGAAGATTATCCGTGCAGATTATGTCCGTATCATGAAAAAGAATACTGCATGAAGCAACTTATCACTGATGCTTTGGAACTGCTGAAAGAGCAGAAAACTGTCGCAAAATGTGATAGATGCTTATTCGTAAAACGGGACAAATTGAGGAAGGTTATAGAAACTGACGAGTTCAAATGTCCTGCGTGTAAGAAAAGGGTTGCAGGACGGATGACAGATGGGACTGTGCTTCTTGAGACTCCCGGAGATGATTTGCCTGATTACTGTTGCTTTTGTGGACAAAGACTTGATTGGGATATAGAGGAAGCAGTTAGCCAGTAAAAACTTCGTAATATAAGCGGATTGTATCAATTGCAGATATGAAAGAGAGGAAAACAAAATGATCGGTTACAACGGAATGAAAGCGGAAGTACGGAAGGGATTTGTGCGGCAGCTGCCTGCCGGTCCCTATGTGGCGAAGGTGCTGAGTGTGCAGATCGAAGGCAAAGCGCCTGCCCAGCGGCTGGAGGTTTACCTGGACATCGCTGAAGGTGATTATAAAGACTTCTGGATGAAGAAGTACCGTGCCCAGAAAGAGAAGGAAACGCCGGACAGGAAGGTATCCTACAAAGGGATCATGCGGGTCTGGATTCCCAATGAGAAGAACACTGGCCGCGACTTTGAAAAGGATGTGGAGACCTTCAACGACATGATTGGTCGGTTCGTTGCCAGCAATCCCGGTTTTGAATGGGATGGCGAGGAAACCAAGCTGGCCACCAAGCTGATCGGCATCAGCGTCCAGGAAGACAGCTACAACGGCTATCAGTTCACAAGGCCTGCTAGGTTTGAGATCGTGCAGGATGTCCGGGATGGCAAGGTTGCCACACTGCCTCCGAAACAGCAGGACGATGCGGACCCTACTCCGCCTGCTCCCGTGGATCAGAGGAGCGGGATGCAGGTTGTGACGGAACAGCTTCCGTGGGATGCGAACGACAAGGCCTGGTGATCTATGAGGACACCAGGCAGCAGAAAGGGAAGCACAAGAACATAGAAGCCTACTGCAGGCAGAACGGAATCAGGATCATCCGGCAGGCGCTGAATGTCGGAGATTACCAGATCGCCGGGAAGGGCGATGTATCAGTGGATACGAAGATGGGCATCGCTGAGATCGCGAATTGCTGCTTCCAGAGCCATGAACGATTCCGGGATGAATGCCAGAGGGCACAGGACTGCGGAATCAGGCTGATCATTCTGATCGAGGAGATGCCGCCCGGGGGAGACCTGGACAAGTGGGTCTCTCCACTGGACCGGTACGGGGAACCAAGGTACCTTTTCGACCCTTCGACACTGAAGAAGGTAATGCAAACAATGACAGAGCGGTACGGGGTACAGTTCCGGTATTGCGATGGCCGGAGTACCGGGAAACTGCTGATCGAATATCTGAAAGGAGAAAGGACATGACTGAGACGGCACAGGACCGCGCTAACCAGTGCAATGACATACTGCGGCACATCCGGAAGCACGGAAGCATAAACCCCATGGTGGCGCTGAATAAGTACGGTTGCATGAGGCTTGCGGCCAGGGTATGCGATCTCCGGAAACAGGGGTTCCCGATTGAGAGCTTTCCGGTGGTCAAGAAAAACTGGCGAGGGAAGACGATCCGGTATACAGAGTATAGGCTGGTGAGCTGAAGATGGCTGGACGGTTTATAAAGCTCTATGACAAGATTCTGAACTGGGAATGGTATCACGATACAAACACATTCCGTTTGTTTATCCATCTTCTGCTGAAGGCAAACTACAAAGACGGAACGTTCCAAGGCTTCCCTGTGAAGCGCGGGCAATTGGTCACCAGTTTGACAAGCTTATCGGCAAGCACTTCGCTCTCAATTCGTCAAGTGCGTGACAGTCTGGACAAACTCAAAATGACAGGCGAAGTGACAAGCACCGCATACCCAAAATACCGAGTAATATCAATAGTTAGGTACGATGAGTATCAAACGAATGACAAGCAAAGCGACAAGCAAATGACAAGCAAAGGGGCAGGCAAAGGGCAGGCAAATGACAAGCAAACCGACAAGCAAACCGGCAGCGAAACGTCACGCAAAACGGCAACAAGTATAGAATATATAGAAAGTATAGAAAAGAATAGAAATATAGAACAGATAGAAGGTGTAGGGGAGACGGCTCCGCGACCATCCGCCCCGACCATCGAAGAGATCAGAACCTATTGCGAGAAGAACGGACTGACGATCAACGTGGAGCGTTTCTACAGCCACTACACTGACAACGGCTGGAAATCGAAGAACGGGAAACCGATCCCTGACTGGCGGGTAAAGGCCCGGGAATGGTACCAGGACGATATGCGGAAGGCGATGGAGCGAGAGAAGGCACCAAAGCCAGAGAAAAGGGTGATTGCACAGGACTTTCCGCAGCGGGATTATTCCGGTGTTCCGGATGATGACATGGCCCGTCTGGCTGCAGACCTAAAACGATTCAGGGAAACGGGGGAGATATAGTGGCTAACGGGAATTATGGTTTCTTCGGGATTGAGAGGAAATGCCCGCTTTGCGGGAAGCATTTCATCACAAAGGGAGAACAGTGGAGCTACTGCCGGAATACCGGCGGCGTGAAGGTGTACTTATGTTCCTGGAAATGTCTCCGGAGCTGGCAGGAAGGACACCTTAACGCGGCGGAACGCCGGGAAAGAATCCAGAGGGCGATCCGGGACGGACTGAATAACAAGGAGATCGCCGCGCTGTTGAATGAGAAAACGTCAAAGATCCAGTACTGGAGGGACAAAATGGAGGGAGAAAATGGGCAGGAGGAAAGTGACAGAGCTTTTGATGGCTATAGCGGATAACCAGGAAGCGCTGGCTCCGGCTGAAGGGTACAGCGATCAGGAAAACCTGTACAGGACCGGCGTTTATGATGGACTGCTGATGGCACAGATGATTGTCAGGATGATTTACAGATTGGAGGATGGCATAGATGAACGCGAAACAAAGCCTAAGAGCTGCAGCTAAGACGATTGAGGATCTGACTGACTGGAATCAGAAGGCATCCCGGGATATCCGGGGATACAATGCCTGCATTGACGGCGTGATTGCAGGCCAGTGCAGTTTTTGCGACTGGTGCGAGGAAAAGCGCCTGGGAGAATGTGACAGGCCGGAGCTGGGCGACGGCTGCGGGGAATGGTGGCTCATGGACAATCCTCCGGTTTCTGATCCGGAAGAGGGGAGCGAAGCCGATGACAGCGAAGGAATTCTTCCCGCTGGTCCGGAAAGCGGAGAGTGAGCTGAAGGTGTTGAACGCGAAACTGGAGCATTATGAGGAGCTGGGGTTTTCCATGGGAGGGATTGCTGGCGGGTCCGGGAACCGCAACAGAAGTGCTTCAAGGGTCGAAATGGCCGCTGTAGGCGCTGTTGACACATTACGGGACCTTTATGAGCAGAGACGCGAATATCTGGCCATTATAGGCCGCGCAGAGCGTATCATCGGGAAGGTACAACAGGATAAGTTCCGGAAGCTGCTCAATTATCTGTATATCCTGGGGAAATCAATGCGATGGATTAGTGACGAGCTTGGTTACAAGGACCCGAACAGCGTGTACAGATGCAAAGGGGCGGCGCTCAGCGCTGCACAACGGGTGATGGATGAGGAGGAACAGAATGCTGATGTACAAAACAAGCGGTAATCCGATACCGCTGAATGCAGACAAGATTACAGAAGGTTTGGAGTGCTGCACACAGGAAAGCTGCCCGGTTGACAGGAAGTGCCCGTACAGCAACAAACAGCTTCCGGGAACGTGCCAACTTAAACTCATGAATGACGCGCTGATGCTGATCAGGGTGCTGATGGGACAGGATGAAGAGGAATGAAAAAGGCCGGGGAGTGATTCCCCGGTCCTTTCATTTACCGATCTGCCGCATAAGCTCCAGCGTTGCATTGAAGTTTGCTTCAGCTTTCGCGGGTTCCGGTTGTGGTTTCGTCTGTCTGCTCATGTCCTCCAGGATCAGACGCTTGATGTATCCCTGGATGTTTTCCTGCTGCTCCAGATGATCGATGATCGCGGCATCAGTATTCCGGCTGAGCTTCAGACTGAACCACCTGGCATTCTTGCGGTCACTTATTAGATTTCCCATGGTAGCACCCCCTATTATTCAGTATAACCCGTCTGTCAAGATTCCTTCTTTGGCTGGATTCCGTTTTCGCTGCACACTTTGAAAAATCTGTAGCAAGCACTTGTCATGGTGTCAAAATATTCGTGAGTTGTCTTTTCTCCAGCCTTGTGGACAGAAACGATATACGTTTCATAATCCCAGCGATCAAGGAAAATCTGTGTGGTTCCGTTAATTCCGGAAGCGATCAGGCGATGGTTTGACATTGCTTTTGTCCTCTCTTTCTCCAGCCTGGTGCTGGCTACGAGGTCTGCAGTGCAGGCCCCGTGTGCCAGGATCAGTCATATACCAGGATCGTTATTCCGTGATGCCCGTAATACTTGCCGTATGCTTCTGGGTAAATGTTCTTGATTTTGTAATTGCGTTCCGGTTTGTAATCGCATCTTGGGCCGCAGTATTTGCAGTCACCGGACAGATTCTCAATGCAGATTAGTGTGCATTCCGGAATGATGTAGTCATCAAGGATCAGATCATTTACTGTCATTGCTTCGTTCCTCTCTTTCTCCAGCATCTGGTGCTGGAATCCGGAGGCGTTAGTTCCGTCTCCGGTTTCCAGGATCAGCGGCTCAGAATCGTCTCTGCCAGGACTCTGGCTGCAGCCATGAACAGCTCCAGTGTGATCATCCCTTTTTCCAGGGCGATGTGGTTGGCGTTGTTCAGCTCTTCGGCGCTGTGGCCCTGCTTCAGCATGGCCCGGTAAGCGTTGGCGTAATCTCTCGCGGTCATGGTTCGTTCCTCCTCTCATTCTGCAGCGATCATGTCGCTGATGATCTGCTTCGCTTCGCCGATTTCCATGACCAGCTCTTCATCTCCCCAGTTAACACTGCCCATGAAATCATATCCTCCGAAGAAAAGACCGGTTTCCTTGTCGAGGATGCTGTATCCGCCCGGGTTGCTGGTGATGATGTACTTACTCATTGCTTTGTTCCTCCTCATTCTTTCTTCCGGTTTAGCCGGAGCCAAGGTCCCCAGCGGAGGCCCTGGACCCGGCCAGCCGAAGCTGGCTGGTTGATCAGAACTTGATCCACTCTCCGAGAGCGTCTTCCCAGACATTCTGGAAGTAAAGCTCTCCGTTGGTCCTGCACACCCGGACCAGGCTTCCTTTGCCTTCCAGCTTCCGGAAATCGAAGTAGGTCTCGATGTCGATGATCTCTGAGATGCTCACGTTGAAGGCCAGCTTTGCAATGATTCCCAGATCAGGATCAACAACCACAAGTGCGTACTGCTTCTCGCTCAGCTTGGCGAAGGTCTTTTCGTTCATCATTGTTTTGTTCCTCACTTTCTGGCTGTCGTGGGGTGCCACCCCTGCTGTCAAGGACATCATATCATCGGGGTGCCACCCTTGTCAACACTTTTTTTCAGACAATGTCAAAAACCAGCAAACCGTTGCCACGCAACATCGGGAAGGTTCGATTCCAGCCAAAAACCGGATCTGTCTCACGATTTTCTCAAAAAAATTTCCTGGCATCCTGCACCAGCACCAGGATCAGCAGTAGTACACAGTACCAATCCTCATCCACCATATCTGGTACAAAGTGCATGAAAATGTATTGACACTGCAAGGTATTGACACTATAATCAGCTATAGTGGAAGAACTATACAGAGGACCAAGCACAATACACACTACACAGCACCAGTGATAATAATTCCTGGTGCTTTTCTCACGTTATAAATAATCATTCATTATCCATTCACAATATATAACCATTCCCTTTGATATTCCAATACCGGATAAACTCAGACAGTACAGGGAAATGCGGAAAAAGCTGGGAAGCGTAAACATAAACGATCGTATGACCCCAGCCGGGTCCGGAAGGAGGCGAGACAATGCCCAAGGAAAAGCAGCCGCTGACAGCAGATCAGGAACGATTTGCCAGGATGAGCGCCCAAGGATGCTCCAGAGCTGAGATCATGAAGGCCATCTTTGGACTGGAGCTTGGTGTCTCTCCGGAAAATGAAATCCATGCAGCCGATGCCAAGATGTGCCGCTGGAGAAAGCATCCTGACTTTGAGCCAACATGGAAAGACGAAGTACGGTCGATCCTGTATGGCTGTACCAGCGAAGCGATCCAGGTCATCCGGAAACAGATGCGGGAAAAGGATGACTGGTTACAGAACAAAGCTGCGAATGATCTGCTGAACTACGGAAAAGGCCAGATCTACGGTGACGAGGAACGAACAGTTCACGTCCAGATCGAAGGTCTTCCGGATATTGGTTCTCCGGACGATCAGTGACCAACTATTCGTGAAACAATAGTTTAGCGAATAGTTAGGAATTAGGCTGAAACGTAGACAGATCAAGGGACACAGCCGATATTACCAGTTATTGCCAATGAAGTCTATGCAGTGATGCACCGTTTATGCAGGATTTTGTGAATAATCCACAGGATCAGCAGGATGATCAGAGCATAGAGATGCTGGGAAAATATGGCAGGAGCAGACCGGTCCGGAAGCCTGGTGCCAGATCAGGACAGCAGGACGATCAGCACCGATCGGCCAGCCAGCACCGGACCGACCAGCAGCAGACAGGCCAGGGATCAGACCCGGGGGAGGGGGTCGAAGCCGGAACCCCGGGGGGCCGAATCGTGCCAGGGACTCCGCCGCGCTGCTCCCGGATCGGAGCGAAGCCTCACCACCCAGATCCTTCTCCTGGTGGGGATAAAAAAAACAAGGATCAGTTCACGGAAAGCTCGGATAAGACGGGCATGAGCTGCCCTGTTTTTTGTATACAAAGCTCTCAACTTGGATCTGCGGGGAAACTTCATGGACAGTAATTCCTCCTGATGCGCTTTTGTGAAAAAAACCTGGTGCTGTGTAGCGGCCCACAGTGCCGGACCGCAGATCCATTTTGCATGACAACGTGGTGTAACGGGCAGCACAGCTTGCCTTGTCCGATTGCTGACCCATGGGGATCGGATTGGGTAAAAAGTGAAAGCAAAGGATCGGTACGCAGGGTTGCCGGAAGGGTTATGACGGAAGGAGAGCGCCGCCGTGTGCGGCGGAGTGCTGGCCTACCTACTTTCCGGTTTCGCTGTAAGACGCGCCGACTGCGCCGGGTAGCTGGAAGATGCAGGTTCGAGTCCTGCCGTTGTCAATTTGGAGGATTTCATGGCGAACGTGGTGATCAATTACCAGCCGACACCGAAGCAGGCTATGTTCCATGCCAGCAAGGCGAATGAGATCCTGTACGGCGGTGCTGCTGGCGGCGGGAAGACGAAGGCCCTGATCATGGACGCGCTGTTCCGCTGCCTGAAGAATCCGGGAACGACAGCGGTTGTTTTCCGGAGGTCCTACGGTGAGCTGGAGGATACGGACATCAAGGAGGCACAGGCTTCCTATCCGGAGAAGCTGGCGACATACAACGCGGGGCGGCATGAGTTCAGGCTGATCAACGGATCGAAGATTCTGTTCCGGCACTGCGAGAACGAAGCCGACCGGTTCAAGTATTCCGGTATTGAAATCCAGTTTCTGTACTTTGACGAACTGACATCCTTTGAGCAGGTGATCTATGATTTCATCAAGACCCGTCTCAGGGCGAAGAAGTCGCTGGGAGTGGTACCGATTGTCCGGTCTGCCAGCAACCCGGGGAACATCGGCCATGGCTGGGTCAAGAAGATGTTCGTGGATGCCGGACCGTACATGGAAATCCAGGAGCAGGAGATCTATTCCGAGACGCTGCATAAGACGAAGACGATACGAACGCAGTATATACCGGCACTTGCCACAGAGAACCCATTCATCACGGATGACTACATCTTTGAGCTGGAGCAGAAGCCGGAAGCGCTGAGACGGGCGCTTCTGAACGGAGACTGGGACAGCTTTGAGGGCCAGGTGTTCACCGAGTTTGTGAACAAGCCGAAGAACCCGGACCGGAAGTGGACGCACGTCATTGACCCGTTCCCGATCCCGGCGGACTGGCCGAGGTACATGAGCTTTGACTACGGGTATTCCGATCCGTTTGCCTGCCAGTGGTGGGCGATGGACCACAAGGGGAAAGCGTACCTGTACCGGGAATGGTACGGCTGTGTTCCCAAGAAAGCCGATACCGGCATCAAGCTGACACCGGTCCAGATCGCGGACGGCATTCTGGAGCGGGAAGAGCAGGAAATCGCGGAAAACATCCGGGTAGTGCGGACGGCGGACCCAAGCATCTTTGACAAGAGCCGGGGATTCTCCGTTGCCGACCAGATGTCCCCGGGATACCAGGGCAGGACAAAGGGCGTTCTGTTCAGCAAAGCGGACAACACCCGGATTGCCGGAAAGATGGAGGTGCATGAGCGCCTCCGTTTTGATGAGAACGGAATCCCTGGAATGTACATCTTCTCCACCTGTTACGACTGGATCAGGACGGTGCCGAACCTGCCGTATGACGAAAAGAAGCGGGAGGACATCGACACCGATGCCGAGGACCATGACTATGACGCAACCAGGTATTTCCTGATGGACCATCCCATGACGGCCACCAGGAAGCCGGAACGGGTACACAAGCCGTTTGACCCGTTCAGTGAAGACTGAAGGCGCGGCGGGGACGTGCAAAAATAAACGAAAAGGAGTCGCTCCCTGTGAGTTTTAGTGGCTCCGCCGTGCTTTCACATACAGCGAGGTGAGACTTATGAATGAGAATCCGAACGAAATGGAACTGCAGGAAGAGTTTTTCCTCGAGGAGCAGCAGCTGAGCGAAGAGGACGCGGATCTGCTGGATCTGATCTATGAGCGGCTGGACATCTTTGAGCAGATGAACCGGCCTTACCATGAGGCGGTGAAGAAGAGCCGCCAGATCCTGCACATGGAGGACCCGGACCAGGACGATCCGGAGACGATCCGGAACAACGGGAAACGCACCCTGCAGCTGCAGACGCTGAAAAGCACCATAAACAACGTGGTGGCAGACCAGATGCTTTCCATGCCGGAAGCGAAGCTCCTGCCGGAAACCATGATGATGCAGGAAGCCGCCGATGACCTGCAGGATATGTGCCACTATGTGATCTACTGCGCGAACGACTTTGAACAGCTCCATTACCGGCGCTGCGAGGACTTTTACGGCGCGGGGACGGCGGTGACACAGATCGCCTGGGACGATGACATGAACTACGGCAAGGGCGAGATCGCGCTGATCCGCTGGCCGCTGGAAGCCTTTTTGTGGGACCCTACAGCGGATAACCTGCAGGACTGCCGCGCCATCATGAAGGTGAGCTGGCACCCGCTTTCCTGGTACCGGTCCCATTATCCGGACACAGGGCGCTATGTCGGCAGCGAGAAGAGCTATTACAACAATGTCGGCATGGCTGACGATCCTTCCGACATCGAGCATCAGAACGATGAGAAGAGGGCACTGCTGATTGAGTACTGGTGGCGGGAGTATGACGCGAAGACGCGCCGGTACAAAATCAATGTGGCGTTTGCCGCAGGCAATGCTCTGCTTGAGAAACAGGAAGACGTTTACGAACACGGGATGTATCCGTTCGTCATCGATGTGCATGACAGCATCGAGGGATCGCTGGTCGGCGAAGGCCTTGTGCATGAGCTTGCACCGATGATGCGGTATATCAACCGGTACGCAGCCTATGCCGACATGAACGCACGGATGGCATCCAAGGGACGGATGCTGGTGCGGAAGGGAAGCGGCATTGACAAGGAAGCGCTGACGGACTGGACGGTGGACGTGATCGAGGGCGACCAGATCACGCAGGGCGATGCCTGGAACTGGATGCAGAACGCCCCGTTCAACTCTACCATTACCAACCTGATGACGCTTTTCCAGTCGGATCTTAAAGCCGACAGCGGAGCCAACCAGTTTACCCGGGGCGAGACAACGGGAGGCATTGTTTCCGGGAAGGCGATCAACAGCCTGATCCAGGCAGGCGGCAAGGTGGCTTCCATGCGGACCGAGCAGCTGAAGTACGGATTCAAGGCGATGGTCGAGCAGGTGATCTGGCTGATGAGTCAGTTCTATGACGATGAGCGGCGGATCATGATCACCGGGCGGAACGGTACCCGGGAGCTGCAGGTGGATATGCTGAAGCTGTTCGGGAAGAAGCGGAAGGGCGCGGTGAACCCGCCGCCGTACACCGTGGAGATCGAGGTTTCCAGCCGGGACCCGCAGCGGATCGCGGACCAGAACCAGATGTTCATGGAAGCCTACACGATGTCCGCACAGGCACAGCAGTTCTTCCCGCTGTCTGCGCTGTTTGAGATCCTGAACCTGGACGGCAAGGACCGCATCCTGCCGGTGATCCGGTCAAACGAGACATACCAGCAGCAGATGCAGCAGATGCAGCAACAGCTGGAGCAGATGGCCGCACAGCTGCAGCAGGCTTCCGAGGAGAACCAGAGCCTGCGGAAGACGGTGCAGGATACAACGAACGCGCTGACCACCATGGCGGCGCGGAGGGGGCAGGCACCGGAAGAGCAGCCGGAGCAGAGTGCCATGGTGACCGGAAACCAGAACACGCTGGGCCAGCCGCTGGGCGGAGCGCAGCTGCCTGAGTAAGGAGGGCGCTTATGGCAAAGAAAAAGAAGTTCTCCGGATGGGACGGCCTGGAAGCTGAAGTGAAGAACAACAGGCTGAAGCTGAACAAGGAGACCGGGAACATCACGGTGGACCGGATGAACGGCCTGAAGGCCGAGAACAAGAACGGCAGGCTTTACCTGTACGCAAACCCGGAGGATATGGATGCCATGATTCCGGGAAGCACCGAAGCGAAGAAGCGGGTGCAGAACGCGAGGCTGACGCTGAAGAAGGCGTTCCAGCAGAGCCGAAGGACAAGATGACAAAGACCCCGTGATTTGCGGGGTTTTTGCATATAAAAAACACGCTCCGTGATTTGCGGCAGCGCGAAAGGAGAATTCCTTTGGATAACGAGGAGACCATGGTCGAGATGGATGATTTCCAGGCGGACGACACGCCGGACGGCGAAATCATCGAAGAAACGGACGAGTCCGAAGAAAGCCTGGAGTCTTTGACGGAAGAAGAGGACGAGGGCGAACAGGCCGAAGAACAGCCGAAATCGCAGGGTACCAGCGAACCGGGATATGTTCAGAGGCGAATCGAAAAGGCAGTGGCCAGGGCGCTGGCTGCGGAGCGGGAGAATATCCGCGCCGAGTATGAACAGCGTTTCGCGCCGCTGCAGGAGCGGCTGATCGAGATGGATGCCAGGGAGCTGGTGCAGCAGGGTGTTGTGAAAGACCTTGAAACCGCCAAGGAGCTGGTACGCTATCGGCAGGGCCAGACGGCAGCGCCGCAGGCACCGGCAGAGCAGCCGCGCAACTCCAACGGGCAGTTTGCCCCGAAGGAAGATCCGGTCATGAACGCGCAGATCGATATGCTTTCCCATCAGGCGGACACGATCCGCAATGAGTATGGCATTGACGTGATCAAAGTGTTCAGCGAGAACCCGGATATCAAGCAGAAAGTGATCAGCGGGAAGATGGACTTCTATGATGTTGCCCGGATGATGCAGAAGCAGCAGGGCGGCACACGGAAGAAAGCTCCCGCGCCCATGCGTTCCCCCAATGGGGCCGCAGCGCATTCGCCGAACGCCATCGAGAATATGACCGATGAGCAGTTCAGGCGAATGGAAGAAAAGATCTCAAAGGGGGCACGCTACGCATTAAAGTAAGGAGCGTGCAAACATGAACTATTCCTATTCCTCCGGCATCGCGCCGACCCTGCTGGAAAGCTATCTCCAGCGCAAAGCTCTGGAAAACGTCGAACCGAACCTGGGATACCTGACCGATGCCCAGATGATCGACCAGCCTGTGAACAGCGGCAGCAAGCACGTCAAGTTTTTCCGTTATACGGAACTGGCGGCGATCACCACTCCCCTGGCTGAAGGTGTGACTCCCAGCGCCCAGAACCTGACCGAGACTGCTTTCTCCGTGATGACCAAGCAGTACGGCGGATACATGGACTACACCGATGAAATCGACCTGTGGCACATCGACAAGAAAACCCAGGCGATGAGTGACCGGCTGAACCGGCAGGCCGCGCTGTCCATCGACACCGTTGGCCGCGATGCCATCTGTGCCGGTATGAACGTCATGTTCCCCGGCACGATTGCTGCCCGTGGTTCCATCACTTCCTCCGACATCATCAACTACACGATGGTGAAGAAGGCGGTCCGGAACCTGAAGAAGAAGGGTGCCCAGCCTTTCGCTGACGGCTTCTTCCACAGCAAGATCAGCCATGAGACGTACTATGACCTGTCCGGTGATTCCCACTGGATCGCGGTCGCGCAGTACCAGAACGACACCCGGGTGCAGCGCTTTGAGCTGGGCACCATCTACAAGGTGAAGTTCTTCGAAGTGGACAACGCGAAAGTGTTTACCACCGAGAGCTACCTGTACGGCACACAGGCTGACCTGGACGCTTACGGTGCCAACTATGACCGGAACGAGCGTTCCATGATCATCCAGAACACCATGACCGAAGATGTGGCCCGTGAGCTGACCGGCAAGCTGGTGTATGTGCAGTATTCCAGCACCTACAAGACGCTCATGTGCATCGAGCGCATCTATCCCAGCGGCACCGCGAACAAGACAAAGGTGGTCTTCCGCTGGCAGCCTGATGCCACCACCACCAATAACTGGACGCAGACCAACAGCTGCAAGATCGTGCCTACCGGCGGCGGCAACAGCTGTGACGTTCACGCCTCCATCATTTACGGCCAGAACGCCTTCGGCTGCGTGAAGCTGGGAGGCAAGGGCAAGCCGAACATCCGCATCATCGTGAAGCCTCTTGGCTCTTCCGGTACGGATGACCCGCTTAACATATCGGGCGCCTGCCGCAGCAATGCGGCTTGAAAATGTGGTGAACCTGTAAATGCAGGGTGTGGGCGAAAGCCTGCTAACGGGGAAAGCTAAAGCCATTAAGGTATGCCAATCCCGTGCCAAGCCTCTTCGGAGGAAGGTGTAACGACTATCCCGGAAGGGAGTAGGTTTACGGTGAAATTCCGTATTCCGAAGTGCCACACATCCGGTAACGGATGAAGATATAGTCTATTCCCCTGATAAATATCGGAAAACCGAGGGTATTAAAACGATCAGAGAGGCACCATCGCGTGGAAGGTTCCCTTCTTCGCCTGCGCGGTTCTGCAGGATGACTTCATCGTCCGGCTTGAACACGCCGTATCCGCCTGATAGGCAGAACACGGGGACTCCTCAATCAAACGAGGGGTCCCCTCTTTTTTTGAAAGGAGAGATTCCAAATGGCAGACACACCGACCAGACAGGAAACCGTGGAAGCAAACCTGGCGGCAGTCCAGAAGAAGTACGGGGACGAAGCATGGCCCCAGATCCAGACACAGCTGCTGACGGACATCAGCGTATCCCTGGCGATGCTGGTTGACAACCAACCCGCAAGCTAACAATCAGAGAGGAGAACAACAATGGCTGCAAAGAAACCCATGGTCCTTGAGGACGAGGACATCGAACTGGAAGAAGAGGAAAACCTGAGTTCCAGCCTGGATGACGGCATTACCGTAAAGGTGGAGGAACAGAAACAGTATTACTCAGGTCCGATGGTGGACGTTTTCCTGCCGAGGCTGGAAGAGGAAGGCAGCGGCGTGAAGGTGGACCAGTACGAACACGTTACCATTGCCAATGAAGCGCGGGAATGGACCTGGCGGGTGAGGCGCGGAGAACACGTTTCAGTGCCGGTTCCGGTGTTTGTTCAGCTGAAGAACAAGTTCCCGGACATTTAAGGAGTGACAGCAATGACTTTAGCCGAGATCAGAAACCAGATCATGTTCCAGACGAACAACGATGAGGAGGATGTGACAGATTACCTGCCGCACCTCAACGACTACATCAATGACGGTTATGACCGCTTGGTTAAAGTCTGGACAAAGAGCCATACGCCGCAGACGGATTACCCGCGCCTTGCGGAGGATACGGACGAACCGAACCTTCCGGAATGGACGCACCGGGCGATCTGCGACTGGGCCACATGGCTGATGTACCGCAACGGAAACCCGCAGAAGCAGCAGCGCGGCATGGCGTACAGGAGCGCTTTCCTGGAGGTTCTGAGCCAGCTGGCGGACGAGGGCGGCATAAGCGGCCTGAACGAGGACGGTACGAATAAACAATACAGGAACTTCATCAATATTCCGAGATAAGGCGGTGGTGATATGGCAGGATACTTTTCGCTTCACGCCTATGACGCGGATGTCTGGATTCCCGGGTTCCGGGGACTGAATCAGGCGGACATCGGAATGAACCCGGACATCCGGTTTGCGGAGGAAGAGGAGAACGTGGAAACCCCGAACGGGGTGCTTCAGCCGCAAGCCGCCTGCCCGGAGATGGAAGGCTCATTCACGGACCGGGTTGAGACGCTTGCCTCTTTTTACCGGAGATGGTACACAGGAGAAGGAAGCCACACATGGTATGTGTGCTGCAGCGGGGGCAAGCTGTACCAGAAACAGGCAGGCAGCGATGTGGAATGGATTGAGATTGAACTGCCGACCGGCATCAACGCATTCCAGAAGAGCGCCTGGAGCTGGGTGACGTATGAGATCAACCCGGAGAACGAAAATTACACGGTGGACGTGCTTTTGATCAGCAACAAGGAAGACGGAATGTACATGATCGTTCCGCCGGACAAGCCGACAACGCACGATGACCTGACAGAATATACGCACAGCGCCCTGGCGGCGAAAACGCACAACGAGCTGAGCAGTCCGGCATGGGTGGTCCGGACGGTGGACACGAACGGATACAAGTTCGGCGTGATCGAGCGGTATTCCGAGCGGATCTGGGGCGCGAACATCAAGGATAACCCGGATATGCTGATGTATTCCAAGCCGTATGATCCCATGAACTGGGACGCTGACCCGGACCATCCGGAGGACGGAGCCGGGGATATCCTGCAGCCGAGCTGGGACGGGGATACATTCTGCGCTCTGAAGCGCTTCGGCGATCAGCTGCTGGCGTTCAAGAAGAACCGGATCTGGCGGGTGCTGAACACCAACCCGGGCGAGTATGAATTCCAGGAGCAATACGGCGGCGGCACCGCCTATCCGAACACGGTGGCCGTTGACAAGGAACGGGTGTTCATGGGCGAGATAAACGGGATGAGCGTCTATGACGGCATGAGTACATCGCCCTATGCCCGGGAACAGGTGGAGCAGATCTGGCGGACGGTGAACAAGGACGCGCTGGACCAGATGTGCGGGGCGCTGTTTCAGAACCGGTATTACCTGGCCTTCCCAACCGGGGACAGCACGGTGAACAACGCGATGCTGGTCTACAACCTGACGGAAGGCACGATCCTGTACTATACCGGATTCCATGTGGAAAGCCTGCTCCCGACAGACGATGAGCTGTTCTTTACCAGCTCCACACTGCCCGGGAAAATGCTGCGGCTGAAATATGACTCCTGGGAGACAGGGCAGGCCATCGGCGCTGCGACAAAGTGGGTTTCCCCGTGGATCGATTTCGGGTACAAGAGAATCCAGAAGGGCGGTTTCGACCTGTACTTTGTGCCGGAAGTGAAGGACACGGCGGTGCAGCTGAAAATCTCCGTGCAGACGGAGAAGAAGATGAAGACGAAAACCTATACGGTGCAGCCGCTGACCAGCGAACAGATCACGGCGAACAAGAGCCACAAAGGGAAACGGCTTCACTTCGGCGGCGCGGGACGGAAGTTCCGGATCATCATCGAGACGGAGGCCGGGGTGACCGTTCCATGGCGGCTGATCGGCGGTATTCAGCTGGTGGTCGAGACGGACCCGGATTGAGGTGGCGCGGATGAGCAAGATCAGACAGCATGAGACGCTCCGGGTGCCGCAGGGATGGACCGGGCAGGACAAGGGCCTGGTGATCCAGCTTGAGAGGATTCTGACAGACCTGTACCGTCTGAGCGGCATCCTGGAGGATTCCATGGTGACCGCTGTGGCCTATGATGCCAGCACCCATAAACTGGAAGCGACCATCAACGGGGTGCAGGTGGCGATCATCGGCCTTGCCAGCCAGAGCGCTGATGGGTTCATGAGTTCCGGGGACAAAACGAAGCTGGACGGCATCGAGGAACACGCGAACAACTATTCCCTGCCGCTGGCCGCGAACGGCACAAGGGGCGGCGTACAGACCGGCTATTCCGAGACCGGGCAGAAGTACGCGCTGAAGCTGGACAGCGAAAAAGGATATGTGGAAGTGCCGTGGGTCGATACAAAGAACACGGCAGGCGGCAAGCACAAAAATGACACGAAGATGTATCTGATTGCCGCAGAGAATCAGTCCACAAATCCGCAGACGAACACGAATGATGACTGTTATATCGGCACGGATAACTGCCTGTATTCCAACGGCAGCAAGGTGCTGGATTACGCGCACCTGTACAACGGACTGGATTTCAACACGGCAGGGCAGAAGGCGCTGGATGCCTGTAACGGGTATATCTTGAGCCAGACGATCAACGCGGTCCGGAAGGGCCTGCTGAAGGTTGCGGTGAAGTCAGGTGCTGACTGGATACTTTCCAGCGGAACTGACGCGGCCATCGGTGATTTCCTGAGTGTGAACGGGACGCTGGGCAAAGCTACGGCAGCGATTACCGGCGGCGTGACAGCGCTGGTGAAGAACACGAACTGGGAGGAAGTCCCGGGCGGGATACTGAACCTGCTGCAGGCAAATAAAGCGGAAAAGAGCGCGACCGTTTCCTCTGTTGACTATGACAGCGGAAATACGAAGATCACAAAGACGGTCAACGGGACCACAACGGATGTGGTTTCGGTCAGTACAATAAAAGGTGCCCTGGGTGCGTTTACGCATGACCAGCTGGCCGGGAGGTAAAGAAGATGGCAACGAACACAACGAACTTTGATCTGGTAAAGCCTGCCGGATCGGACAACTATGACATTGACTCTTTCCATAACGGCAGCATGGACAAGATCGATTCCGCGCTGCAGGGACTGGGGACCGGACTTGCGATCATCTCAAAGAACAACACGCACGGAGCGATCAGTTCAGGGGAGTATGTGTATGTTCACGGGCATGGTTCCCTGGCGGAAGGCCTGTACAAGGCGAATACGAATATCGCCGCGAACGGCACATTAACCAGCTCTAACCTGACGGCGGTTTCCGGTGGTCTGGGCACTCAGGTTGCTTCGCTTTCGAACCAGATTAAATGGACATACGCAGGTCGGATTAGCGCGACCACTGAAGAAATAACAGTTCCAAGTGATTGGAAAGAATTATACTTACAATTCTTGGTGTTTGGATCAATTGATATTACGTTTACAACAAACATTTCAGTTCGTCCAAGTACCCAAAACCATTATACCGCATTGGGTTATTTATCACAAAAAGAAATTACCGATAAAGGTTGGGGATTTTCTCCTGGGGTAGTATGGGTGGATTTTAGCGTAGACCCAACAAATAATAAGGTAAAGTTTTTGGCTTGTGATACATTAACGAGCAGTAGATCAAACTGGACAATATATGTTTATTATAAAGAATGAGATTATGACGATATTTATTATTCTTATCCAATTGCTTTGGCTTTTTGTTGGAATATGGATTGGAATGAAACTGCGCTAAATGATGGGAGATGGTTTTATGGAAGAGATAAAAAAGAAACTTGAGGTAATCATCCTTGATTGCGTGGAGCATCATGGATATCAAGATGATGACGAAGTTCCGGTTCAACTCACCATAAAAGAAGTGAAAGAACTGATTGAACTACTTCGTTAAATGATGATTTAACGCATTAACAAGTTTCCTAATATGGTCAGATGATGGAAGAACGAAACCGATTAGACAAATAAAACTCAAGCGGCCTGAACGGTCGCTTTTTTGATACAAAAATATGAAAGGAAGGTAATCCTTATGTCAAGACAGATTTTCATTGTTGACGCTTACATCGTGGATGCCAACGGGACTTTCAATTCTATGTCCGGTTATCCAAAGACCTTTGACAGTAAAAACTATCAGGGTGATGTAGACAAGGCCCAGAGACGGGCGGAAGGCGATTTCTCCGATGTCTGGGGCGCGATGTGCAAGCGGGATGACCGGATGATCCAGACGGTGACGCTGAGAACGGTGGACGGGTTCCAGATGGACAGGAAGACGGTTGGCGCTTTCGCGGAAGAGCCTGCCGCGCAAGAGTAAAGGAGTGATCGGGAATGAACTACAAGGGTGATTACGCAAGCGGCACAAGCTACAGTGTGGGAGACGTGGTTGTCTTCACGGACGGGATTGCCTATGAGCTGTTCCAGGCGGCAGCTGCCGGGACAACTCCGCATGAGAAGCGGGTATGGCGGCGGGTGGACCAGCCGATGCAGGACGTTGTGATCCTGTTCCACGGGATGTTCAACACGATCAGCGCGGCAATCCCGAAGAACATCAATGATGAGGCGATTACGCTGTCCACAGAGACTGCGGATTACCTGATTACGGTGGACGATTCCGGGGATACTCCGGATCTGACGGTGACGGCGATTACGGAGGGGGATGAGTCCTGATGGCATCTGAACGCTTTCGGAACAAGGTAGCGCGGCAGAACAAGGAACGCGAGGAGCGGGACTACAGGATCTGGCGCGGGACGGCCACTGAGGAAGAGAAGGCCGCGCAGAAGAGGGAAAGCACTTACAGAGGGTACACGACCGGCGGATACTGGAAGGACGGCAAGAAGAAGACCACACAGGAAACTCCTGCCAGGGAAACAAAATCCAGCAACGGCTTTTACTGGTTCGACAAGTACAAGGAAAAGGGAATCTACAACAATAACGACCAGATCAGCACGAAGGCGGCGAAGGCAAGGAACTACATCAACGAGCAGGAAGACCTGGGGATGAAGAAGACCACCCAGCGCCTGGAGAACGCCAGGAAAAAGCGGGAAGGGAACAGCACCGACCAGAGCGAGGCGACCCGGAAAAAGGTTGAGAAGGTATTCAGAAAAGCAAGAGAGGGGCGGTTCTGATGGAATGGGTTGCATTCGCGGCATCAGCGGTGACGGCATTGCTGAGCTTCCTTGGAGTCTACATTTCCAACAGGAAACAGACCGCACTGATGGATTACAGGCTGAAGCAGCTTGAGGACAAGGTTGGGAAACACAACAACCTGGAAGGGCGGATCATTGCGCTGGAAACCCATGTGAATGATCTGCATCCGGATTAAGGAGGGAAACCTATGAAGATTGACTGGAAAAAGAAACTGACGAGCCGGAAGTTCTGGGTGGCTGTGTGCAACTTTGTTGCGATGATGATCGTTGCCTTCGGCGGCAGTGAACAGGTGGCGGTGCAGGTGACCGGGATCATCATGGCCGGTGCCACAGTGATTGCCTATATTATCGCGGAAGGCCTGGTGGACGCTGCCGGTGCCGGAGCTGTTGATTATGAGGTGCTTCCGGAAGAGGAAGAGGAACCGGAGGACGAATGATGGATGACAAAATCAACGCTGACAAGGCGCTGCTCCATCTGAACTGCTCCAACAGGCGGATGTTGGCCGCGCTCCTGTCTGTATGCATTACCTTTATCCTGACGATTGTGATCTTTGTGGTCGGGTACACTATCCGTGAAAAGAACTGGCTTGACACCCTTGCGAGAGTGACGGAGGTGGCAGATGGACAGGGAAATAGTCCTTGATGCCTTAAACCGGCATATCAGGGTGAGAAAAGACAGGGAAATAATGGAAAAGTATCTGACGGATTATCCGGGGTCGCTGGAGAAGCTGGCGGAAGAAACGGACGTATCCGTATCGACCGTCAAACGGGTCATAAACCGCTGTTCATTCATCTATAAGTATTTACCTGACTGAACCGAAATAGAGCCTAAAATGGGCCTTCTGTGATCTCGCAGAGGGCCTTCCTTTTTGCCATAATGATGGCGAAGAGGGGGCGATGGAATGCATATTACGAATGGCGAACTTCAGCAATTAATGAAAGACCCGGTTAGTATGGCCCAGAAGGCCGGATACAACATTCCTGCGGAGATGGCCGGTGATCCGAAAGCCATGGTGCAGCACCTGATCATGACCGGCCAGGTGAGCAATCCAATGCTTCAGCGGATCATGCCAATGATCCAGAGAATGGGAGTCAAGTAACAGTCAAGTAAAAAGCCTGAGCGCTACCAACACTCAGGCCTTCCTGGGGACACGAATGCCCTCCAAATAAGCAAGTAAAGTATACGTTGTTTCCAGGATATTTGTCAAGCTGTGAACCGCAGTGCACGGCGGCTTGCAAATATATAAAAGGAGACAACGAAAATGGATACCAACACTTATATGCCGGTGGCTCCGGTCGGCGGCATGGGCGAAGGATTCGGGAACGGATGGTGGATTATACTACTGTTCCTGTTCCTTGGATTCGGCAACGGGTTCGGCGGCATGGGAAACAACGCAGCCGGATTCGTGAACGCGGATGTTCAAAGAGGTTTTGACCAGAGCGCCGTGATGGGCGGGGTCAGCAATCTCCAGAACGGCATCACAGCCGGGTTCGGTGATCTCCAGACGAGCCTGTGCGGCGGCTTCGCGGGAGTGAACGCGGCGATCAACAACGGATTCGCGCAGGCCGAGATCGGCGAGAACGCAAGGCAGATGGCGAATATGCAGCAGATGTTTGCGCTGCAGACACAGGTGGCCGGGACGCAGAACATCGTCCAGAGCGAAGGCGCTGCCACACGGGCGGCAATCCTGGAGCAGACGAACGCGATCCTGGACAAGCTGTGCCAGCAGGAGATTGAGACGCTCCGCGCCGCCAATGTGACGTTGCAGAACCAGCTGAACATGGCCAATCTTGCTGCCAGCCAGACGGCCCAGACCCAGCAGATCATTTCGGCGCTTACACCGGCGGCCTGACGGCAGGAGGTATCCTGCATGAAGATCATCAAGTGTTTAAGCGGAAAGATCGAGGAGGAGCTTCATGACGCGCAGGCCTACATCGACCTGGCGATGAGATGGAAACAGGAAGACCCGCAGACGGCGGAACTGTTCTATGTACTGTCCACGGAAGAAATGGGCCACATGGAGCGGCTTCACAAAAGAGTCGCGGAACTGATCAGCGAGTACAGGAACACTCGCGGAGACCCGCCGAAGGAAATGATGACGCTGTATGAATATCTGCATGAGAAGCACATCGGCGAGGCTACTGAGATCAAGGTGAAACAAGGACTATACAAGGCGTGAACACGGCACACCCTGAGAAACAATCAGGGTGTGTTTTTTATAAGGAGAAAAGGATATGTGGCTCTGGGTTTTGCTTGGCGTTGCGGTTGTGTTTGGGACGATTGACTGGTTCATCGTGATGGGGAAGAACCCAAAGAATTGGAAAGGCGGTAAGAAGGATGAAAGCGGCAGACCTGATCGGAAAGTTTGAGTACGCGCTGGACAACAAATGGGGCTATATCTGGGGCCAGGCCGGTGACCTGTGGACGGAGGGCAAACAGAAGCAGAAAGTCAACTACATGATCTCCAAGTACGGCACCAGCTGGGAGAAGAACAGCGAAGCGAAGAACGACCACTACTACAGCGCCGCGAAGATCGGCAGCAAGTGGATAGGTCACTATGTCGCTGACTGCAGCGGCCTTTTCCGGTGGGCATTCAACCAGTTCAAGATCTACATTGCCCATGGGAGCAACACGATCTGGAAAGGGTACTGTACGAAACAGGGGAATTTAAGCGGCGGCAGGCGGACGGACGGCGAAGCGCTGAAACCGGGCACCGCTGTTTTCACGGATCACAGCGGGGACAAGACGCACATCGGCCTGTTCATCGGAAACGGGAAGGTGATTGAGGCTTCCAGCACAGAGGCCGGAGTCTGCGTCAGCAATGTGAGCGCAAATAAATGGAAATGCTGGGGAGAATTGAAGAACGTGGACTATGCAATGAATGAGGATACCGGTTTCCCGGTCGAAAGCACATGGAGAGCGACCATCCGCAGGGGGAGCAAGGGAAAAGAAGTGGAAGAATGCCAGACGATGCTGTACAAGCTGGGATACGACATCGGCATTGACGGCATTGACGGCGATTTCGGCAGGAACACGGAGAAGGCGGTAAAGGCCTTCCAGAGCGACCACAGGCTGACGGTGGACGGTGTTTGCGGACCGATGACATGGGACGCGCTGCAGAAGGCGTACAAGGCCATGACGGAGGAACCGCAGGAGAAACTGTACACGGTGTGCATCCGCCACCTGGACAAGACACAGGCGGAAGCGCTGAAGAATAATTACCCGGGCAGTATTGTCACGGAAGAATAAGGAGTGATCTGCTATGGCAACCACAAAGAAACAGGAAGATCTGGACTACACCGCCCAGAAGCAGGCGGAGAGCGCGGCGGACGTTGACCAGCAGGATTCGCGGACCCGGCTTTGGCAGTCGCTGAAGTACGGGTATGACAAACAGCAGAGAGATTCCGACAAGGCGTATGACAAGCTGATTTCCCAGAGCAACAACCAGGCGCTTTCCCGGGGAATGGGACGGTCCTCCTACGCACTGCAGACGGCTGCGAACCTGGGAAAGGAAAAGGTGAACGCCCAGAACGATATCAATGCCGCGCTGATCGCCGCGTATCAGGGGAAGATCGGCGATATCGAGCAGCAGGAGAAAGATGACGAGCGCTGGGAGAGGCAGTTCGCCGAGAGCCAGCGGCAGTTTAACGAGCAGATGGGTTTCCAGCAGAAGGAATCCGAGCGGACACAGAGCAACTGGGAAAAGGAGTACGCCGCCGGACGCGAGGACACCGCGTGGAACAGGCAGTTCCAGCAGAGCCAGATGGACTACCAGAAGCAGAGGGATGTCATCGCGGACCAGCAGTGGCAGAAGCAGTATGACGAGCAGCTGCGGCAGTTCAACGAGAACATGGCCTACCAGAAGGAGAGGGCGAACGTTTCGGACGCGCAGTGGCAGAAGACCTATGAAGAGAACCTGCGGCAGTTCAATAAGCAGATGGAGCAGCAGGAAGAGCAGTTCAAGGCGAACCTTGCCTTCCAGCAGAATGAGAACGCGCTGAACCGGGCGTACCAGACTTCCGAGCGGGTTGCCCAGCAGGAATTCCAGGCCGGGGAGAGCGCGAAACAGCGGGAATATTCCACACAGGAGAGGCTGGCACAGCAGCTGTACAACACGCAGGAGAGGCTTGCACAGCAGGCGTACAGCGCGTCCGAGCGGGAAGCGCAGCAGGAATTCACGGCTGGGCAGAGTGAGCTGCAGAGAGCGCAGAACGCAAGCCAGTTTGCGGAACAGATGGCGCTGCAGCGGGAACAGAACGCGCAGACGCAGGCGAACTGGGAGATCCAGCAGGCCTTCCAGGAGAAACAGTGGCAGGCACAGCAGGATCAGTGGCGGACTGAGTTTGATTATAACAAGATGACCGATGACCAGAAGATCGCGTTCACAGTGATTACAGCGGCGGCAGGGAACGGGACAGATGTCAGCGATGACGTGCTGAAGAGGGCCGGGATCAGCAGGGCGGATTATAACGCCATGAAGAAACAGGCGGCGGCAACGGGCGGGGCGAACAACCCTGGCAGTTCAAAACCGTGGGAAAAGGCAGGTATGACAGAAGCTGAATGGAACGCGATGAAAGCGGCAGGCTTCACAGATCCGACAAAATACAGGGATTACATTTTGGAACAAGCAGGTAAAAACGGAAATAAAGTAGGAAGCCATGTAGCTAAAGTTTCGTCAAATACTACTCCGAAAGTTACTAAGCCAACCAATTTAAGTAAAGAATACAAATAAATGCCCGGAGGGATTAATTATGGGATTCATAAATAAAGGAACGTCTCCCAATTCCGGAAATAAATCAGCTTATCAGCAGAACGTTTCTGTTTCAGTTCCTGTTGCGAATACTGACAGCAATCAAAAAACGCTGCGGAATATGCTGGCCAGGATTAATGAAATATCCCAAAAGGATAAAAAGCGCGGGAATGAGCTTGGAGCTATACTTTCACAGCAGATGCGTGACCCTGGTTCCGTGTACTACCAGAAGTACATGAACCCTACCAACCAGGCAGTAGGGAAACTTCAGTCCTACGGGATTGATACTTCCCTGCTGACGGATGACTGGTTCAGCAGCAACCGCGACTGGGAAAGTGATCTGATCTACAGCGGGACTACGAATACACCCAGCAAGCCTGGGAAAAAGGCAACTGAAGGCCAGATCCTTGCCTATGACCTGTATCAGTACAGGAGGGCGATGAAAGATACCAACAGCGCGAAGACGGAATGGGTAGCGATGCAGGAAGAACTGTCCTACTGGGCAAACAGGCAGGACCTGAACATGAGCGATGACGCGATTGTCGGCAAAGTACAGAATGAGATGCAGAAAAAGTATCCGACCCTGTACAAAATGCAGAACAGCAGCATCGCTGACGGGAATATCCTGGAGCTGAACGAAGGC
>Ga0265299_10000626_pt1 | contig 43283 bp, 71 predicted proteins | sample AusTroGonzalo_MG_4_FD_193485 | JGI IMG/M metagenome (GOLD analysis project Ga0265299, IMG submission 193485) | Bovine rumen microbial communities from tropical cattle in Woodstock, Queensland, Australia - Gonzalo_02 | ecosystem: Host-associated > Mammals > Digestive system > Stomach > Rumen ...
AACAATACTTGTGCTTTACTTGCTGATAGTTCGGCAAATACAAGACTTTATGTAAAAGACACAAGATATACGGATGGGGCATTATTAAAAGCGGCTTTAGTTGGTGTTAAGTTCGCATATGAAAAGGCATCTCCTACCGAAATCCAACTCACACCCCATGAAATCGCACTTTCACAGGACTACGCTTATCTGTCTACCAACGGAACATTAATTGCCCTTGATTACCACAACGGTGAGATGGCAAGTTTGGCAGATGTGGAACAGTTAAGTGAAACTATAGAGGAAACCAATAGACCACCCGTTAGAAACGTACAAGCTGATATAACTAATTGTACCACGGCGAGCACACAATATACTACTCCGCATGATGGATTTGTAACAATATACGGTGGCACAAGCACTTCGGGTACGGTAAGAGTTATAATTTATGATTCATTAAGTCAGACTATGGGTACATTGACTTTATCTGTAACAGAAGCTAATCAACAGCAAACTACATTCGTCAAAAAAGGAATGAATTTGCGTGTTACTTCTAATTCAATAACGGGTAGTAATGTTACATTTAGGGGCATGGCATAACCCCATAAAATAACCATTTTAGGAGGAAAGATGTTTCTTAAAAAGATATTAGAAGTATTCACAAAAGAATACAGAGAAGAAACTAAATATCAAATTTTTATGGAAAAGCATAAAGATATGTTCAGATTAAATGATAACGCAGAACCCGTAGAGGCTAAAATTGAAAGATTAAAACAACGTGAAGTAACACCATAAAACAGAAATTTGATTGAAACCCTTATGGGTTTATACCGAGGGTAGGTGAAAACCTCCCTCGGAAATTTTAGGAGGGTGTATGAGTAACGAAGAAGCAATAAATCTTATAAATATGCTTGATATAAAAGAATCAGGCGAAATAGAAGTTCATAGCTGGTGGGGAAGTTTTAAGAAAGATATGGAAGAAGCTATAAGTTTAGCAAGCAAAGCCTTGAAAAACGAGCAAAAGCTAACTCACCACACCAAAACTAATTTATGATTGTACTGATGTGAGGAAAAACTATGTTGTTAATCATGTGTATTGTTGCTATTTTAGCGTTCTCGCTTGGGTTCGCTATTGGAATCTATGTCGGGGATATGAAAGATAGATAAAAAATTATTTACATTTTAAAATAAATGTGATATAATATAAAAAAATAAAAAAAGGGGGGGGCTCTGATCTATGAACTGGGAATTAATTTTAGCTATAATAGCTTCAGTGTTTAGTTCTACAGGATTTTGGGCTCTTATAACAACTCTTATAAATAATCGTCATAAAAGAGTTAGTGTTGAAGGTAAAATGTTACGAGGCTTAGCTCATGATAGAATTTGTGAGTTAGGCAGCAAATATTTAAGACAAGGTGATATTACCAAAGATGAGTTTGAAAATTTACATGATTATCTTTTTATCCCTTATCAAGATCTAAAAGGAAACGGAACAGCGGAGAAGATAATGAATGATGTAAAAAGATTACCAATGAGAGAGGTGAGAAGAGATGAAAAACCTTAAATCAATTACATGGTGGAAAGCAGCAGGAGTAAGAGCTATTAAAACATTATCTCAGACTGCTATAGCTACAATTGGTACAGCAGCTGTTATGTCAGAGGTCAACTGGATAGCTGTTATCTCAGCTTCAGCATTATCCGGTATTTTATCACTTCTGACTAGTCTTGCAGGACTTCCGGAGGTAAATGAATAGATATGATCTATTATATTGGTAATGCAGTACATGATGAGAATGGTAGATCAAGAGGCGGTAAGCCAGGAGATCAGTTACAAACTGATATTCCGGATTATAACGGAGAAGTCAGGATTCAGAAATTTTATAAAAGCTCTAAAGGATGGAACATTCTTCGTTATAAAAAAGATCAATATGCTATAGCTTCTAAAAACTTGATGATATTAGCCTGTAGTAATGAAAATATAGGTTATAGCCAGAGCGATAGAGATAGTATTAGAAAGTATGGTGTAGACAGCCAATTCCCTTGTAATTGTGATTGTTCATCATTGGTAAGGCAGATAGTCGGAGAAGCTACCGGAAAAAACATACCTAATTTTAATACTGAAAACGAGGTAGAAGTACTACAGAAAACAGGTTTATTTCAGCCCACTATCACTTACACTTCTAAAACTACTCTTTATGATGGTGATATTATAGTTACAAAAACCAAAGGGCATACAGCTATAATCACTGAGGGAATGCCGAAAACAAATCCATTCACTGAACCTCTTACCAATGTTACATCTGAAGCTATAGCTAAAAAAGAAAATTTAAAGAAATATATTTCTAGCGGAGAAGGAGTTCAATGGGTACAATATGAACTTTGTAGAGTAGGTTACCAGGAACAAATTGATCATTGTGGTGGATTGGATGGATCTTGTGGTAAAGGCACAGTAGAATGTATTAAAGATTTTCAAAATAAGAAAGGATTGGAGGTAGATGGTATATGCGGGAAGAAGACAAGGAAAGCTCTAAAGGAAACTTAACTTATTTACTTTATGAAAGTGCATTAGCTAAAAGCGAAAGAGCTAACAAGAGAATGTTCATCTTGGTTATCATATTAACCGCTATGCTTTTCATAAGTAACTTTGCTTGGATAATATATGAGAGTCAATTTGAAGATTATTATCTTGAACAAGAAGTTGATACCGGAGAAGGTGATGCTTATGTAGCAGGAGGTGACATCTATGGCACAAGTAAAACAGAGGATTAGAATACGTAAAAAGAAAGGTTCTTCCGGTAAAGGTTATCGTCAATGTAATATGTGTCATGGTACAGGCAAGGTAAAGGTTAAAAATGATTGAATATACAAATAGCCAAGTAGAAAACATCATAAATGAATATATTCATTCAGAAAGAAACAGAAAAATACTAAAGAGAAGATATATAGATGGTATTTGTTATGAACCGTTAGCCGAAGAATTTGATCTATCAGTAAAACAGATTAAGAACATTATTTATAAAAACGAACAGATTTTATTCAAATATTTAAAATAACTTCTTGGTCATTATGGACCCTTCCTAAAAATTACCCCTATTATGTATTTTATAGGGGTAATTTTTATTGTAATATATAAGTAAGGAGGTATCTAGGCATGGCTTTTATAATGGATAACCCTAACCCAATAGGATCTTATGTTGGAGATTGTGTAGTAAGAGCTTTATCTATAGCCTTAAATGATTCTTGGAGTAACACATACCTGAATTTATGTTTAGAAGGACTTAGGTTATGCGATATGCCATCATCCAACCGAGTTTGGGGAGAATATCTAAAAAATAAAGGTTATCATAGATTCATTATACCAGATACTTGTCCTAATTGCTATACAGTGAGAGATTTCACGGAAGATCATAAAAAAGGAACATATATTCTTGGTACTGGTACTCATGTTGTAGCAGTTATAGATGGAAATTATTTAGACACCTGGGACTCGGGAGACGAGGTTCCGGTGATGTACTGGAGGGAGTATGCTTTACAATAACCAATATTATCCGAATTATACGTATCCGCAGCAGAGTTATAATTATCCGCAGAACGGGCAGCAGACGATCCAGAATGGAGGACTTGTTACGGTACCGAATGAGGGCGTGGCGAGGACGTATCCTGTCGCGCATGGCACATCGGTCACGTTCCGCGATGAGAATCTTCCTTATATATACAATAAAACATTGGGGTTCTCACAGATGGATACTCCGATATTTGAAAAGTATAGGCTTGTAAAGGAAGAGGAAGTCGAGAACCGAATGCCAAAGGCAGAGGATAATGATCCTGCGTATGTTACAAAGCGGGAATTTGATTCGGTATGTGCAAAACTGGAAGAACTGACAAGAAAATTTGAAGAATTACGGAGGGAGTTAGGCGATGAGTATACAGCAGATGTTATCTCAAATTAAACAGAATCCGGGAGCGATTTTAGGGAAGCGCTTCAGACAGCTACCACAAAACATGAGCAGTTCGGAAGATCTCATTCAGTACTTTTTGGACACAGGTCAGTTGTCGCAGGATCAGTTGAACAGGGCTGTAATGCAGGCGCAAAATAATCCCATGCTCCAACAGATGAATCATATGATGAACCAATCGAGAAGATAACTCAAAATCGAATTAAAATGAATTAGAAACAAGTTAGGATCGAATTAAATTGAAGTAAAGTGGCGCGCACTTTATATACCGGTCACCAATAGTGGTGACCGCTAACCTAAAAAAGTTTATAGGAGGAAACTATTATGGCACTTTCAGATGAAGGTAGCAACATGGTAATGCCCGTATCACCCATGGGTGGAAACGGTGGATTTGGCGGCTTCGGTGGAGACTGGGGCTGGATTATTCTACTCCTGCTTTGCGGCTGGGGTAATGGTGGATTTGGCGGCTTCGGCGGTGGCTATGGCAATATGATGCTTGGCTACGATTTCCCTTGGCTCCTCAACGGACAGAACAACATCAACGCCAATACCAATGCTGGTTTTAGAGATCAAATGATCAATGACGGAGTTAATAGAATTAGTGATGGTATCTCAGGACTTTCTACTCAGCTTTGCAACTGTTGTTCAGATATGCAGCAGACAGTAAACAGTGGTTTTGCTAATGCTGAAACATCGGCTAATGCAAGACAGATAGCTAATATGCAGACTGCATTTGCAGGTCAGACTGCTATGAACCAGGGATTTAATTCCCTCCAGTCTCAGCTAGCTCAGTGCTGCTATGATAACAGATTAGGTACTGCAGATCTTAAGTACACTATTGCTAGTGAAGCTTGTGCTGATAGAGCAGCAGCTACTGCTAATACTCAGGCAATTCTTGATAAGCTTTGCCAGCTTGAACTTGACAATTACAAGACCCAGGTAGAAGCTAAAAATGATACTATAGCACAGCTCCGTGCTGATCTTTCTTACGCTAGAGGTCAAGCTTCTCAGGATGTACAGACTGCACGTATTCTTGCAGGTCAGACGGCTGAAGTAGACGCTCTTTATAACAGACTTAACAATTGTCCGGTTCCCACTACTCCGGTATACGGAAGACAGCCGATCTTCACATGTAACAATGGGGGATGCGGATGTGGATGTAGTGCTTAAGGAGGTAGAATATGGCTTGTGAATTTTTATATAATGATGTACAGGATGTATCTTTAAACAGTCCTGTTTTATTCAGAGCTTCTATTCCCTGCACTAAAGGATACGTTTACCATGAAGATGAAACTGGTAATTTTATCCTGAGAGGAATTGTTAATAATTCTTGCAACTGTTATGCCCATTATCAGGTTACATTTAATGGTAACATAGCTATACCTGAAGGAGGTACAGTTACTCCGATAGCTCTAGCTCTTACTATTAATGGAGAACCCAGGCTTACTAGCAGAGCTATATTCACTCCTGCTGCAGCTGAAGATTTCGGTAATGTTACTAGCACAGCTATAATAAAAGTTCCAAAAGGATGTTGTTTTAACCTTGGAGTAGAGGCAATAGCTGCTAGTACAGATCCCGCTGTAACTCCAGCACCAGTGATAGAAGTACAGAATGCTAATTTGACTATTGCAAGAATAGCATAGGAAGGAGGAACATCATGGATAAATTAATGGACTACGTTTGTGATCAGCTCGAAGAACTTGAACGCAAGGCTGATAAAGAAGGAAAACTTTCTATGCCTGAGATAGAGTATCTTGATAAGCTCACTCACATTAAGAAAAATATCTTAAAGATAGAAGATATGGATGGCTATAGTAATGATAACTATTCATATGCTAGGGGCAGAAAGAGAGATTCTCGTGGCAGATATTCTTCACGTGATGGCTCCTACAATCGCCGTGGAGGTGTTTATATGGGTTCGTATGATGGATATAGCAGAGAAGATGCCAAAGCGGATCTTATGGACGGCTTACGTGATTTAGAACAGGATGCTAGAGATGAAGAAACAAAACATATGGTCAAGAAGTGGATTAAGCAAGTAGAACAGGGATGACGCTATGTTTACACAGGCAGAGCTTATGGATGCAATCAATGATCTTGAAAAAGGAAGGCATAGTATTCAGAACTGTGAAAGATTAGCGGCTATATATACTGTTTTAGATCATCTCTATGGTCAACCTATAGACCGGGGATACTCTGAAGATAATAAAGTTGAAGCTGAAATAGGACTTTATGGTAAATCAGATTTTTTGAAAACTATAGCAGGAAAACCTTCTAAAGAAACTTGGTTGTTAATAGATGAGTTGATAGAAGCCTTAAGTGTATTAAACCCACGTTTAAAATCTACATTTCTTGATAAATTAAGAGCACTCTAATTATAGAGTGCTCTTTTAAAGCCGTATTTTGACGTTTAAGGGCTGTTTCTATATTAACTTGATAATTTATACCACTGAGCTTGTAAACCGCTCTTAACGGAGCCATATGTGATTACTTTATCTATATTACAATTTTTGATCATCCGTTCACATAAAGGACAGGGCTTAACCTCATCTGATAAATCCGGAACCCACTCTCCGTCTATAAGGTTTTCACAGCTAAGGTAAAGTGTAGCACCGATCATATCCTTTCTTGCTGCTGATAACATAGCATTCTGTTCAGCATGTACTGACAGACACTCTTCATACGAAGAGTATCTCTTAGCATCTTGCCTTTTACATATACCAACATCACAACAATTGGTTTCACCTCTTGGTGACCCATTATATCCGGTAGCTATAATCTCATCATTATTGACTATGATAGCTCCATAATGTCTTCTTAAGCAATTACTACGTTTGGACACCGCCAAAGCGATGTCCAAGTAGTATCTGTCTTTAGTTATTCTTTCCATTGAATATCTCCTCCGGGGTCTTGCCTTTTCTAAGTGCTAATCTGATCTTCTTAGGATCCATATTAAACTGTGCTGCCCATTCATTTGGAGTTTTGCTTTCTCCATTGTAGGTGATAGTGATGCGTGGCTTTTTGCCAGGTTCCTTAGAATATTCTTCCTTAAGTTCTACCAGCTTTTCTATACCAGGCATGGGAACCAAGTTAGAATCTTCTTCTGTGATTTCAGGTTCAGGTTCAGGAATAGGTTCAGAATCAAGAGTGATGTAATTCCTTTTGTCCTTAAGAGTAGCCATTGAGTAAGGTCTTGTCTCTCCGGTAGATTTTTTTACTATAACGGTTTTAGCCCTATCATCTATTTTGATGATCTCTACCTGTTCACCTGTCTTGATGTTCTTTAAAATTGTTCCTATTTCCATATTTAGTACCTCCTTAGTGGTTTTTTTATTTTATGTCTTTATTATATCAGAGTATTTGGGATTTGTAAAGGATTTTTTATAAAAAACTTTTTAACTTTATCTCAATCATCCTTTTAACTTTATCCCACTCATCTTCAGAAATACCATAGCAGTCATATTTTTCTTGTAGATTAAAATAGCATTGAGCTAAGTATCGGTTATTATGCCAACCAGAAAATAACATTTCAAAATCAGTAACCTCATACCCAGCGGGAAGATATTTTTTAAGGCTTAAAAAATCACACCTATACCCTCTGCCTTCCATTTCTATACAAACAAGATTACAATATGTACAGAAATGGTCTATCGGATAATTCATGATCCTATTAACTAAGATATGATTTGGAGTACCTTTTTCATTAATGCTTTTAGCTATTAAGCAGCATTCTCGCCATTGACCAAGTAATTGTTGTCTTGGTAATGCTGGAATTAAATCCTTATGCCATAACCTCATATCCGGTACCTCCTTATTCTATAATAATGAAACATCCATAACCAGTTGTAAGATCTGTAGCTTTAATATAAACCATTTTATTGATTAATTCTATATTTGAGAAATCTGCCTCGATGTTATCGAAGATAACCTTTGTTTCTGTTTCCTGAGCCATTAACTTGTTATAATTGTTATCGTGTTTTTTGAATTTTAATGCCTTAGCCTGTGATAATGTGATATTCATATTTAGTACCTCCTTTTTATTTTGTAATTATATTATAGGAGATATCCTAGAATTTGTAAAGGAATTTTTATAAATTTTCTTTTATAATCCGAAATCTTTTAATCTTTCTCTTGCAAGATCGAGGTACCAGGAGTAATTTAATTTATCCGGAACTGTGACATCTTTTACATCTTCATTATATATAAAGCAATGCTCAGGACTATTAGCGAATTTTTCACCTACATAGCTATATTCTCCTGTTTTCTTATTCTGCTTATTCTTCACTTTCAATATTTTTCCATCTTTGGGGTCTTTACTAGCAAAAACTCTATAACACTTATAATCATATCTTTTTCCGTTATATTCTACATACTCATAAGCATCAGATAATTTCACCAGTTTCTGGAACTTTATTAGCTCTTTACAACCGTAAATAGTATCATATAAAGGAGTTTTATTAACCATATACTCTACTAAAGCTTCATTGACTATCGGTAGATCATAATCCAAACTATTAAGCTCCTTAAGATATGCTCCTCTTCTTTCTACTTCTCCATCTATATCTATCCAAAGATAATTGTTAACATCTTTCTGGTAAATTTCTCTTATTTGATCTGTAGCCAATGTGATAGAACAAAGATCAGTACTACACCTAGTCTCCCAATCATAACATATATCATCCAGCATATTGAATGCTTCTTCTGTATCCGGTATCTGTACTATAAGACCATCGGTATTAGATTGGATAAGTACGAATCCCGGGATAACTTCTAAATGTTCTATCAGATCCAATAACATAAGCTGACCGTTCATACACATCAAATTATTGTTTCTCGGATCATAAGCTTTATTATTTCTATCTTTCATGGCTCCAGATAAGGCATTTAAGAGCTGTTTATAGGGAGACTGTTGTTTCTTATACATCTTAGCTTCTTCTTTGGTTTTTGCAGCTAATTGTTTCATTTTAAGCTGTTTTCTAGTCTCATATACTTCAGCGTATTTATTATTTGTAGCAGATCTTGTTACTAATCCATGAGCAATAAGAATTGATGGATAGTAATTATTAACATCTACATGAAATAAAGCTCCTTTGTAATATCTTGGAGTTGATTCTATGCTTTTATCACCCTTTTTATTTACTTTTATTATTCCGGGAGCTCCATGTAATCCTCCAAAACCAAAGGTATGGGGTATTCCCGCTATAGTAGTAATGAAATTTCTTGTATAATAATCCTTGTGAGATAAGTTCTCAGGATTACCTTTTATAGAGTTAAACCAATCTACTACTTCTTTATATTTTTTTATCTGTATATGAGGAAGTACAAAGAAATCATATTCATCATGATAAGTATGACGTTCACATTCTAGAACCTTAGATACCAGATGTGCTCCGCTATCACCAAGACAGGTAAGGGGAAGATTGAAAGTTTTAACCAGGTCATATTGTGAATAGAAATCATTGATCCTATCCATGAACACTTTTATAGTCTCTTCTACATCATGAGTGCAGTATTGTATAGACATCTCAATCTCTTCTTTAGTCAGTTTCCGATCAATATTAAATGGAACATCAGTTTCTTTTATATTAGAGCCCATAAAGCCTTCTAATGTTTTTAGGCCAAAGCCTCTACCTTGAAATACATCATACATTATCATTGGTATCTTAGAAAACTCTTTGCTTAAACTCCATCCTTCTTTTTCAAGGATGATAATATCATCATTTATTTTTTTCGGATCCATTCCGAGCATGATTCCTTTAAATATATACTGGTCATAATGCTTTATGTTGAATCCGGACCATATATTCTTAACGTTATCATTATAAAGATCGGTTAAACTCTTTCTATCATTAACTATTACATGTTTTTCTTGAGTAGCCATATCAATGAATACTGCTAACCAGTCATATTTGAAAACTTCAAAATCATAGAATATCATATAATTCTCCTAAAATAAGCGGGTAAAGCTTTAACTCTACCCGCTTTGGTTAAATGAAATTATTTATCATATACATCCTTGATCTTTATAGGATTGAATGCTTCAGGATCATAAATAACTTCTACTTCTACGTTAGATTCAAGATCTTGGAAGATATCTAATATATCTTCAGCAAACTGGGTATAGTTTTTAAACTCCAGATCTTCATCACCGGTAAGTTCATTTACCCAACTTATGATTCCTTTGATAGCTACACCATCATTCCATTTCTCTGTACTCTTATTGCCGCTAATGATGCGGTTAAAGAAGATGTATCTTTTATCCTGTTTCTTAGGAGCATCAATTGTATTGATGATCTGCATCTGTACTGAGAATAAGACCTTATCTCCTGCCTTGGTGAGCTTTACTTCCATGTTTTTAATTTCACATAAGTAGGTGCCTGCCGGAACATCATCAAAATCCTGTGCTGTATCCATCTGCTTCTGGATTTCATCCTGGTTTACCATTTTGTCGAATTTACTAAAATCAACTGCCATCTTTTTATCCTCCTTTTTTATTCTCCGGTACTTCCGAAGCCGTTATTTCCTCTTTCTTCTTCATCAAATTTAGTTACAAAATCAGCATACACTACAGGTCTTACCACTAATTGGCCTATTTTTTGGCCTTTATAAAAGGTGTAATCTTCATTTGTAGTATTGAATATAATAGCATGTATCTCTCCTCTATAACCGGCATCAACAGGAGCATTTGCTATCCATAATCCCTTTGAGCTTAATCCGGATTTATCATGAACTACTATATCGTAACCATCCGGAAGTTCTACACCTATACCTGTGGGAACTTTTACTACTTTACCAGCAGGAATTACTATATCTTCCTTACAAAAGCAATCTGCTCCAGAATCATTATAATGAGCTCTTTTGGGTGTAAAGAAAGTTCCAAAGTTAATGATCTTTAATTTCATTTTTTAAAATACCTCCTTTAAATCTTTTCTATAGACGTGTAATGAGAAAATAGTATGAGTAAAGCTTCCCACCTGGTATCCGGTAAGACTAGAGATATATTCTAACATCTTTATTGCCAGGTATACATCATTAGCGAAGTGGGTAGAAAAATCACAACTTCTCATCACATAATGAAGATTGAGTTTTCCTTCTCTCACCTGTAACCCATAACCAAGTGAACAAGGAACTCTTGATACTCCACCTAGTAAATCAGGATCTCTTGTGGGATCCCAAAGGCTAATCCATAACTGTCTTGAGTCCGGATCTTCTTTAATCCTATTAACTATCTTGTTGAACTGGTCATTGTTCCAGATAAGTTCATTATAAGAATAACCGAATCTTCCGTTGTGATAAAACTCACCCCAGATGTTATCTCTTAACTTCCAAGCTTCACCAGGATTAATAAATCCTCCTACTGTTCTAGGATCAGTAATCCTTTCTATAAATTCAGCATCTGCCCAAGGCTGAGTGACATTTGGAATATCACTAGACTTAGCATCTAAAATGGTGTAGCAGTAATTCTGGAGCTCTGTAGTCTCATAATCAGGATTACCTTCTACGTTCTTATCCTGCATGGTCTTGGGATGTACCCAAATACCCATTTCAGCAAGATCTCGTTTGATTTCTTCAAAAGCTTCATTGGCTTCTGTGTAGATTCTCATATCATACCTCCGTGACATATAATCCTTTGATAACAGAATGATAAGTTCCATCCTGTACCTCTCCGGTCTCTTTATTAATTCGATATCTCATATGATTATCATCACATCTAACGGTAAAATATTTCTTGGTCTCCTTTAATATTGATAACATACCAGTTTTTCCACCTATAAAATGTAATATCATAATTGACACCTCCTTTTTATTAGTACAATACTATAATACCACATATCCTATAAATTGTAAAGGAATTTTTATAAAAAAGTCAAATTATTTATAGGAAGAGGATCCAATTGTACATTTCTTTGTTTCATTTTTTGCTTCCTAGCTATAGAATGGTACTTCACAATCTCTGCATCGGGTCCATAATACCGGTTCCAAGAGTAACGTATCCCGTCGCTGGGAGGATTATCTTTGTTGAACTCTTCTATGGTGTAATATCCACTTCCTATAAGCTCAGCTAAAAACTCTATTCTGAAAAATAATATAGGTATATGAAGCTCAAAACTGCTTATATTACAATTACATTCATTTAAAGTATTCCATATTTTGTTAAATAATATAAGATCTATGGCAAATTTCTTGAATATCTCTGTAACTCTGTAATATACCTTTAGATCAGTCCAGGGCTTATTAGGATTCAATCTAGTAAGTACCATAGCTACTAAACATCCATCCTTTTCTCCGGTATGAACTTTAAAGTTGAATGTGATTGACTTTGATTTAGATTTTATAAGCCTAGATTTAAAATAATCCCAAACCTCAGGATCAATGTACTTATTCTTAAGTATCTCCCATTTATTGATGGTGTAATTAAGCTTAGACATGTCTATAGTGCACTCCGGAGAATGTATGTTAATACATACATCCCTCATATACCATGTAGAACCGGATAAAGTAAAATGATTTTTAAACTCATCATACCTGTTGAATAATATCCTAGAAAAATCACGATGAACATCATCTAAGCTTTGATAATCTAGATATACCATCAGTAATTACTCCTTTGTCTGAATTTGTTGACTTGTGATTTCCTGAAATAAATATCACAAATATCATCCTTGGTAAGTCCCTGAGAGGTAAGTATAGAGATATATACTTTCCATACTCCATTAAGATGGAGATTGAAGTTCTCTCTATTGGTCTTCATCATGCTCTGTTTCCATGGTTTATTCTTTAAGCAGTTACACATCATTCCCAGCGTCTGCACAAAGGCTGCTATTAAGTCATTTAAGGGCTGTTTCTGTGATTGGCTGATAAAATTATCAAGCGTCCAATTAGAAGTATCTATACCGCTTAAAATGGTCATTTCTGTAAGGAAGTGAAGACCATCTATAAGTTCTTCATGAAAGTGAAGTAAACCGGATTCTCCTCCTTCATTGTTGAGAGCATCTAAGGCTTCTCCGATTTCTTCTGTTATCCTCCAGCTGAAATCTTTGATTCTAGCTTGTCCTCTCTTATCATCCAAGTTAACCGGACAAGCTTCAGTTTGTAATAAACCGGATCTGAGCTCTATATCATGATATTTATCCATAAGCTCCTTTTGTCTAGAGAATATAGCAGCTAATGCTTCACCTTCATAAGACTCAGTCTTCGCATGTGTAATATTCATTATTTATTCCTCCCGGTAATAGATTTCCTAACTTATCTTTAGTCCAATCATATTTAATGATCTTGAATCCTGAAAGTACTTGATATATAAGAGCGTCCCAAGCTTTTAAAAGTTTTTCCTTTTGTTCTATGACACCATTCATCTGTTCTCTTTTACCAAAGTTAAATATAACTTCATCAGATGGCCTACAATATATGATTATAGGCTTATACTTCTTTATGAGGTTTATATCTTCAGCTGTAAACTTAGATTTACCTCTTAAAGTTTTACCATACACTAACTCTTCGAAAATAGAGAATCTCTCAAATACAGTATTCTCATTCCTTTTCATGTGAAGAAGTATGTTATCTAACATAGCTTCTCTAGTAAAGCCAGGACCCATGGGTTCAACATGGGTCGCGCTTAATTTATGAGCTAATTCGTTACAAAGAGTAGTTTTACCAGCATTATCCATACCAACTACTATTATCTTCATAAACGTTTCCTCCTGCTTCTTCTTGTAGGTGTGGCTTCTTCATCACCAGTAGTAGGCTCTGGGGGGTCTATAAAAGATCCGGGTAATTCCGTTTCTTCTTTGGTTTCTTCTTCAGATTCATAATATTCATTAAATGGTATATCTTCTCTAGGATCTTTAGCCTGTTCTTTTAAAAGTTCTTCCAAAGCTTTCTGCTTAGACTCATTAGACTTTTCTCTTCTAGATTTTCTTTCAGGTTTATCTACTTCTCCGGCTTTCTCCTGATCCATCATAGCCATCTGGCTATCACTTATGGCACCATCTAATTCATAATAATTACGTATCTTAGCATCTACATAAGCCAGATCATTGTCTACACTGAATGAATCAAACATGCCCATCGGTGATTTTACAGTATCTTTACCGGAGTTTTGAGTAAAGAAATAATATTTTCCTTCAGATACTCCAGTTTTAAGAACTATAGTGAAGAGACCCTCTACAGTAATCTTCTCTCTTAACATTTTACCGATAAGTTTAACAGTAGTGATGCCGTTCTCAAGTGTCTCACAATGGCTAAGATAGTAAACTATCACATCATCCGGAAGTTCTTTACATATATCTATGATATCGTAATAATTGGATCCGAAATCATTCCACTTATCCCACCCATTCTCTTTTATACGGTTCATATAAGGAACAGAAAGTATATACTGGAAGTCATCTACTACTATGATCTTCTTACCCAATTTAACCTGTTCCTTCATGAAATTACAGATCTTAATGGAGCTTGTCTCACCGTTAAGAGATGTGAATTTTTTTGAGCCTTTAAAGGGTAAAGGCTTACCAACCGGATTAACTATAGCTGTAATATCCGGATTACAATTTCTGAGAGATGTAGATTTACCGGTTCCACTCTCACCCATGATCAGAATTTTCTCTGCCATAAAATATATCCTCCTTAGAATTTTATATCAAAAGATGCAGGAACATCTTCAGTTTCAATATTAACTAATATCTCACCATTCTCATCTACTACCTGGTTTCCATTGATAGCAAGTGTCTTTTTAAACTCTGCCCACTTAGGCTTCTTTACTAATTCAATATATTTTCCTTCATGATCTACCAAAGATAAAATATCAAGAAGTAAGTTATCATCCGGTTTTTTAATCTTAATAGTAGGTTTCTTCATCACTAAAGAACCAGATAACAGTTTATATGACTCCTGAGTCTTTGTAGACTTATGGGGTACAGTGTTGAAATAATTAAGCAGGTGATATTTTAAGAACTCATTTTTATTATCATACTGAGTATTGAGTTCTTCTATTTTAGCCTGTAATTCTTCAATTTCTGCTTTAGCTATAGATATTAACCTCTCCTTTTCCTGGTTATTTTCAGCTATTTTCTTGAGTGCCCATTCAGCCAGCTTATCATCTTTGATGCTAAAGCCTTCATCTAATTCATAATCTATCATTTTTATACCTCCTTTGTTTATACTGTTATAATATCAGATTTTGATATATTTGTAAAGGAGTTTTTATAAAAAAATCAAAAAAAATTTAGGTCATCAGTTTATTGAACCAAATTCCCTGCTTATCTATGTTAGATATATACCAAGTATCTTCTTTACAACCCATATCAACCCAAGCTTTAAAATTATAAAAATCATCAGGGTAAAGAAGAAGCCCTATTCCTCCGGCTTCTCTAATTCTTTTTAACATCACTAATTGTAATAATTTAGGTTTACCGGATTCAGCCTTCAATTCAATACCAAGGAATTTACCTTTATAACAAGCTATTATATCTGGTACTCCATCTTTGGTGAACTTAGCTCCTGCCCAATATTTTATAAACCAAAAGCCTTTGTTTTTCATGTATATTTTTAATCGGTTTTCAAAGTTCTTCTCTGCTGCCATATTAATTTATCTCCTTTTTAAAATCTTCAATATCCATATCTAAAGCCTCTGCAAATCTATTCATGTTCCATATATAAAGTTTTCTTCTACCATGTATGATGTGATTTACCATGCTTTCTGTAAAACCTATCTTATCAGCAAAGGCTCTTACTGTCTTATATTTACTTTTTATTAATACCTCTAAACGGTTATCACATATTTGAGACTGTTCACTCTTATCCACTCTCATATCAACTCCTTTAAGTGCTTATTAAATATCCTATCACATTCATTTGCGCTTTTAAAACCATGATTGTATTGAATATAATCATATATATCTTCTTTAACCTTATCTATAGCTTCTTTTAAATCTTGCTCTTTTTTAAGGCTTTGGATTGCTTTATCAATCACTTCCGGTTTACTCAAGCTTTCTAAAATTTCTTTATCGGTCATGTTTATGTTCGCCTCCGGATCTAAAAAATATTAAATTATTCAAGATATATTTTTCATAATCTGTTGCACTAAAGCATCCATTCTTTTCCATTACCTCTGTATAGATGGTGTCCTTATCAACGCCATACCAAATATCACCATTCATGAGCGAACAAGCTATTTGGAATGCCTTTTTATATTCTCTTCTGTTAAAATTTCTTTTCTTTTTCATACTCAGCCTCCTTATCCTGACTTTACTGCTACTTCCATCTGTATCACCTACCTTATAAGGAGCATTCCATACTTTATTCCATACTTTCTTATCAACGGTTACTTCTACATCAGTATCGTGATATTCTATCCACATTGAACAAATATTCTGTATTATGTCCCCATTTGTAGCGTCTGTAGGAAAAACCATACACTTCCCTTTTGCTATCAAGTCTATCCATTCTTTAAGGGTTCTGCCCTCATAGACAAATTCATTTATTACCTTGTTTCCTATCTTCTCTACCCATTCATCCGTTGTCGGCATCTTTGCCATCTGTATCACCGTCCTCAATAAATTTCAAAGTACCGTAATAATGCCTGTCTTTTCCCTTACATAAGAATACTGGTTCACCCATAAGGAATAACCCCATATCAGCACCACAAATAGGACATTTCTTCGGTACTGTCTTATTTTCATCTGTCAACCATGGTTTTCCATTTCCTTGTAATAATAATTCATTTTTCATCTGTATCACCTCTCACTTCTGATATGTATTTATCAATTATCAGTTTCATTCCTTATCCTTCACTTTCCTATGGCACAATATCTGTCTGTGTAACGGCTAATCTATAACGCTTACATTGATAATTAAACTCCACAGCCTCTTCATGTTCTAAAAGAAACTGAGCGACAGCATTTATTGCCTCATATGTAACATCTGATTTATTAGTCCACATATTATTCTTTTTATTAAGAGTGCCTGCATATATTCCTATAATTCCACAACCTACGTGATATTCAGCCATTCCTTATCCCTCACTTTCTGCTTTTATAACGTGTTCATTTTTAAATACTCTTATGCCGTCTGGTGTGCCACGCAAATACAATGTTACTGATTTATTATTTAAAAAACATTTAGGGCATAAGCATCCATGATACTTCATTGGGTTGTTATCAACGCCATACATCCTGTTTCCGCAACAACCTGTGTAAAAGAACATACCGTTTCCATGTGCTTCTTCAAGATACTGATAAGTTGCTTCTGCTTTTTCCATTATTCCTCACTTTCCTGTGGCTCAACCATCCTTGCTCCACAATAAAAACAATAGTGTAACTCGTCTATGTTATCATCACAAGTTGTCGCATGGTCGCAGAATGGACATTCAACATAACCCTCATCCGAGTGGTCTATCCAATACCCTGTCTTTTCCTTTGGTGTAACAGAAGGTTCGTTAACTACCATAGCAATGCAATTATTTATTTCATCAACCCTTGACTTATCATTTTGTGGCATATTACTAAAGCCACCATACGAATGAATAAAGAAGTCGTGATGTTCTTGCAATTTGCGTTTTATAGCCTGTCTGCTTATGTAATCCTCACAAGGCTCATAGTTCTTGCATTCACCAATCGAATAACCTATAGATGTTCCATTTTCGTGTCCTTCTTTTCCACAAGGGCATTCGTTCCATTTCTTGCAATTTCTACAATCCTCACAAGGCTCTTGCTCCATTATTTCGGATATTGCTTCAAGGTTCTCTATAATCTCTCCCATATTTCCAGCTTCATATTGAGTAGGACAATTTTCGTCACATACTTTGCCACTTACTTCACACTTCATACATGTGATTAAATGTTTTAGTTTTTTGTTTCTTTCTTCCCTTGTCATTCATTTACCTCCTTTAACATTTCATCTATCGTCCGCTTTTCGTAATTCATCTGGGTTACATTATTACCACCTAAAGCTAAGGTATAAAGCCTTTCCATATCAGCATTTCTAAATGTTGCAAGAACTATTCCTTGATTTCCTTGTTCAAGCATTAGACAAGGTTTTTTCCTGTCCGGAAAGTGCCTAATTACTATCTGCATTGTTATTCTCCTTGGTTTAATCTATCTCTGAGAGCTATAGCTTTTTCTTTATCTTTAATGTTATTAGCATCCGGAGCATATTCCATTATAGTCACACAACATCCATTCTCAAAATATTTCTCTTTCGGTCTTGCTACACTATAATAAGGAATGTCTCTTACATAAGTCATGTATACTCTCCACTTACCCATATCACGCTTCTCCATAACAAAAATGTTCTCCGTTTATAGGTTCGTCCCAATCACCATAACCTTGTTTGAATGTTGCCTGGTATACCACGTTGTACGGCACATCAGGTGTCCCGTTATAATAAATATCTCTTGCCATCTCATAGCATTCTTCAGGGATCTCCTTGGTGTAAAAATATTCCGTTGTACTATATTGATTTTTTTGATATGCAACATCATGAACTGTATTTGGCCATTTAGGAGATTTAACTCTATTCATGACTACAGCACCGGTACGATAAGCTGCTATCTTTTCCTTGTCGGTATACCAATTTTCCCAAAAGATTATTTCTGCCAACAGATTGATCTCTTTTTGTTCCTCTCGTCTACGCTTGGATTCTGCCATCATGTATTTCCGTACTTCTTTCATGTTGCTTGCAAAATCCTTTACGCATTGTTTGAAACTCTGCTCTTCCTCTGATTCAGATGCTTTAGTTAATGTATTAGCCCAAGCTATGATCAAAACTATAGTCAGTATGATTATTTTTTTCATTTAACCTCCCAGAAAACTTCTTCCTTATCTATAAGCCATAACCAGCCGACAGATAACAACACTAGTGCTATACCTCCAAATGTCAGCCACATCTGAGTAGATAAACCCTCTTCTATCGGAGATTCAGATATGGTTAAAATAATCCCACAGAATAAAACTAATATAGCCATCACTTTTTGTAAAGAAATCATTATTTTCATACATCTCTCTCCTGTTTAAATAAATCATCAGTTAACTCTTTACCTTTATATAATAAATCTAAGTTCCATGTTTCAATACTTCCGCTTACCAAAAGATAATAATAAAAGCAAGTTTTAGATTGACCTATTCTATGGATCCTTTTTTTAGATTGCTCCCATATATCACATGATCCAAGTCCTAAAGGTAAACTATAATATATTATCTTATTAGCTTTCTGTAGATTAAGACCATAAGCTCCAGCCTGGTATTGTATTAAAGTGACTGAGTTGTCTTTTTCTTCGTAAGCTTTTAGATCCTTGACCTTACCGTTTATATAACTTATAGGCTTACCTGCTACGGAGCATATATGAGCCATATTGAACATTTCATCATTAAAGTTATAAAATACTATTAACCGGTCTTCAGTAGACTCTAATAAGTCTTTAAATGCGTCCAGCTTATCGGTGCAATATTGTCCACATAATTCTCTTTCATATAATATTTTAGTGAGTGAGTTTTCGCCTATGAGTTCCTTTTCTCCGATCTTGATATATGAGTGTTTTACAAAAAACCTATAATCTTTGCTAGCCGGAACATATATTTTCTGTTCTATCTGTTCAGGTAAATCTATAACTTCATTAGTCTTTTTAAATATAGCTCCATACTTAGCTAACTTTTTTTTCATATGGTCTATATTTTTATAACCGATGATGTGTTTATCCCAATAACCATCTGCTGTTTCTAACCATTCATATTCTACGTATGATCTAAAAAAAGCATCTTCAGTTATATTCCACCCGAGAAGCTTTAATTGGCTCCAGAGATTCTCATATTTTCCAGCTGTTGGAGTACCGGATAGAAGTATCACATTATCAGGATTAAACTCAAGTGCAAATTTTGACCGTTTAGCAGTTCTATTACTTATAAGTGATGATTCATCCAGCATAAGGGTGAAATGAGCCAATTTGAGCAGCTCTGGCCTCCTCCAAACTAGATCATAATTGATAATAGCAACACAAATATACTTGGGCGGGTATACCTTTGTTTTCAATAATCCGGTAAAGAGTTCAAAAGCTTTCTTTTTAGTAATATCGAGTATATCATCAATCCACTCATAATTCTCTCTGAAGTGATTAACCCAATCCTGTATCTTTGACTTTTGACAAATAACCAAGTTTATGTTGGCATTCAATTCAACCATCTTCTCGGATCCTATATATGTCTTACCGAGACCCATATCATAATAATAAGCCACTCTGTTTTTTCCGTTTGTGAGTCTTAAAGCTTCTTCCTGGTGTGGATATAATCTCATTTACCCCTCCTCATTGAACACTGCATCCCACTCGCTCTGGGTAAGATCAAGAATCTTCTTGAGAGAAAGGGCTTCATCCAATGTAAAAGCGTATTTGCCTTTTAGCTTATTATTAAAAGCTACATAAGTAATACCAAGAGCCTTAGCTATATTGGTATATGATTTACCACTTCTCTCTATGAAGTTTCTTAATAACTGATTGTTAGCCATCATTGCTACCTCCTTTTATAATTATGTAAATATTATATTATAAAAAAGGTTTAATGTAAAGGAATTTTTATTCCTTTGTGATGATCCAAAGCTGAAATACCTCATGACCCTTATAATCAAATGACATTTTACCTTTATTATTATAATAATTAGGATCATATGTTATTGTTTTACCAAGTCTATGAGCTAATAACTCCAGACCTTTATGTAAATGAATACTTCCATCATATAAAAATACACTTTCTATATCCGGTAAGCAAGACGAGATATGAGCCATATATTCATATGAACTTATTATATCATCTAACCATTTCATCTCTTTAATCATAATATTCATCCTCCTCATCTTCTTCTATTTCTTCTATATCATCTATACCACACTTGGGGCAGACATAGAATGTTTCACTACATCTTACACCTCGGCATTCGCCTCTGTCTTCTTCTGCCGTTTCCGGTTCAGAGAACTTATGTTTACAATTCCAGCATTTCCACATTAATATTCCGGTGCCTCCTCAATTATTTAATTTACCATCGTAACCTCCGTGGCGGGCTAAATTCTGTTCAAGCTGAAACTCTGTGTCCATTCTCAAATATACTGCATACCCAGTATCCAAGTTCTTCCAGAACCTCTCTTCTGCCATAGAACCTTGTGTATTCAATTTCGTGTCCGTTACTCATTGCGTATATCGGAGTATCAATTTTTTCTGAATACTGTCTGGCATCTTCAAGTGCCATCATCATAGCCTGTTCTGTCATAATTTAAACCTCCTTTGTTTTATGTTAATATAATAATAACATATTAAAGGAGGTTTGTAAAGGAATTTTTATAAAAAATCTTTTATTCTACATAAACTCTTATAGTACGGCCGTTTATCTTAGAAGGTTCACTGAGTTTATAACCAAGCTCAGATTTAATCCTCTTATGCATCTCTGATTTCCTCACCGGTTTAGATCCCTCTTCACTACAGAATAGCTCATACCTGGTATAAACATCTTTGGAACTCTCATTCAGTATACCCTCATTACCCACCTCTTGTATAAAGCTAAGCACACTATCATTACTGATCTTATAATCTGCCATCTCCTTTGTAGCTTTCTTTGATGAACTAAATCCGTTTCTCTCTATCACTCCATGTAGAGCATTGATGCCTATGTTCACTAGATACTCCATGCATTCAGGCTTACACAGCTTCTCATTGATGAACGGATCAAAATCCGGATCACTTTTTGTGAACACCGCATTGAACGGTATAATGATCATTCTCTTAGTCACTGCTCCAGTGGGATCCTTTATTCTTGGTATGCTGTTAGCTGAGAATATAAGTGTTGCGTATGGATAAAAATCAAATGGGTCATTATATAAGAACTTACCTCTACATCTATTACCGGTGCATACCTGTTTAAATAATGAAACATTAAGTCCCTCCATATACCCATCGCTTATATCATCTTTTATATTAGCCAGCTTATTAGCCAAAGATGCTATATCTAACTCTCTAGCTAAGTTTGTCAGGTCTACTGAGCAGTAGTTGTCATCGCCAAGGAGATTATTGAGCATGAACAGAAACGTAGATTTACCGTTATTCTTCTCTCCTATGAACACGAAGCACTTACCAAGCTTACTATCTCTATAGAATGTATAGCCTATACACTCTTCTAAGAGTTTTCTTATCTCGGGGTCATAGCAAGATAACTTATCCAGTGTCTTATCAGCTAACTCAGAATAAGCATTAGGATTATAGTCCCACGGTATCTGGTTGCTTATCACGAATTCAGGTGAGTGCGGGAGGAGCTGCTGAGTAGCCAGATCGTATACTCCATTCTTAAACAGGATATACCTCCTGCCGGATTGCTCGGCATCTCTAGACATGATTTTAATGTAATCATAGACCTCATTTCTCCGGTTCATGGTGATGCTGTTCAGATTATCTATCATGAGACGCTTTATGATACGCAGATTGCTATCATAGAATCCTCTGGACTTATCATAGACACATAACTGACCATTGGTATATATAGCGTTGTATTTCTCCATTATATATTTGCCAAACTCATTTGGCAAGAATCTACCATTGTCATCATAGAAACCAGAAGTGTTGATCTTCTCGAATGTCTCAGGCCTGAGTATCACATCTATCTCAGCATCAGTCATAGGATCTGCTAAGATGTTGTCATTTATAATATGGAAGGACTGGTTGATCTCTTCTTCTGACAGATGTGCTTTGCCCAGAGCAAACACATGTTTGCTTAAAGCATCATTTCTTCCGTCACCATCAGCCATCTGCCATAGATCTTGTTTGCTGCCTGTGGGCCATAATATATAAGGAAGCTCCGGTATGAACTCAAAATCACTGTTGTCAAAGGTCTCTTCTCTGAGCTTACCATCACATTTCAGCGGGATATATGTGCCCCTGCTATGGATATCAGCTTTGATACCAAGTGCTAGTATCACATCTTTGCCATCTTTTACTTCCTTATTATAATGCCAGTAAGTATGCACACCATGAGGAGAGTTGATGCAGTAAGTGTAAATATCCATCTTACTCAGTATATCCAGCACTCTGTCTCCCATCTCTACATCATCAAAGCTTAGATCTATTATACCAGTATTGCAGTTTGCACCATAGTTATCAAGGTCTTTTACTTCTTCATATTTATATAATTTCTTATCTGCTGGCTTTTTAGCTTCTTTGCCTTTACGGTAGCCTTTAAACACTAAAGCTTGTGTCTTAAGATTGTGCATTAGCTAATTCCTCCTTGATAGCTGCTATCTGATCATCGCTTAGTGAGAGCAATCTCTGGATAGCTAACATCTCGGGTGCACTTATCTTGGCTTTACCAGTCATCTTTTTTCTGACTGACAGCTCACACAGATCGAGCTCATAAGCCATTCGAGTAATCCCATACTCCTTGATTAATTTTTCTAACACTTATATGTACCTCCTTTTTTCTTTAATTATATCACATTTTAAAATCATTGTAAATATTTTTTTTAATTATTTTTCATAGGTTACAAATTTAAAGAAGTTTGTAACTTTTGTAACGTTTTTGTAACGTTCTCTAACTCCTTGTATTTATTAGATATTTTTATATTTGGTTACAAAGTTACAAATATTTATAAAAAAATAAATTTTTTAATATATAATAGATAGAGAATAATATAGATAGATAAAAATAAAAAATTTAATTATAGCGGGAAAATTTGTAACTTTGTAGGAAACTTGCTCCAAAGCCAGTAGCCCGTAGGGTTACAAGCCGGTTACGAATTTTAAGAGATTGTAACCTTTTTGCCGATTTTGTAACCTTTTCGATAGTCTATTTACAAATCTTGAAAAATCTTTTATAATAAATTTAGGAGGTGATGACATGCCGAGAGATGGTACAAAAAATCTGATTCCGACAAATAGGAGAAGTAAAGAAGAAGTAAAGAAGAATGCTTCAAAGGGCGGAAAGATCTCAGGTGAGGTTCGTAGATCTCGTCGTACTCTCCGTGAAGAGCTGTTAGCCATCCTTTCATCTGGTGATGTTCAGAATCGTATGTCGCTGGCTTTAATACAGGAAGCTCTTGATGGTAATAAAGCAGGATCTGTTACGAAAGCTTACGAGGTTGTCAGAGATACTATCGGAGAGAAACCTGTAGAGAAAGTCTTAGTTGCAGAAGTTGATCAGTCTGTTATTGATGAAGTTGAGGCTATGATGAATGATGACTCGGATTGAAGCAGTCAATTTCTTAAAAACAAAACCGTATAAACTGGGACATCTTCTTGGATTTACTAAATTAACGCTGCTTCATAACAAGTGGATGATAGATATGCTTAAATCCAAGAATGATAAAACTCTCCAAGCACATCGTGGATCTTATAAAACTACATGTGTTTCTATAGTTTTGGCCCTTTTGATTGTGCTTTTGCCTAATAAGCGCATTCTTTTCATGAGAAAAACTGATACGGATGTCAAGGAAATCATCAAACAGGTGCAGAATATCCTCATGGATCCGCATTTCCAAGTGTTTGTGATGGCAATATACAGTGTTCAGCTGAAGTTAACAGTAGCTAGTGCTACAGAAGTAAGCACAAATCTGACTACGGATGTCAAGGGAACATCACAATTGGTCGGTATAGGAACCGGATCATCTATAACGGGTAAGCATTTCGACATAATATTCACTGATGATATCGTCAATGTTCAAGATCGTACATCTAAAGCAGAGAGAGATAGGACTAAGATGATCTACCAGGAACTACAGAATGTAAAGAATCGTGGAGGCAGGATCTTTAATACTGGTACTCCCTGGCATAAAGAAGATGCTTTCAGTCTGATGCCAGAGCCGGAGAAGTACGATTGTTATAGCACCGGTCTTATTAATAAGGAAGAATTAGCTGAGATTCGAAAAGGAATGACTAACTCTCTGTTTGCTGCTAACTATGAGCTGCGTCATATAGCTTCAGAAGATGTTATATTCTATGATCCCGCTATAGGTGCTGATCCATCAATGGTTGAACAGGGTGAGTGCCATGTAGATGCTGCTTATGGGGGTGAGGATTATACTGCATTCACATTATGCAGAAAATCCGGCGGCAAATATTATGTTCTTGGAAAGTGCTGGCATAAACACGTAGATTATTGTGAAGATGATATTATTAATATAAGGAAACAATTTAATGCTGGCAGAATATACTTAGAGAACAACGGAGATAAGGGATATCTGGCTAAAGAACTGCGTAATAAGGGAGAAAGAGTAGTATCTTATCATGAGAACATGAATAAGTTCCTCAAGATAACATCATATCTCAAAGGTGTCTGGGATGATGTTGTGTTTGTTGAGGGTACAGATGCTGATTATATTAATCAGATATGTGATTATAATGAGGATGCAGAACATGATGACTGCCCTGATAGTTTATCATCTATCATACGTAAGATGTGGTCTAGAAAAGAGCGGGATGAGAGTGATCTTGCTAACATATTTTTATTATAAAGGAGGTACAACGTGAAAACCTATCAAGATTTATTGGAAGTAGTTGGAGATGAGTCTAAGCTCAAGGAATTTCTTATTGCTGCTATCAATGATCATAAGTCTAGCGAGTCTTATCGCTTAGCTAAAGAAGGCAAAGCTTATGATCAGCAGAAGAATACTACTATCGAGCAGTACAGGAAGCTTCTGTATACGGTGACTGGACAGGCTATACCGGATAATTACTCTGCTAATCATAAGCTGGCAAGTAATTATTATCATCGCTTTAATGTGCAGGAGAATCAATACTTGCTCGGTAATGGAGCTAATTTTAATAAGGGAGAAACTAAAGCAAAGCTGGGTACTAAGAAGAAAGCTTTTGACACTCAGCTCCAGAAACTTGGTAAATTGGCTCTTACTGAGGGATCATCTTTTGGGTTCTGGAACTTAGATCACATAGACGTCTTCAGTATTCTGGAAATTGTTCCATTATGTGACGAAGAAGACGGATATCTCAAAGCTGCTATACGTTACTGGCAGATAGATGACAGAAAGCCGTTAAGGATAACTCTTTATGAGATGGATGGATATACTGAGTATATCAAGCGGGCTAGTGATAAGGATGTAGAAGTATATAAGCCTAAGCGTGCTTATGTCCTCCACGTTAAATCTAGCGAGTCTGATGGAGATGAAGTAGTAAGGGGTGAGAACTATCCGGGATTTCCTATAGTTCCGTTATGGGGCAATCAAGATCATACAGTTCTTATAAGCGGATTAAAGAAGAGCATTGACTGCTACGATCTCATCAAATCTGGTTTTGCTAATGATATTGATGATGCTTCATTGATCTATTGGACAATCGAGAATGCTGGAGGCATGGGAGATATAGACTTAGCTGAGTTTGTACAGCATATGAAGACTGTTAAGGCTGCTGTAGTCAGAGATGATGGTGCTAAGATTGAATCTCATACACAAGATGTTCCGGTTGCAGCTAGAGAGACATACCTCACAAGACTGGAGAAAGACCTGTATAAAGATGCTATGGCATTAGATACCGAAGCTATTGCTAATGGTAATACAGTAGCTACTGCAATACGTGCTGCTTATGAGCCTCTTAATAACAAGACAGATGACTTTGAGTATTGTGTCATAGAGTTCACCCAGAACATACTTGAGCTTGCTGGAATTGATGATGAAGTTAGTTTCAAGAGATCAACTATCATAAACCAGACTGAGGAGACTACTATGGTTCTGGCTGCTGCACAGTACTTGGATATTGAGACTATCCTTAAGCATCTGCCTTTTATCAATGTAGATGAGATTGATGATATCTTGGATAATGTGACCAGAGAAGAAGCTAACCGCTTTACTCAGGAGGATAATGTAAATGGCGGATCAGGCGAGGAAACAAACGGACAGAATACTAGCGGATCTGGAGAAGGAAATAAAGAAGATCTACAATAGAGCTTCTAAGGAGCTTACTAAAAAGTGGCAGGATTACATGAAATCCATTGAGCCTAAGCTAAATAAGCTAAAGGCAGCCCTAGATGAAGCTAAAAGATCCGGTGATAGTAAACTCATAGCTAAGGCCAAAGAAGAATATGAGAGAGCTGTGAGAAACATGACTCTTAACAATGAGAGGTATAAGGCTTTAGTAAATGAGACTACAGCTAAGCTTACAAATGCTAATGAGGTAGCTACAGACTATGTTAACGATAGGATGGCTAAAGTGTACAGCATCAATTATAACCAGTTTGCAGAGAACAGTATATCCGGATATTCTTTTACTCTGGTAAATGAGCAAGCAGTGAAGAATCTGGCTACTAAGGATAAGCTTTTATTACCGAAGAGGAAGATAGACATACCAAAGGATAAGCAGTGGAACGTTAAGAACATCAATAGTGAGCTTTTGCAGGGCATACTTCAGGGCGAGAGCGTCACTAAGATAGCAGACAGGATAGCACATGTGACTGATATGAATGAGAAAAGTGCTATCAAAATTGCTAGAACTATGACTACTTCAGCAGAGAACAAGGGTAGACAGGATAGTTTCAAGGAAGCAGTACGAGATGGAGTAATCTTAGTCAGAGAGTGGGTTGCTACTCAAGATGATAGAACCAGAGCTTGGCATATGGATCTAAATGGTGTACAGGTGGGACTAGATGAGCCTTGGGAGAATGACTATGGTGAGATCATGTATCCCGGAGACCCTGATGCGGATCCGGCCAATGTGTATAACTGCAGATGCAGTATGCGAAGCATAGTCAAGGGATTTAAGTGGAATGATAAGAGGTGATGATCAATGAGCATGTATGAAGTAAATATCACTAGCCATGTAGATGAAGTTAAAGCAGAGTTAGCCAGCCGTATCCCTGTTATATTAGAAGCACTGGGTATACAGGCTGAGGGTAATGCTGTAAAAGAGATAACTAAGCTAGGTGCCGTAGATACCGGTAGACTAAGAGGATCTATAACTCATACCACTGATGGCAAAGAGAAAGCCTATATTGGTACTAACGTAGAGTATGCTAAGTATGTAGAACTCGGTACTGGTATCTACGCTTCTAATGGCCAGGGAAGAAAAACTCCCTGGTTTTACGTAGATGATAAGGGGCAAGGACATTGGACACATGGTATGAAGCCTAGACCGTTTTTAAGCAATGCTGTTCAGAACTACAAGGATGATTATCAACGTATTGTAGAAGACGGCCTAAAATGACAAAATACGGCTTTATACCGGTATCCAGTAAGTACCGATAGTACCATTTGTGCTGTCCCAGATATCCCACACCTGGCCATCCTTGATGCAAACCATGTGATGGCCTCCTATGTGGGCTACGCATGTTCCTTTGAATATCTTGCAGAACTCTTTGCCCGTGTACTTGGTGTTGTCGCTTTTTCTTGGCTGCTTCTGCTTGATCCATCCTATGGACTTGAGATATGCATCCTCGCCTTTTTTATCATTTAAAGCATATCCGGTTTCGCACATCTTCTTGGCCATTTCCATGACACATTCATTATAAGGTTTTCCGGTAGCTAGGCTGATCGCTCTAAAGACACAATCTCCGGTTATCCGGTTCTTAGGGTTCTGGTTATGGAAGTGGAATGTTTCTGTGTCAACGTATTTTTGTGATCTTTTCATATTTACCATCCTTTCTGGTGTTTTAGGTGTTATCGCCTCACCTTTGGTTTAGTTTTCCATGTTATCGATTTCTTGTTTAGCTTCTTCGATTGTATCGGTTCTAGCTATTTCTTTGTTTTCCTGATCAGTGATAAGATAATGATCAAATTCCTTTTTAATAATATAACCTTTGTATTCCATTTGTTTTACCTCCTTTCCTTTGTTTTATTATGCTTATATTATATCAGATAAATCCTAGTTTGTAAAGGATTTTTGATAAAAAAAGTTTTATATTACAAATCCTTTTATAAAATCCTGATGTTATGATATAATATATATGAAATCAAAGTACGAAGTAATGTACCCGAAGAAAAGGAGATTACAACATGCCATTTACAAGAAAGTTTTTATCAGCTCTAGGTATTGAGCAGGATAAGGTTGACGAGATCATGTCAGCCCATGTAGAAGTCACTAATGGTCTTATGACTGAAAAAGACTCCTATAAAGAGAAAGCAGAGAAATACGACAAGGTGCAGAAAGAGTTGGATGAAGCCAATAAGAAGATCGCTGACTTCGGAAAAGAGGATTCATATAAGGTAAAATATGAAGGTCTCAAGGAAGAGTTCAGTAAATTCAAAGGCGATGTAGAAGCTGAGAAGAGTAAATCAGCTAAGACTGAGGCTCTCAGATCACTTCTCAAAGAGATCAATGTTTCTGATAAGCGTATTGATAGCGTTCTCAAGGTAACTAAGTTGGATGACATTATTCTTGGTGAGGACGGAAAGATCAAGGATGCTGCTGATCTTAAGAAGAATCTGGCCAAAGAGTGGGAAGATTTTATCGTTAAGGATAACAAGCAGGGTGCTGATGTATCTAATCCTCCCGGACAGGGCGGATCCGGTGTTAAGACCCGCGAAGAGATCATGAAAATCAAAGATACCCAGGAAAGACAGGCAGCCTGGGCAGAATTTATCAGACAAGGAGGAAACTGATCATGCCAGCAACAAACGTTGAAACTTTGACAAATCCCCGTGATAGTTTACCTAATGTGTATACTAACATCACGGCAAGAGAACTTGATTTTGTAACCAGGTTCGGCAAGAATTGGGAAGCCCTTCGTGAAGTACTCGGTATTATGAGACCTATCAAGAAGCAGGCAGGAACCCAGCTTAAATCTTATACAGCATCCATTGCTTTAGAGAGTGGTGATGTTGATCCCGGATGCGTTATTCCTTATTCTAAGGCTACAGTAGCTCAGGTTGGCTATGCAGATCTTACTCTTAAGAAATACGCTAAGGCAGTTCCGGTTGAAGATGTTGATAAGTATGGTGTACAGGTAGCAGTAGAGAAAACAGATGATGCTTTCTTAAATGAGCTGCAGACAGTAGTTATGGATAACTTCTATAACAACCTTACAGGTAATACTTACGCTATGACCGGTGCTTATTCTTCATTCCAGATGGCTGTTTCGATGGCAATCGGAAAGGTAAGAGATAAGTTCAAGAAGATGCACAGAGATGTATCTAGCGTAGTAACATTCGTTAACACACTTGATGTTTATGAATATCTTGGAGGCGCTAGCGTAACAATCCAGAACCTCTTCGGTATTGAATACATCAAGAATTTCATTGGTGCAGAAACCATGATCATCACATCCGAGATTGAAAGAGGAAAGGTTATTGCTATTCCGGCCGATAACCTGGTTCTCTACTATGTAGATCCTTCTACAGAGTTTGCAAAGCTCGGTCTTGTATATACTACAGATGGTGTAACAAACCTCATCGGATTCCATGCTCAGGGTAATTACGGCACAGCAGTTGGCGAGTCATTCGCACTGATGGGCATGAATCTCTGGTATGAATATGCAGATGGCGTTGCTATCGTAGATATCGATGATTCTTTTCTGACTGATCTTACCGTAGCTCCCGATGACCCTACTGCAACTTATCCTTGGACTGATAAGAAGCCTTCTGATTTCCAGAGTAATGTAGCTGTAAGCGGTGGTAAGATCACAGGTGAGCTTAAGTTCATGGAAGGTGGCCTCTCACCCAGTGGTCCTCTTTCAGGTGATGGCTACTTCTTAGCTTTGAAGTTTGATAACTTCTCAAGCGGTCTTACATATGCAAATGTTAAGGTTGGTCTTCAGCCTTCAGCTGGCACTGGTCTTGTTACTCTTGATTCCGATAAGAATGCAGTATTCAAGATCAGTGATAAGAATACCCAGAAACTTAAGACTGTTCAGGAAGATGCTAACGGTCATAAGAACATCCAGTACTTTGATCTTAGCAATCTTGAACTTGAAGATCCTGAGGGAGTATAAAAGATGTATAAAGCTATTGAGACTTTTACAGACTTACAGGATAACAACCATAGGTACCAGGCGGGGGATGTATTCCCCCGTGAGGGCCTTAAGGTTACTAAGAAGAGATTAGAAGATCTCCTTACCGGTAACAATAAGAGACATAAGCCTATGATTGAAGAGATACCTGAAGAAACTAAGAAACCTGTACCAAAGAAAGGCAAGAAAAATGCTAAGTGAGTTATGTCAGGAGATCAGGAACTGGTTTGATAGGAACCAGCCCAAGTTACATGGTGCATTTGAGATATCTGGAGGTACTATAACTGATGTAGATTTCTTGGATGTGATACAGCCAAATCAATATTTCAGAATAATAGGCTCTGTTTTTAATGATGGAGTTTATCAGTTTAATGATAAATTATCTCTTACTGATGAAGTATTTGTTGGTACTGTATGGCTTATGGCTGTTCCTAAAGAAGTACTTGATCTTAGTAAAGAGATTGATACTTGGGTTACTACATATGAGGATAAGGTAAACAGCCCTTATTCCAGTGAATCTTTTGGAGGATATTCTTATACTAAAGCTTCAGGAAATTCATCTAGTGGATCCGGAAATCCCACTTGGCAGAGTACATTTGCAAGTCGACTTAATAAATGGAGGAAGATTCTATGAGTTTACTAGATGAATACATGGAAGATTGTGTCATGGTAGATCGGAGAACTTCATCTGATGGTATCGGAGGCTATAATACATCTTGGGTCGATGGTGCAGATTTCAAAGCTGCAATAGTTCTAAATAATTCATTAGAAGCTAAAGTAGCTGAAAAGCAAGGAGTAACAGGTTTATATACCATCACAACTGAGAAGATCATGAATCTTCAGTATCATGATGTTTTCAGAAGACTCAAGGATGGTAAAATATTCAGAGTTACTTCTAAGGGGGATGATGATAAGACCCCTGAAAGTGCAACTATCAATATGCGTCAGGTTAGTGCTGAAGAATGGGAGATACCTAGTAATGGATAAAAATCACGCATTGAATAATTTCTGGAACAGTTTCGGGATACCTGCTTATGATTCTATGGCGGTTCCGGATGATGCTAAATATCCATACATCACTTTTACTGTAGCGGATGGAGAGTTCGGTGATAGTGTAGCACTAAGTAGTTCAGTGTGGTATAGATCTACTAACTGGACCGGTGTTACAGATAAGACTGAACAGATATCTAGAGCTATAGGCAGAGGCGGGAAGATGATATCCTATGACGGAGGATCAATCTGGATCAGAAAAGAAACTCCATTTTCTCAGAGAATGGATGATCCTAACGATGATATGATCAGGCGCATGTATTTACAGTATAGTTTAGATTTTTTTGATTAACAGGAGGCAGGTATGAAATTTACAAAAATTCCGGCTGATACATTTAAGGAAATACAGCTTAATGCTGGTGTTTTCTTACGTGATTTTAATCCGGTTACCGGAGCTATAAACGTATCTGACATCATTGGAGCTACATCGGGTGGTTCTGATTTTAAGGCCACTCCCAGTTATGAAGATCTTGGCTCCGATGTTGACAATTGTCCTCATGACACTATGGAACTCAAGCAGCAGACTGGTGTAGAAGTTACAATGGCAGGTACTATGGTAACAGTTACTGCTATGTCTGCTAAGGATTTGATCGGTGCTGCTGATATAGATAGTCAGGATAGCACTCATATTATCCCCCGTAGAGACTTAAAACTCACAGACTACAAGACTGTTTGGTGGGTCGGTGATTATTCAGACAAGAATGGTAATAATAACGGCGGTTATGTTGCTATCAAGATGTCTAATACTCTTTCTACAGGTGGATTCCAGATCAAGTCGAATGACAAGGGCAAAGGCCAGATGGCATTTACTTATAAAGCTCATTATAGCCTTAATAATCCGGATAAGGTTCCTTATGATCTATATATCAAACAGGGAGAATCTGAATCTGGTGATTATGAGATGAACATCAGTTCTTCGGCAGGAAGCACTGTTGGTTATACAGCTGTTACAGCCAGTGAAACTCCTGCTGCCGGTGAGAGTTATGTATATCAGACCGGTGCTGATCTCTATATTCCTTCAGAAGGTTCTACCCTTGTTGGTAGTGCTTGGACTCCTTGGGATGGCGAAGATGAGATTGAAGCCGATACAGGCCTTAATTTGATAATAGCTATCATTGATAGTGAAAACAAATCAGTACATGCAGGTATCACAAATGTAATAGCAAAGGAGAGCTAATATGAGAAAGATATCCGAGATCAAAAATGAAGATGCTCTGGATGTGATTGCAGACATAATAGATCCGGTGATAGAGATATGTGCGGATCAGAAGTTCAAAAAAGAGTTTGAAAGTGGTAATAGAGGAGAAGCTATAAGACTTTTAATAAAGGCTCATAAAAAGGCCGTATTAGCCATTTTAGCTGCTCTTGACGGTGAGTCTATAGAAACATATCAGGTTAATATAGTACAGATACCTACGAAGCTATTTGAGCTCTTTAATGATAAAGATATGATTGCTTTTTTTCAATCGCAGGGCTTAAAGATCTCAGGGATATCTTTTGGCTCTGCTACGGAGAATACCGAGGAAACCGAAACAAAATAACAAACTTTGTGAACTATTTCATGAACCGGTATAAGCAGTACCAGGAAGAAATGATTTATAAGATATATATAACTGATAGGTTATATAAAGATAAAGATAATTTTATTATTCCAAGTACGGATAGGTTCTATGATCTTATTTATAAAGATAACAAGAATCCTATATCCGGAGATGAAATAGTCAAGGAAGTAATTAAAAACGCAGGTTTGGTGGTGATAAAATGAATTTATTTGATTTAGTAGCGGTATTAACTCTAAACAAAAAGGATTATGAAGAGGGCTTAGATGAGGCCCAGGGAGAAGCCACCAGTTTTGGAGATAAACTTAAAAGTGGATTAGGTACTGCTGCAAAAGTAGCCGGAGCTGTTACTGGAGCAGCAGTTGCTGCAGGAGCTGGCATAGTTAAGTTAGCCAGCTCTTCTGCTACAGCTATGGATGAGATTGATAAATCATCTCAGAAAATGGGTATATCTATAGAAGCTTATCAGGAATGGGCTCATGCTATGGATCTATCTGGTATGTCTATAGACACCATGAAAAATGGAATGAAATCTCTTCAGAAAGCAATGACCGGAGTTGATGAAGATGGTAATGCTACAAGTGAAGAGTTTCAGAAACTGGGAATATCTTTAGTAGATGCAAGTGGTAATATGAGGTCTGCTGAAGATGTCATGAATGATGCTATTCTTGCTTTATCTAATATGGATGAAAGCGCAGAGCGTACGGCTATAGCTACTAAGTTATTCGGAAGAGCGGGTATGGAATTAGGTCCATTGCTCAATTCCGGTGCAGATGCTATAGCAGCTATGAAACAAGAAGCACATGATCTTGGTTTGGTGATGAGTGAAGATGATGTAAAAGCTGGAGCTCAATTAAATGATACACTATCTAACTTGAAACAGTCATTTTCAGCTATCATCACTAGACTTGGTAATGCTCTTATGCCCATAGTTCAGAAAATAGGGGATTTCCTTATTAAAAACATGCCAAAAATACAGGATATGTTTGATAAGATAGCTCCCTTGTTATTAGATTTAGCAGAACAGTTATTACCAATACTCATTGAGGTAGCTGAGGCTATCTTGCCTACTCTGTTCACTTTGATAGAGACTCTTATGCCAACATTTAATCAGATAGTTCAATCTATCTTGCCTATAATAGTGACGGCATTACAGGCTATAAATCCTCTTTTACAGATACTTACTGCTATATTAAAACCTATATTAGATCTGATAAACCTAATAGTTAAACCTTTATTAGATCTTGTTAACTTTATATTTAAAGGACTTACGGACGGAATATCCGGTATAGCAGATGGTCTTGGAGAGAATGGTCTATTCGGAGTACTTAGCAAAGTGGGAGAAGCTTTCGCTACAATATTTGGCGGGATAGGTGAACTTTTATCTGAACCTCTTGAAGCAATAAAAGATTTCTTTGGTGGTATCTGGGATACTTGCTCAAAGATCATGGGATGGGTATGGGATAAAGTGACTGGTGTATTCCAAGGCATTTATGAGTTTCTTGATTGGATCAATCCTTTTAGTGATAGTGAAGAAGAAAGAGCTGCTCATGCAAGCACAGCAAACTTCTTAAAAGGTAAAGCATCATCTCTACAGGCTACAGCAGAGCAATATGCTAAAGACCAAGCATTTGTTCAGCAATATGGTACATGGGGTTCAAATAATACTACTGAGATTAAAGGTGAGCTTACAGTCAAAGGTGTTAGTAACGAGGGAGAATTCTTAGCTGCAGCAGACTATACTATGGATCAGATAACTAAGCAAATGCAAAGAGATTCTCGGTTATACACGTATGGAGGATGATAGATGGCTCTTATAAGTAAAGGTACAACTATCATAGGAACGGTTATAGGCTGTAAAAGAAACTATGATAGTCGAAAAGTAAATAATATATCACTTACCGGAACTCCATTCGTTCAAACTCCCAGTAGACCGGTCCACAGAAGAGAGGTATCAGTATATTGTGATACCTTAGAAACTAGAGAAGCTTTAGATAATGCTTCTAATGACGGATCCTTATTAACCATAGATTCTTGGTTGGGACAGGAGTTAAAAGGGTATATAGAAAAAGATATCCGGTGGAGAGAAAAAAAAGATGGTTCTGGAGTTGGCAGATTTAATATGTTAGTAAAGGAGGAGACAGATCTATGAGAAATATTGATCCCACTATCTCTGATAGACTTAATTCTCAATTACAGACATATGATAATAATGCTAACCCAGAGCTTCATTTAAGAATCCAAAGGAATAAGATTCCTCTTTTGGATAAAGATTTTATTGAAAGATCTAGAATAACCAAGGCCTCAGGAATAACAGACTCAGATATAGCAGTTTGTCATCCATATTTTGGTAAGGATGATGAAGATATCTGGGTTTCTTATATAAGAAACGGACATCTTCATGTAAAACAAGCCCATAATATGGAAATATTAGGTAAAACTGAATGGCATGATTATTCTATTGATGTGTCGGCTGAAGCTTGTGCTATAGCGTTCAATTCTACTATTAAAAGAAATGCTCGTGGTATTACTGAGTTTATCACTGAGAGAGTTCCGTGGGTATTCTGGGTAGATGACGGAGCGCTCAAGGCAAAGATGTGTACTCCGCTCGGCGGCATGGTGCATGAACTGGCATTGGAAAATGTCACCGATGTATCTGCCGTGAGAGGACCGTCCGGAGAGCATGGAGTATGGGATTTCGGTCTTACGGTATTCTTCTTGATGAACGGATACCTCTACTACCGACAGTTGATTGACGGAGTATGGTACGATGCGGAGCTGATACAGTTCTCTGGCTTGAGCGGGCTTAATATCGTTAAGATAAAAGCATTTAATACCTGGGACTACCGCGTAGGATTACAGCTCTTGACGGATGACGGTGACTTATATGAATTCATGTCATTTACAGAAGGACTTGGTACGAGGTTCACGGAGCATACCGGATTTGGATTTGTGGAAAATTCCATGTCGGTAAGTCTTTTACGTGTGGGAGACAGTTACTTTAAGAACCATGACGAACATACCAGGTTCGGGCTGGATGATTCGGAGTTCTATAATTACTCCATAGATACAGAGATTCCGAAGGAAGCGCACAACATCGCTGATCCTAATGGAAACTGGGGCACAACTATTGAAGTCCGCATGAGTGAGAAGTCTACCGGTGCATTGAATACTGCATTCACGATGACAGACGGAGGCGGGCATACATATAACTGCACGAGCGTTGTATATCATAAGAGGTTTATAAGGCTGACATTCCCTGACTTCAATACCGCAACAGGCGATCTGACAGTTACTTACACTCCTGGTACGCTTGCGACACCGGTAGCCGATGTAGACGGATTTACGATCACATTCTCACCCGAGAATCTTGGTACCTATGTACCACCGGTAGCAGAGGTTGACAGTATTGCCAATAACGATGAAGAAAAGAGTATCATTGTTACCTTTGACAGAGAACTGTATAACGCTACAGATGATATCTCCGCTCATCTCACAGTATATGCTAATACATATGATTTCTATCCGGATTACCCGTCAGCATCACAGAAGAGAGTGGAGCTGGCTATATCATCTACAAGGGCGGTATCCGGAGATGATTATTCCATAGAGATAGTGCTTACTGATTCCATGAAGGGCACAGTGGGAGACATCGGTATCATATACGATGGCCTTGGCGGACTTGAGGGCGAGAACGGTTATGTAGATGCCTTTGATGAGACATTTACACCTACTGGATTACCTTGGTTTATAAGTCCGAATGACATAGAACATACCGAGTTCGGCTTTGTAGAGAACTCCATGTCGGTAACGCTGACAAGGATATATTATTCAGATTACCAGGCTCCAAGCGAGCATACAGAATTTGGTTTTGTATCCATGACACCGGTAACACTGACACATGTAGGAGAAATATAAGGAGGATGTATGAAAGATATAGGTTTTAAACTGCATAACAGGTTTGATATAGAAGTGATTGATTCACGGACTGGCAAGGTTAAGCAGAAAGCACAGGCCGAGAATGTTATCCTTAATCAGTGGTGGAGCCAGCTTGAGGCTGGTCATGCACCTAATTACGCTTTAGCATTTGGTTCCGGTTCCGGCACTCCTGCAGTGACTGATACAGCGTTATTCCATTATGAGGGGACTCTAAATACAATATATGATAATAGTTTTATTGATTCTTGGAATGGAATAGCATGGTATCGTAAAAAGGTTACTCTTAATGAACAGCAGCAGGTTGGAAAGACATTCTCAGAAATAGGCATAATAACATCGGGTAATGTTTTAACTACCCATGCTATGCTTGAAGATATGAACGGAAATCCGGTTACTATCACTAAGACTGATGTAGATATAATGCATATATATTCCACGGTATATACTCATTGGACATCAGTTAACAGGTTTTTCCATAGGAGTAGTTCTTTAGGAGAATATGTACAATGGGGATTAGGACTTAACTGGGGTCCCTTAGGAATGACATTATGTTATAATAAATCCGCTCATTATCAAATGCTTAGATATTCATCACCTACATGGGGGTATGTCTTTGATCCTACAAATAAAAGACTGACTATAAGCGGGAATACCAACAGAGTGCCAGTCGAAAGTGGTAACGGAGATGGTACAAAAGGCGGAGGTATAGGATATATAGTGATAGGAGATACAACATTTATAATGCCTGTAGAAGACTTTTATCTCGGTGATGACATAGAGGGGGAGGCTGTTGGAACCGGTGATGGCTCGACAACAAGATTCTATACCAAAATTGACATGCCGGAAAACGCTAAAGTCTATGTAGATGGAGTCTTACAGTCATCCGGAGTAATAGTTAGAAAATGTGGTGGATATAGTGATTATCCCGGACGGTATATATCATGTTTATATCACAAAAGTACAAGCAACAAGCAGGAATATTATGCTAATTCTTTTTCTGAGGTTGTAAGAAGCGGTTATACCGGTGGTATGACAATATATTATGAAAGAGTTGATTTAGATTTTGTTGGACTAGTATTTAAAAATGATAATTATATATCTGGCTTTGATCTAATAACCCGTGTTTGGACCGTGTATTATAATGATTCTTTCTACCATACAAAAGTATATGGGTCGAATGATCTTAACACATGGAATTTAATTCATGAAACATCCGATTTTACACCGGGTGGCTCAACAAGAGAGTTCCATGAAGAAGAAATAACATTGGATTCGACAACAGGACATTATAAGTATTATAGAATGGTATGTGACGGTACATGGGAGGTATGGAAAGATAGCCTGGGATCGTGGACTCGAGGTTCATCATGGTTTACTGCCGATGATGGTAAGCAGATCATCTTTGATAATCCACCTGCAAACGGAGCAGTCATCACTGTTGACTATCATACTCCTTGGATTGCAAAAGACTCCGATCATGTACTTGACTTCGGCAGTTACACATTAAGCTACGGACCATATTCAGAATAAGAGGTGATATAGATGGCAACAACACCTATGCCGTATAGATGGAAATTCAGTACGCTCCGTGCAAGCGGGGTGGATGGTGTGGGCGGTCTGGCTCACTATTTCACCGAAGAAGCACAGAGCTTGTATTTAAAAGACGGAATAGCCAGCAAGGAACTGTTTGTTACCGATGGGCGCTGGGAAGATGCTACAGCAGGATCAGAAGTGGATTTTGATACTGAAGAGTACACCCAGATGTCATGGACGCATCCGGCAACAGGTTCCTTGTACGGAACCGCTATAATCCCGGATGATGACTCAATCATCCTGTATTTGCTGAAATATAATTATTGCAAAGATATAGGAGAAATGATACAAACCGGTAATTACCAAGCCCAGACTGATAATCCGATAACTCAGATCAATGCTGAAGTGAAGAATTGGAACACGGATGTATTTGTAAAGAATGAGACTTTATTCATGCCAGGATCTAAAATATCTCTTGGTATAGCTATGGGAGATTCTAATATCTATGCTATAGCCCAGAACTATCTTGATCAGATAGACTTTGGTTATAATAAACCCACAGTATCTATATCCGGAAGAAATAGAGTAGGCGTAATGATATCGGTTCCCACTATTAATCTCAAAGGAAGTATGACTGATACAGTCACTAATTTATGTGCTTGGGTATTAGATACTCTCGGAGTTGATAATTATATCATAGAAGAGAATGATATGGAGTTTACATTAGAATACAGTCCATCTGATACCGGAATGAAAATCCTAGATACAATATCCGATTTAGCTTCTGGTTTCGATCCCGGAACAGACTGGGGTATAGAAGAGATGCCGGATGGAACTATAATAATAGGTTACAATGCTTTTAGAGCTTCATATCTGCCCAAATCAGTGTTCAAATTCACTAACGATGAATTATTTAAGAGAAGTAGTGTAAAGAGCGTAGATGGAGCATATACAAAGGTATATGTGACCGGTAAAACATCTAATGGAGTAGAACTTGAACCGGTAGTAAGAGAGATAACCCAGTGGAAGCATTGGAGATTACCTGGTAATAAAACTTACTTCGCTCCTATGTTAGAAAACACCACTACAGAAGAGATGGTGAGATATGCTAAGACTCTTGCTAAGCAGCTAAAGCGTACCGGAGTTACAGAAAGCTATAGATCTAATATGAAACCACAGCTTTTAGTTGGTGATTATGCTACTGCTGAAGAAAAAGACATCGGAGTTATAAACCAGATTACTCATACATTCGGAGAGAGAGGTTTCTTCACTGATTTCACAGCTGATTCTGGTGGAGATAAACAGTCTATTTTAACTCGAAGCGCTAATGATGATAAAGTATATACCTCTAGCCGTAGAAATGGGGGTATGAACAGAAATAGAAGACTCATAGACTTTATCCGGAATACTACTAATGATATGATCAGAGCTTCAGGGGCAGGATCAGGAGGATCATCGGCATCTGGGGTACAGGATGTATTAGTAGATGGAGAATCTGTAGTAGAAGAAAACGTAGCAAACATAGATCTCACCGGAAAACAAGACCTCTTAACTCCTGATGATAGAATATCCATCAATAATAATACTATATCTGCTAGCATAGCACCATTCAGTATAGTAGATGGTAAAATATGTATAACTTATAAGGAGGAGATATAAATGGCAATTCAAGACGTTACAAAACCTATGGCATTGGATGAGACCTTGCAGGGGACTAATGGCAAACTTGACACCCATAATGGAAAGATGGACACTCTTGCCACAAAACTGCAAGCTATCGCTGATGCCTTGAGCATAGATGCTTCGGTCTACAAGGCCGCAGGAAATAAAGCGTGTGCGGAATTATTACCCGCGCTCCTGATCGAGGATAACCTTGGCAACGTATATAACATGACGGACGCTGGAACAACAACATCTGATTTCGTTGAGGGAGCTGGCAAGACCATTGATGAGGGCTCCAATGTAGCGGTAGTTGATATCGGCACAGGCGGAAGCCATGTGTATAAGTTCGATATATTATCGGGATTTGTTGACCTGTCTAACTACGTTCAGAAGGAAGTTGGCAAGGGACTTTCATCTAACGATTATACTACTGCTGAAAAGACGAAACTTTCGGGTATTTCTACTGGTGCTACCAAGACGGAATCATCCCAGACCAATGGCAACATCGAGATAGATGGAACCGAAACCCAAGTCTATGATGATAGTGATGTACGCAGTAAACTCCCGTGGAAGAACGATACCGTGAAAGCCACCAACAAAGCACCCTATCTCCGCAGACAGGCTTTGAGCGTATCTGGGGCAAGCGTGTATACAAGGCTTAAACTTGTCGGTGCTACGTTTGGGGTTAATCAGCTTTGCCAGAATGGCGATTTTAGTGATGGAACTACAGGATGGACAGCTTCAAACGGAAATATTAGCGTAACATCAGGCATATGCTCTTTTACGGCAAGCGCACAAAATGGTTATATTAATTCAGCTTCATTTGCAAGAAAAACCGGTCATAGATATCTGATTGGTGCAACCATTAAATTATCAACTACAACCGATAAAGTAAGATTATATTCTTGGGGAAGTGAGAATAGCAAATATTTTTCTAATACAACCGAATGGCAGACTTTATCATATATAATCACAAGCATTCGGAATATCGCAGGTTTTGCCATAGAAATTATTGATGACCGTACAAGTGATTTTGATGTTATTCAAATAAGGTCTACTTTTTGTATCGACCTCACCCAATGGTTCAACCCCGACATAGCCGATTATGCATACACCCTTGAGCAATCTTCCGCAGGATCAGGAATATCATGGCTTGCATCCTACGACTTTGACTTTAGCAAGTACATTGATTACAACACGGGTAGCTTACAGAGTGTTAAGACCTCGGCAAAGAAACTCTATGATTCCAACAACACTCTTATCGGTGAAATCTCTCTCGGCAATGACGAGTTGAGGGGCGTTCCGAAGTTGGTGGATGGTGAGATTCAGTATGATGGCGATACTAAGAGTGCGGATGGTGTGATTGATAGCCCTTGGAGTGAAGAACTTGATTTAGGTGATTTGAATTGGACAGTAGCCGGAACAAATAAATTCACTTGCGAAGTGCCGAATAAAGCTAATGGATTGTATAATATGAAGTCAAGTAAGTATATTACATCTAAAGCTATTAGTGCTAACTTTATGGGTGATTATGAAATCATTGGACACGCAACAGGAAGATATATTTATATTCTTGACCCAAATTACACAGACGCTACGGCATTTACTACGGCAGTAACAGGGCAGAAACTTATATTTGAAAAAGTCACACCTACAACCTCGCAATCCACACCATTTGATGACCCTATAAGCATGGACGGAGTGACAGTTGAGGAATTTATCGACAATCGTACAATCCCGATTCCAGTAGGACATGAAACACAGTACATGGGCGCAAGTGATGAGATTTACGAAGTACCGAGTAAGCCTACTTCGGATGGGGTATGGTTGCAGAAAATGACTATTGTAAATGGCAAGGAACAGTTTTCATGGGTTAGAATGTCGGACATTGTTGCTGACATAGTTGCACAGATTGGCAATACTGACATTTCTGCTATCGGTGACGGTACAATAACTGGTGCGATTAGTAGTCTGGCTGAATAAGGAGAAATATGGTTGAAGATATTAATAACAATATAGCGTATGAGGTTGCCGAATTAATTTGTTTGAAATGCCTTAAAAGGGCAATTCATGTTTATCCTGCCAATGTTCCATTAAAGGATTTGGAATGTGAATGTGGCGCAATCGGATATCTAATTAAAACGGGGCAGACAATAAATGATGATACAGAATCGGTTAAAGAGTGCAAATCATGTTTATTGTTTGAAAATGGCAAATGCAAATTAGGCTTACACAATTCAGATGAATTTTATTGTGGGTATTACAAAAAATAACCGTGCTTTTAGGGCATTAATACATCATTCATTCGGTGGCGGAATAGACACTTCGGTGGTTAAACCTCTGTACTTTGATATAGGTAAGGTTAGAGTAGACGCTAATGCAATAGATGGGTAGCAAGACCAGATTAAGGAAAACGTGGATTCAAGAGCTTTAATTTGGGATATTAAGGCATCATGCAAGGTGCAAATCCTTGCCCGAATGATAACCCAATAAAATAACCATTTTAGGGGGAAAGATGTTTCTTAAAAAGATATTAGAAGTATTCACAAAAGAATACAGAGAAGAAACTAAATATCAAATTTTTATGGAAAAGCATAAAGATATGTTCAGATTAAATGATAACGCAGAACCCGTAGAGGCTAAAATTGAAAGATTAAAACAACGTGGAGTAACCCCATAAAATAACCATTTCAACCTC
>Ga0265299_10000627_pt1 | contig 43273 bp, 42 predicted proteins | sample AusTroGonzalo_MG_4_FD_193485 | JGI IMG/M metagenome (GOLD analysis project Ga0265299, IMG submission 193485) | Bovine rumen microbial communities from tropical cattle in Woodstock, Queensland, Australia - Gonzalo_02 | ecosystem: Host-associated > Mammals > Digestive system > Stomach > Rumen ...
GGATGTGCCCGCCGCGCCGAAGTATATCCAGGGCAGCGTCATGCTCCGCGCCGTCAAGGCCCTCATCGCCTGCCCGTCCAACGTGATCCGGATGAGCCAGACCATGCCGGGCCTCACCGAGACTTCCATCAACATGGCCATCGTCCGCACCGAGAAGGGCCGGATCACGGTCCATTCCCTGATGCGCAGCGCCGTGGATTCCGCCAAGGCGTGGCTCGCCCAGCGCGTCCGCTGCATCTTCGAACTGGCCGGGGCCGATGAGATCGAGTTCAAGGGCGGCTACAGCGGCTGGACCCCGAAACTGGACACCCCGATGAACAAGGTGATGATGGAGCAGTTCGAGAAGGTCTATGGCTACCCGATGAAGATCATGGCCACCCACGGCGGTCTGGAGTGCGCTCTGCTCGGCGCCAAGTACCCGAACTGGGAGATGGTTTCCATCGGACCCACCGTCCGCTATCCGCATTCCCCGGACGAGCGCGTGAACATCGCTTCCGTCGGCCGGACCTGGGAGTATCTGAAGGAGGTCCTGAAGAACGTCCCGGAGAAGTAACATATCCCTCCCGGTTGCGGAAGTGGCCGGGAAAGTGAACGAAGCCTTGTCGGCTCGGGGCGTGGCGGTGGTGACCGCTCCGCCCGGTGCCGGCAAGTCTACGTTATTGCCCCTGACCATCCTGGAGGCGCTCCCGGAGGGGAAGGTGCTGATGCTGGAGCCCCGTCGGGTCGCCGCGCGGCAGATCGCTGAACGGATGGCGTGGATGCTCGGGGAGCCGGTGGGGGAGACCGTGGGATATCGGATGCGCTTCGAGCATTGTGTCTCGGCCCGGACGCGCGTGGAGGTGGTGACGGAGGGCGTACTCGTCCGCCGGCTTGTGGATGATCCCGGGCTGGAGGGCGTTGCCGTGGTGATTTTCGATGAATTCCACGAGCGGAGCCTCACCACGGACGTGGCGCTGGCGCTGACCCGGGAATTGCGGGAGGTGCTGCGGCCGGATTTGCAGATACTGCTGATGTCGGCCACCATTGACACGGATGCCCTGTGCCGGGCGCTGGATGCGCCGCTGGTGAAAAGCCAGGGCAAGATGTTCCCGGTGGAGGTCGTCCGCGGCAAGGAGGAAGCGAAGCCGGAGAATGCTGCGGAACTCGTGGCGCAGACGGTGCGTTTCGCGCATCGGGACCACGAAGGAGACATCTTGGCATTCCTGCCCGGCGAGGCCGACATCCGGCGCTGCGCCGAGCTCCTCGGGACGGCCCTCAGTCCGACGCGGGTGCTTCCGCTATACGGCATGCTGCCGGGGGAGGAGCAGCGGCGGGCTATCGCGCCCAGCGCCCCCGGCGAGCGGAAAGTCGTTCTGGCAACGCCGATTGCTGAGACATCCCTGACCATCGAGGGCGTCCGCGTGGTCGTGGACAGCGGCCTGTGCCGGAAGATGGTTTTCGATGCGCAGCGCGGGCTCAGCCGGCTGGAGACGGTCCGGATCAGCCGGGATATGGCCGATCAGCGCATGGGCCGGGCAGGCCGCGTGGCGCCCGGCGTGTGTTACCGGCTTTGGAGCGCTGCTACGGAGCAGCGGATGCTGCCCGTCCGCGTTCCGGAAATCCTGGAGGCCGATCTGGCGCCGACGGTGCTGGACATCGCCGCCTGGGGCGAGTCGCATCCGGAGCGGCTGCCCTGGCTCACGCCCCCGCCGGCCGTTTCGCTTATTCATGCGCGAGAGCTGCTACAGAATTTGAATGCTTTGGACGCTGGCGGTGGTATTGCGCCGCATGGGCGGGCGCTGGCCGCCCTGCCGTGCCATCCGCGCGTGGCGCAGATGCTGCTGAAGGCGGACACGCCGGAGCGGAAGGCCCTGGCGGCCGACTTGGCAGCGCTGCTGGAAGAAAAAGACCCGCTGGACACGCCTGAGGCGGGTGTTTACCTGCGCCTTCGGGCGCTCCGCGATGCCCGCCGCTCCCGGCGCGAAGGCCGCTGGAGCCGGATTTCGCGCATCGCCGAGCAATATCGTAAAATGGTCCGGGTGCCGGAAGACAACGGCGATCCCGACCCTTTCGAGGCCGGCGCCCTGCTGGCCGCGGCTTATCCCGAATGGATCGCCAAGGCGTGGAAGGATGGCGTGGGGCGATTCTGTCTCGCGGGCGGAGACCTCGCCGCGGTGGACCCGGCTGACCCGCTCGCCGGCAGCGAGTGGCTGGCCGTGGGCAGCCTGCACGCTGCACCGGGCGGGGTAGGGCGCATCTTCCTCGCCGCTCCGCTGGGCGCTTCGGACCTCAAACCGTTCATTCGCCGGCGGGACGTGGTGGCCTGGGACAGCCGGCAGGGGAGTGTCATCGCCCGGCGCGAGGCCCGCGTAGGCCAGCTCGCCGTGGGCTCGCAGCCGCTCTCGGACGTTCCCCGGGAAGAAATCGTCCGGGTCATTTGCGAGGCAGCGCGGAAGGAGGGCTTGTCAATGCTGGATTTCTCCGACGAAGTGCAGAATCTCCAGCGCCGCGTCGCCGCTGTTGCCGCCTGGCACCCCGAACTGGAACTGCCTGATTTATCGACGGAGACGATACTCGATCGCGCGCCGGAATGGCTGCCGGCCTTCCTGGGGAAGGCGTCATCGGCCGCCGAACTCAAGCGCATCGACCTGTGTGCGGCACTTTGGTCTCAATTGACCTGGGAACAGCAGCAAGCCGTGGAGCGCCTGGCCCCTTCGCACATAACAGTGCCTACCGGTAGCCGCATTCGTGTGGAGTATCGCCAAGGCGCCGATGCGCCTGTCGTACGCGTTCGCCTGCAGGAGTGCTTCGGTCTCCAGGACACGCCCCGCGTGGACGACGGCCGCCGCCCCGTGCTGATGGAGCTGCTCTCGCCGGGCTTCAAGCCTGTGCAGCTCACGTCTGACCTACGCAGCTTCTGGGAGAACACTTACTTCGAGGTTCGCAAGGAACTCAAGCGCCGCTACCCCAAGCACGCCTGGCCTGACGATCCCCTCGCCGCCGACCCCGTCCGCGGCGTCCGCCGCTCGCATAGCTAGCACTTTCAGTTAATTGACTCTGGATCAATGCTTTATGAGTTGGTCTCTGTTCGGGATAGGACAGAGACATGAGGGATCTTGCTGAGGGAGAGAGGGTTATGAGAAACGGTTGATGGGGCGTTCAAGGTGCGGATGCTGGCGTTCTATGAGCAGGAGGATCCGGGAGGGGGAGCAGCTCATGGCCGATGATCCGACGCTTCCCGTATCCCGCGTCGCTGCCATGGCGGGCTTCAATGACCGCGCCTACTGCTATCGCTGCTTCCAGAAAATGACGGGGCGTTCTGTCCGGGATTACCTGGAAACTATCAATTAACGTTCACGGACGTTCGATTATGAATCAAAAGTGTAGACTTTCATGAAAGTCTACACTTCAATCCTTGCTATTTCGGCAAAGGAGCGATAACTTTGATTACCATTTCAGTTAGTACTATGCTCAGATCGAAGAATCCCCTCTATGCAGCCCCGGCGGTCCGGCTCATAGAACTGAATCCGGACGAGTATTTCGTCCTGTCGGACCCCACAGTATTCCCTCCTTATGAAGACGAACAAGACTGGTAAAGGAGGAAGGACGATGAAAAAGACTCTCGCTATGTTGGGCGCCCTTCTCGCGCTCGCTGCCTGTGGCAGAAAAGAACTGGAACCGGTTGTTTTTCCGGAGGAGAACCAGGATATCAAGGTGAACCTGACGATTGGACTGGCGGACGCTTTCGAGGAAGACCCGGAAACCCGCGCCACGGTGAAGAAGACCTGGGATGACGGGGACGTGGTGTTTGTTTTCTTCAGGGATATTGCCTCCCCGAAGTATCTGGAAATGAAGTACAATAATGGTTCCTGGACGGCTACCGCGAGGAATGGCCTTACGGCCTCGGATCTGTCCGGCGCCCCCGAAAAGAAGATGTTGGGCCTCTACCTGCCCTATGGCAGCGAAGCTACCGTTGCCACGGGCGGTTGGGAAAGCTTCACCTTCAGTGATGTGACTTACAACGGCATCATTTATAGGGACAAGTATGCCGAACCTTATACATACGATGGCGAGTTGCACGGCGAGCTGAACCTGATGCCCAGTATGGCACATGCAAACGAAAGGTATGTCCATTTCGATGTCTCCGGTTATACGAAGGGACACACCTACGCGCTCTATCTGGACCCTGTCCAATCAATCAGTTTTGTCATGCTGCATGCTGGTATCGATGGCGCAAATTACGACATGAGTCAAAAAGCCCTTGCCGGCCACGTGGACATGAAGCGCGGGGTGCTGAGTTTCTCCGGCATTCTGAAGGCTGCTGCCGTCGGAAAGGAGACGGATTACCAGTTCTCCATCATTGACGAGACCGCCTCCGTAATCTATACCCGCAACGCGGGGAAGCATACCATCAGCAAGCATTCCGCCATCGGCCTCGGTGACCTCAAAGATGCTTCGAAATGGACCGCTACGGAATTCGTATACCTGGGTATCGACAATGCCTCCGGCGAGAAGATCTGCTGGGCGAAGAAGAATCTGGGAGCCACCGCAGTACAGGGCGAGGGCAGCTACGGTAATTATGCCGCCTGGGGATGCAGGGATTCCTATGGTCTGAACGGCACTTTCGGGAATTATACGACGACCCATGTATCCTTCGCCGAAGAAGAAGGTGTCAGCGGCGACCCGGCCACAGCGGCCTTGGGGGGGCTCTGGCGTCTGCCTACAGAAAAAGAGTTCGAAGCATTGATAGCCGATACGGATGCCTCCTACCCCGCTGACCAAAATACCGTCGATTATGGCATGACCCTCACCAGCCGGGTATCCGGCTACACGGACAAGTCCATCTTCCTGCCTGCGGCCGGATATATTTATGAAGGTGACTTGAGCGAAGAGGGACGAAAAGGTTTTTATTGGACCTCCTCGTCCGTGGATTCTGGCAGAATATACTTTGGCTTTTTTAATGCTTTTCGGGAAACGTATTCTAACGCCACTCATCATTTTGGCATGTCCCTCCGCCCCGTCTTCACGGTCCCTTCGCTGAACGTCGGCGCCACCGGCACGGTGTACGATCCGACCAAGATCAACGACCACAAGTTCGTGGACATGGGCAATGGCCTTGGGTGGGCGACCGAGAATCTCGGAACTACGTCTGAGAATCCGCGCGGAAATGAGATTGAATGGGAAGACCCGGATCCGGCAACCCTGGGCTGGGGAGCTCCCTGGCGTACGCCTACCCATGAAGAGTGGCAATGGCTGTTAGATCCGGAAAACACAACCTGGGAAACACAGATCGACGAGCATTATTATTTTGGATATCGGTTTACAAGCAAAACAACGGGGAACTCGGTTTTCATTCCGGTGAAGCCGTCTTGGACTTCTTGGGGGAACGCCTATTATTACTCATCCACCCGTGAGGTATCTACGGGCGATGGTTATACGATTGTTATGCAATATATGGCTGATTTCTACGAGGATGAATTCAGCGCCGACGGCCAACGCTGGGGCGAAAGTACAGCCTTTCTCCGCCCTGTCGTCAGTCTACAATAGATTTGGAAATAAGGAAAATAATTCCTATATTTGCAGTCCTTTTTGGGCCCAGTGGTTCCAGAAAGGACTGTAAACATTTAATAAACAATTAATTAACTTACAATGGTTAACCAGTACGAAACCGTTTTCATTGCAACTCCCGTTTTGTCTGAGGCCCAGATGAAGGAAGCGGTTGCCAAGTACACCCAGCTCATCCGCGACAACGGCGGTGAGGTCGTGTACGAAGAGGATTGGGGCCTGCGCCAGCTCGCTTATCCGATCCAGCACAAGACCACAGGTTTCTATTACCTGATCGAGTTCAAGGCCGACTCGCAGTTCGTCGCCACCCTCGAGACCCAGTATCACCGTGACGAGCGCATCATCCGCTTCCTGACCGTCGCCCTGGACAAGGACGCCGTCGCCTACGCCGAGAAGCGCCGCGCCAACAAGGCTGCCAAGGCCGCTGCCGCCGAGGCTCCCAAGACCGAAGAGTAATCAAAGGAGGACATCATTATGGCAAACGAAAACAGCGAAATCCGTTATCTCAACCCGCCGACCGTGGAGGTGAGAAAGAAGAAATACTGCCGCTTCAAGAAGGCTGGTATCAAGTATGTGGACTACAAGGACCCTGAGTTCCTCAAGAAGTTCCTCAACGAGCAGGGCAAGATCCTTCCCCGTCGTATCACCGGTACTTCCCTGAAGTTCCAGCGCAAGGTCTCCCAGGCCATCAAGCGGGCCCGTTCCCTTGCTCTCCTTCCGTATGTTACTGACCTCCTTAAATAATCTGCCTTATGGAAATCTTGCTGAAGAAAGATGTGGCCAATCTCGGCTACGCCGGTGAAATCGTCAAGGTCAAGGCCGGTTATGCGATGAATTACCTCGTGCCGCAGGGCTTCGCCACCGTGGCTACCGAGTCCGTGAAGAAGCAGCACGCGGAGACCCTCCGCCAGCGCGCGCACAAGGAGGCCAAGCTCGTCGCCGACGCCGAGGCCCTCGCCGCGACTGTCAACGCCCAGGTGATCGAAATCGCCGCCAAGGTGGGTGAGACCGGTAAGCTCTACGGCTCCGTCACCACCGAGCAGCTCGCCGCTGCGCTGGCCGCCAAGGGCCTGAACATTGAGAAGAAGGACATCACCATCCTCGCCGACGAGGTGAAGGAAGTGGGTGCCTACGAGGCTGTCGTGAAGCTCTACAAGGGCATCAAGGGCACCTTCAAGTTCAACGTGGTCGCCGAGTAAGAATCTGACATACCGGGGCGCCGGGATTTGTCCCGACCTCGTTTATGTGATTGATTAAGAGTAATTTGGGATGCAAGATAGCTTGCATCCCATTTTTTTGTCCATCCCTGCGGCCTTCGTATCTTTGGACCGGTACCTGCCGCCGGTTCCCGGTCGGCCGCTCAGGCCCGTCTGCCGTGAGGGTATCGCAAAAGAGGTTGGCCGCGGGGCCAACCTCTTGTCGGTTTTATTTCTCCTTCGGCTTTTCCTCGCCGGGCTTTTCCGGTTCGTCGCCGTGGGAGTCCTTGTACTTGAAGCGGCGGATCTTCTGGGTGGCCGTCTTCTCGAAGGGTTCCTTCATCGCATCGACCTCGCCGATGTGGGAGTTCTTGCCCACAGTCTTGTTGACCCAGTCGATGATGGCCTTCTTGCGGGCCTCCAGCTCTTCAAACCATTTGTCCTCGACGGCCTGGTCCCAGTTGAGGGCGTTGTCGTTGAACTTGACGAGGGCCACGAGCTTGCCGTCGCGCTCCATCACCAGGGATTCCTCCACGCCTTCGATGTTGTTGATCACCTGCTCGATCTCCTCCGGGTAGATGTTCTCCCCGGAAGGACCCAGGATGGTGTTGTTCAGGCGGCCCTTGATGTAGTAGTGGCCGGTCTCGTCCACGGTGGCGATGTCGTTGGTATGGAACCAGCCTTCATCGTCCAGGACCTGCAGGGTGCGCTCGGGATCCTTGTAGTAGCCCAGCATCACGTTGTCGCCACGGACGACGATCTCACCCTCGCCGTTGGCGGGATTGACGTTGTCCAGCCGGATATCGACCTTGTAGGTGGCGACGCCGATGGAGCCCAGGTGCTTTTTCTTGTTGACCATCACGTTGCACACGAGCGGAGCCGTCTCCGTGAGGCCGTAGCCGATGGCGTACGGGAACTTGCAGTCGATGAGGAACTTCTCCACGGACGGATCCAGCTTGGCGCCGCCGATGCCGAAGAAGGTGAGCTTGCCGCCGAAGGTGCGCACCATCCGCCGGCCGATGAACCAGTGGAGGATGTGGGGGATCTTGCGGTCGGCCCAGGAGAGGACGCGGCTCTTCCGGATGGTCGGGAGGACGCTGTTCTTCACGACCTTCTCGATGATGAGCGGGACGGAGCACACGATGGTGGGCCGGACCTTCTTCATCGCCGCAAGGAGGATCGTCGGGGTCGGCGGTTTCTGGAGGGTGTAGCAGGTGGCACCCACATAGAAGGAGTACAGCGTGGAAACGCTCATCTCATAAGCGTGGGCGGCCGGCAGGATGCTCAGGAAACGATCGTTCTTGAAGCAGGGCTTGGCCTTGAAGGCGGCCGCGAGGTTGCTGGAGAGGTTGCGGTGGCTGAGCATTACACCCTTGGCCTTGCCGGTGGTACCGGAGGTGTAGATGATGCAGGCCAGGTCGTCCGGTTGCGGGTCCTTCACCCAGCCGTTGCACTTGAAGTCCTCCTTTTCCTTCTTGAGGAACTCGAAGGTCTCGATGTCGATGATCAGCGTGAGGCGCTGCTTGCACTCCTCGCTGAGCTTGGGCATCATCCGCTTGGAGATGAAGATGACCTTGGACTCGGAGTGGGTGAGGATGTTGGTGAGCTCGTTCTCCGAGCTGTCGGGGAGGACGGGGACCGCCACGCGGCCGAAGGCCGTGGCGGAGAAGAAGGCGACCACCCAGTTGGGCATGTTCTGCGAGAAGATGGCGACGCGGTCGCCGTGCTTGATGCCGAAGCGCGTCATGCGCATGGACATCTGCTCCACCTTGCGGCGGAACTGCTCGTAGGTATACTGCTGGCCGCCGTCCACATACTGGAAGGCGACCTTCTTGGCGTACTTGGTGGTTGCGTAGTCAAAGACCTTGTGCAAGGTCGTACAAGTGTTCTCGCGGTTTCGATAACGCCGCCAGGCTTTGTAGGGACTCTTGATTCGTTTGGCCATCGGGTTTGGATTTAAATACACTAACTAACTATCTAACTTGTAAGGGCTACGGGACGACGAATCCGTCCTTGTGCTTGCCCTGGATGCCCATGGGGCGGTAATGGTCGTAGATGCGCTGCATGTCGGCCTTGGCGTCTTCGGTGAGCTCGAAAGGCTCGCCCACGCCGATGCGCTTGCGGCCCCAGTCGTAATAGCCCAGATAGACGGTCGCGCCGGTTTCCCGGGCGATGAGGTGGAAGCCGGTCTTCCAGCGCTTGACGGCTTTCCGGGTGCCTTCAGGGGCGATGGCGAGGTGGAACTCGTCCACCGCTTCCATTTCGTGGATCAGGCTCCGGACCATGGACGCCGCACTCTCCCGGTCCACGGGAACGGCGCCGCAGGCGCGAAGGACGGGACCCAGGGGCCAGAAGAAGAACTCCTTCTTGATCATGATGTGGGCCACCTTCCCGAACTGGGTGTAGAACAGGTAGCTCACGAGGAAATCCCACACGCTCGTGTGCGGAACCCCCAGGACGATGGCTTTCTTCTCCTTCATCGGGCCGCCGTCGCTGGTCCAGCCCATGCGGCGGAGGAGCCAGCCGCAAAACTTCGCCCACCGGGGGCTTACCTTGGTCTTGATTTTTCCCATAGTCAAATGTTTACGTCTTCCAGTTCCTCTTCGCTGCGGAGGTTTTCCATGATGAAGAGCTGGCGCTCCCCGGTGTTGTCCCCCATATAGAACTCCATAATCTCGGAGATGGATTCCTCGTCGGCGAGCTTGACCGGATCCAGGCGCATGTTCTCCCCGATGAAGTCCACGAATTCGTGGGAGGAAATCTCGCCGAGGCCTTTGAAGCGGGTGATCTCGACCCCCGTCTTCAGGTCCTTGACGGCCTTTTCCTTCTCGTCGATGGAGTAGCAGTAGCGCGTCGATTTCTTGTTGTGGACGCGGAAGAGGGGCGTCTGCAGGATATAGACATGGCCGCGGCGGATGAGGTCGGGGTAGTACTTCATGAAGAAGGTGAGTACGAGCATCCGGATGTGCATGCCGTCGTCATCGGCATCGGTCGCGACGATGATGTTGTTGTAGCGGAGGTTGTCCAGGTCCTCTTCCAGGCCCAGGGCGGAGATCAGCAGGTTCAGTTCCTCGTTCTCCGCCACCTTCTTGCGGCTTTCCTTGAAGCAGTTGATGGGCTTGCCCCGGAGGGAGAACACGGCCTGGGTGTTGGCGTTGCGCACCTTGGTGATGGTACCGGACGCGGAATCGCCCTCGGTGATGAAGATGGAGGTCTTCTCGCGCTCGTCCTCCTTGTTTTTCAGGGGTTTGTCGTTGAGGTGGATGCGGCAGTCGCGGAGCTTGCGGTTGTAGACATTGGCCTTCTTGTTGCGCTCGCGCGTCTTTTTCTGGATGGTGGAGATCTCCTCGCGTTCGGCCTTGGAGGCCTTGATCTTCTCTTCCATCTGCGGGGCGACCTCCGGGTGCATGTGGAGGTAGTTGTCCAGGTTCTTGGACACGAAGTCGTTCACGAAGCTGCGGATGGTCGGGCCCCGGTCGATGACCGCCGCGCCGTCCTCGCCGCGCTTGATGCTGCCGTCCGGGTTCTTGACCTGCTTCTCCCACATGTAGGTGGAGTTGAGCTTGATCTTGGCCTGGCTCTCGAAGATGGGTTCCTGGATCTGGATGGCGATGGCACCCACGATGCCCTGCCGGATGTCGGCGGGCTGGTAGTCCTTCTTGAAGAACTCCTTGAGGGTTTTGGCGACGGCTTCGCGGTAGGCGGCCAGGTGGGTGCCGCCCTCGCGGGTGAACTGGCCGTTGACGAAGGTGGAGATGTTCTCGCCGTAGCTGTTGCCGTGGGTGAGGACGATCTCGATGTCGTCGTCTTCCAGGTGGATGAGGGGATACAGGGGCGTCTCGGTCATGTTCTCCGTCACAAGGTCCAGGAGACCGTTCTCGCTCTTGTAGGGGGTGCCGTTGAGGTAGAGGGTGAGGCCGCGCTTGAGGTAGGAGTAGTTCTTGACCATCGACTCCACGATGTCCATGCGGTACTCGAAGTCACCGAAGAGCTCCTTGTCCGGGGTGAAGCGCACGAAGGTGCCGGTCTTCTCGGAGGAGTCCACGATGCCGCTGTCCAGGAGGTCGCCCCGGGAGAACTCGCCGAATGAGCACTTGCCCTCGCGGTAGGATTCCACGCGGAAGTGTACGGACATGGCGTTCACGGCCTTGGTGCCCACGCCGTTCATACCCACCGACTTCTTGAAGTTGGTGTCGTCGAACTTGCCGCCCGTGTTCAGCTTGGAGGTGGCGTCCACTACCTTGTTGAGCGGAATGCCGCGGCCGTAGTCCCGCACCGTGACGGTATTGTTTTCGATGGTGATGTCGATGCGCTTGCCGAAGCCCATCGAGAACTCGTCGATGGAGTTGTCGATGACCTCCTTCAGGAGGACGTAGATGCCGTCTCCGGCGTCATCCCCGTGGCCCAGGCCGCCGATATACATGCCCGAGCGGCGCCGGATATGTTCGTTCCATTCCAGGGTCTGGATGGAATCGTCGTTGTAAGAAGTGTTTTTCTTCGTCTCTTCTGCCATGCCTGCCTACTTTTGTAGAAGGCACAAATTTACGGATTATTCGCGACAAATTCAACTCTTGTCCCTTTGCCGGAAAATCCGTACTTTTGTAGGTCAATAAAAAGATATCAGAGATGAAACGCTTGTTATGCATCGCCGCGGCCCTCATGATGGTCTTCCTGACGGGCTGCAAGAAAATCGATCCGACCAGGCCGAGCGTGACCTGGGAGAGCAATTCCTCCTTCTCCTCGAAGGAACTGACCACCGACCTGGACGCCAAGGTGACGGTCCGGGCTCCGGGCCGCTTCAAGGAACTCAGCCTGGTGCTGGGCCTGGGGCAGTACAATATCCTGGCGAACCAGTACATCAAGATTGACAACAACAAGGGTTCCGCCTCGAAGAGCGCGACCCTGGACCTGATGGGCGACGACTCCAGCATCAGCTTCGTCCGCTCGCTGGGCATCACCGCGGGCGCCGGCCTGAAGGATAAGGAAGAGGTCGTGATGGACCTGAAAGCCATCCTCAACGCCATCATCAAGGGACAGGTCGTGGACAACAATACGACCTTCACCATCGAGATCGCGATCAAGGACCAGAGCGACCAGTTCTATTCCCGGAAGGCGCAGTTCCACTTCACCTCCGCCCCCGTCATCTCCTGGTCGAAGAATTCGAACTTCGACGTGGTCGATGTGGATGCCTCCAAGATTGACGGCAAGGTGGAAGTCTGGGCGCCCGGCAAGATCGAGAGCCTGACGGTGAAACTCGAGAGCGGCGCCGGCCAGGCCCTGGTGGACTATGTGAAGAACCGCACCACGGATGCGAAGCAAGTCATCGACCTGGTGAACGACACGATGGTCGCCGACAGTTTCAAGGACTGGTTCCCGGCCGGGAAGTCGGTCAGCGGGAAGGACCAGGCCATCCTGGACTTCGGGTTCATGTACAACATCAGGTACGACCTGAAGGCTTCCACGAACGTGTTCACCATTACGGCGGTGGACAAGAACGGGAAGGAGACCGTCCAGCAGGTCAAGTTCGTGAAGAAGTGATTATTTGACCAGTCCGGTCAGGAACAGGTTGATCAGCGGCCGGGCCGGGCAGTTGGTGGTGACGGTGAGCATCACGACCGTCTCACCTTTCGGAAGCGAGGAAGTATCCAGGGTAACCGGGATGCTTCCTTTCTTTTGGGCCCCCGTCTCACCCGGGAGGGTAGCGGTGACACCTTCGGAATCTGCGTCCAGGCTGTAGAAGGCGAGCGGGGATTTCCCCTTGTTGGTGAAGGTGAAGACGCATTCGGCCTTGGTGCCGGCCTTCACGGTGCCGAAGGAGACGGTGCTCTCGTCAAAGATGCACTGCGCGGCGTTTTTCCGCTGCTCGGGGGTCCAGGCGGCGAAATTGCCCCGGGTGAGGGCCGTGAAGGCGAGGGCCTTGTCGGCCTTTTTCCCGTTCAGGACCGGGGTGGCGTAATAGACGTGGCGGCCCCAGACGTCCGGATCGGCCTGCACCGTGTACCGGAGGGAGGCGGTTTCGCCGGCGGGGATGGTGGCGGGGGAGACCTCGACGGTGAGGTGGGGGGAGACGTCGGTGAAGGTGACCTTCAGCGGCTGCTTCCCGAGGTTCGCAACCTTGGCCTCGTCCCCGGCCGATTCGCCCTGGAGGACGTTCGGGACCTTGTAGGAGAGGGTCTTGAGGCCCATGCTGCCGAGTTTCTGTGCGCCGTACAGCTCTTCCACGGACTTCTTCTTCTCGTGGACCACGCCGCGCAGGCGCAGGATGACGGGCTTGTTCAGGCCGGCGATATAGACGGTGAGGGTCTTGTCGAAGGGAACGGGACCGTCCTCGTTCTTGTAGGTGGCGGAGATGGTGCCGGTCTTGCCGGGCTGCAGGGGCTCCCGGGTCCAGTTCGCGTCGGTGCAGCCGCAGGAGGTCACGACCTCGTAGATCGCGATGGGCTCCTGGCCGATGTTCTTGACGGTGAAGGTGCAGGACTGCGGGCCGTCGCCCACGCCGATGTCACCGAAGTCATGGACCGTCTTGTCGAACTCCACGACACCGTTCACCGGAACGGCATCCTCCGTGCTTTCTTCCGGCGCGAGGGCCATCGTGGGCTCCTCCACGGTCTGGCTCAGGTTTTGCAAAGCCTTCTTCACTTCCGCGCTGTTGGCGTTGCGGCAGCCGCAGATGGCCGACAGGATGGCGGCACAGTATATTACATGTTTCATCATGTCACAAAGTTAAGGGTGATTGTTTGAAAAACAAATTTAATGCGTAAATTTGCACACCAATAAAAGCGACTCTACAACAATTTAACGAAATTTTAACTATGGCTTACGTAATCAATCCCGACCTCTGCATGGCTTGCGGAACCTGCCAGGGTGAATGCCCGACCGGCGCCATCAACGAAGGCGATGTGTACAGCATCGACCCGAACATCTGCATCGACTGCGGCACCTGCGCCGGCGCCTGCCCGGCTGAGGCCATCGCTCCCGGCGAGTAATCGCGGAACGGACTGAAAAAAAGCTCCCGACCTGTTTCCAGGCCGGGAGTTTTTTTGGTATAGATGGCCGATCAGGTCGGCCATGGCGATATTGTCATTCCCGGCTTGACCGGGAATCTATTCAGCTTCAGCGGTATTTGCCGGCTTCATGACCATCTCGATGAGGTTCCCCTGGGAGAGGAGTTCCCGGGCGACCTTCTGGATCTTGGCCTTGTCCAGGCCGTTCACGGCGGCTTCGTTCTCCGCGTCGGAATCGTGACCGTAGAGGAGGTATTCCTCGAGGGCGTTCTTCCAGTAGGTGTTCCGCAGGCGGCTCTCCGGGATGTTCTTCTGGAGATTCAGGACGGCGCTCGACACTTCATCGTCGGTCGGGCCGTTCTCGGCCAGGTCGCGGAGGCCCTGGATGGCGAGGTCACGGAGCTTGTCGCACAGGGACGGGCGGCAGGCGAAGACCACCTGGAAGAGGATGAACTCCTCGGGACGGCGGGCAAAGCTGGCGTTGGTGCTGGCGCCGTAGGTGCCGCCTTCGTCCTCGCGGAGGGAGTTCGTGTAGCGGATGTCCATGATGTAGGAGATGGCATCCAGGGCGGCTTCGCGCTCAGCAGTGTACGGGAGGTAGGCGCTGTGGACCTGGACGACGGTGCTCATCGGAGTCTGCATGTCCACGGCGATCATGTCCTCGATGGCACCCTTCTGGACGCGGAGGCCGTCATCGGCCCATTTCAGGGCCTTCTTGCCCTTCGGGATGGAACCGATGTACTTCTCCACCAGCGGTTTGAGGCTGTCCATGTCAATGTCGCCCACCACCAGGAAGGTGGCGCCGGCGGCATCGTTGAAGAGCTGCCGGTAGTACTTCTCCAGGGTTTCGAGGCTGGCGGCATCCAGGGTCTCCTGCGAGATCATGGTCCGGCGCGGGTTGTCGTTGTACAGGACCTTGTAGAGTTCCTGCTGGAGCTTGTAGTTCGGCTGGCTGGTCAGGTTGGGCAGGACGGCCTTGATCTGGTTGATGCCGTTGTCGTATTCGTCCCGGTCGAAGCGGGGTTCCGTGAACATCAGGTACAGCAGCTGCAGGGCGGTCTCGAGGTCCTTCTGCGTGGCGTTTCCGCTGATACCGTGTTCGAGTCCGCTGATGTACGGGCTCACGCTCAGGGATTTGCCGGTGAGCATCTTGGACACCTGGGTGCCGGAGAATCCGGCGACGCCGCTGTTGGATTTGAACAACTGGATGATGTTCTCATCGAAGGAAGCGATGTCTTCCGTCGGGATGAGGCTCGTGCCGCCGTCCTTGAACAGGTCGAACAGGATCTGGTCCTTGGTGTAGTCGGTGGGGAGGAAGATGACCTTCACGCCGTTGCCCAGCATCCACTGCGTGGCGCCGTAGAGGGTCTTGGACGCCTTCTTGGACTTGGCACCCTTCAGCGTGGACGGATCCAGGAACTCGGAGGCGATCTCCTCGCCCTCCAGGGGCTTGATGTCGGAAGCCTTGACCTCGGCGATGGCGGCGAGGAAATCCTCGACGGTCGGGGTCTTCAGGCCTTCCTTCTCGGGACCGGAATACAGCACGACGAGGTTCGCATCGGACAGCAGCTGGCCGGCGATCGCCGACAGGGCCTGCGCATTGAGGCTGGCCATGATCTGCTGAACCATCTGAAGCTCCGCCTCGGGCTCCATATACGGCTCATTGTCAAAGAAATGGCTGATCAGCGGACGCACGAACTCGGCGTTGCGGCGGGTGGAAGCCTTCTTGACGGCGTTCTCGCAGGCGTTCAGGATTTCAGTCTTGGCGCGGTTCACCTCGTCGTCGCTGAAGCCGAAGCGCTTCATCCGTTCCAGTTCGGTGTAGTAGGCCTTGAAGCCTTCCATCAACCGGTCCTCCTTCAGGGTCACGGTGCCGCCCTGGGTCTCGATGTCCTCGTAGAGGAAGTCGCTGAAACCGAAGTTTCCGGCTAGGTACGGGCTGTCCGGCTTGGAGGTGATGTCGTTGAACCGCTCATACATCACGTTGCTGATGAGGGCCTTGACATAGTCGGTCATCTGGCCGATGAGGGTGGAGTTCAGGGCCTCGGGATCGGCCTCGCTCTTCCAGACCATCTCGATGCTCGGGGAGGTGGTTTCGGGATCGGTGACGATGCCCACGATGGGCTCCGCATTGACCGGGATGCTCAGGTGCTCCTTTGGCTGCGGGTTCTCGCACAGGGGGATGATGGAGAAGATCTCGCGGATTTTGGCCTCGGTGCGGTCCACATCGACATCACCCACCACGATCACCGCCTGCATGTCCGGGTGGTACCAGGTGCGGTAGAAGTTCACGAGGCTTTCCGGCTTGAAGTTCTCCAGGCTTTCCTGGCGGCCGATCAGGGTGCAGTTCTCCATCTTGGTTCCCCCGAAATAATACGGGAGGGACCGCTCCATCGTGCGCCAGGCGGCATTCCGGCGCTGACGGCGCTCCTCGATGATGACGCCGCGCTCCTTGTCGATTTCCACCGGGTCGTTGTTGACGAAGTGGGCGTAGTCGCACAGGATCATCAGGCAGGTGTCCACGACGGATTCCCGCTCGACGGGGATGTTGTTCAGCATGTACTGGGTCTCCTCGAAGCCGGTGGAGGCGTTCACGTTCGCGCCGAATTCAGCGCCGATGGAACGGAGGTAGTCCAGGATGCCCTTGTCGGGGAAATGCTCGGTGCCGTTGAAGCACATGTGCTCCAGGAAGTGCGCGAGACCGTCCTGGTCCGGAGTCTCCTGGATGGCGCCCACGTTGGTGGCGAGGTAGAATTCCGCCCGGCCCGCCGGGATTTCGTTGTGCCGGATGTAATAGGTAAGTCCGTTGTCCAGATGGCCGACCCGGACGGCCGGGTCGTTGGGAAGGGGCTGCATGGCCTGTTGCATGGCCTGCTGCTGGTCCTGCTGCGCGCGTGCCGGGATGAAAAGGACCAGCAGCGGGAAGAGGAGAAGTACTACGATAAAACGCTTTTTCATTTGTCTTGTGTTTTCCAATTCGTTCTTTATGTAGTTACTACAAAAACCAAACCTTTATTTGCAAATCCCGGCGGAAATCCCTTATTTTGCAGAAAACATAAGCATTCCTTATCATGCTGGACGATTTCAGACTGCGTGTGTTCCTGACGGTGGCTGCCGAGAGCAGCTTCACCCGGGCCGCGCAGCACCTGCGCATCTCCCAGCCGGCCGTGAGCCAGAACATCGCGGAACTGGAGCGGCAGGTGGGCAAATCCCTCTTCGACCGGAAGCGGGGAGAAGTCACGCTCACGGCGGAAGGATATGTGTTCAAGGACTATGCAGCGAAGATCCTGCACTGGTACGAGGCCGCCGACGCCCTCTTCGGCAGCGCCGGGAAAATGACGGTCAACCATCCTGTCCGCGTCGCCACGACCGCCTTCGTGGCGGCCCATCTCCTCCCGGACCTGCTGAAGGACCTCCTCGCCGTCACCGCCACCAGTTTCATTATCGATACTTATCCTGAATCGGCCTTCCCCGAATCCATGGACGCGGACCTCTACTACTTCACGTCCGCGCGCGGGGATACGTTGAACTTCGATGCAGGTTCCGTCGTGGGCACCGTGCAGGCCGCGCTCGTCACCGCCGGACCTGACCTTCCGGAGGAGCCTCGCTATGCGATCTGGGCGCCCTACCGACCGTTCGTGAGCCAGGATATGTACGCCCGTGCCGCCCTCGTCTCCGATACCATCCCCACGCTACTGGAACTCATCAGGGGCAATGGCAACCTCGTGGGCGTCCTCCCTTCCCAGGCGGCCTCCGGCCTCATCCTCCATCCCGACCCCCTTCCGCACCTCCAGCAGGATCTCCACCTCCGCGCCTCCGAGGCCTTCTCCCGGACGGGCATTGCCGAGTGGCTCACATCCCGGTACGTGAATAATACCTGATTTTCGGGTTTCCGGCAGCGTGTTTGCCCGTCCGTGCGCCGAAAGACCGGACATCTCCATATCGGACATAATGAAAGAGGTGCCCCGGATTGCGGGACACCTCCTTCAATTTTTAATGCGCTGTCAGCGGATTACTTGCCGGCGAGACGCTTGTAGGTGTTCAGGCGGACCTTGGCGAATTCCTCGGTCTTCTGGAGGAGCTCTTCGGCGCTCTCCGGGAACATCTTGTACAGGGAAGCGAAGCGGACCTCACCCTTGAGGAAGTCCTGGAACTTGCTCCAGTCGGGCTCCTTGGAGTCGAGGCTGAACGGGTTCTTGTCGGTGCCTTCGAGGGCCGGGTTGTACCGGTAGAGGTGCCAGTAGCCGCAATCGACGGCGAGCTTCTCCTCCTTCTGGCTCAGGCCCATGCCGGCCTTCAGGCCGTGGTTGATACAAGGGCTGTAGGCGATGATGAGGGACGGGCCGTTGTAGGCTTCGGCTTCCTTGATGGCGTTGAAGAACTGCACCGGGCTGGCACCCATGGCGACCTGGGCCACATAGACGTAGCCGTAGGAGATGGCCATCATGCCGAGGTCCTTCTTGCGGATCTTCTTACCGGAGGCGGCGAACTTGGCGATGGCGCCCACCGGGGTAGCCTTGGAGCTCTGGCCGCCGGTGTTGGAGTACACCTCGGTGTCCAGGACCAGGATGTTCAGGTTCTCGCCGCTGGCCAGCACGTGGTCCAGACCGCCGTAACCGATGTCGTAGGAAGCACCGTCACCACCGAAGATCCACTGGCTGCGGGCCGGGATGAAGTGCTGGTACTCGAGGAGGGTCTTGCACACCTCGCAGTCGCACTGCTCCATGAGCGGGACGAGCTTGTCGGCCACCTCGCGGGTGTTGGCGGCATCCTGCGGAGCCTCCAGCCACTGGGCGTAGAGGGCCTTCATTTCCTGGGTGCAGCAGCTGCACTCCAGACCCTTCTTCATCCAATTGGCGACCGTCTCACGGGCGCGGTCGGAACCAAGCTTCATACCGAGACCGAATTCGCAGAAGTCCTCGAACAGGGAGTTGGCCCAGGCCGGACCGTGGCCCTGTGCGTTGGTGCAGTACGGGCTGGCCGGGAAGGAAGCGCCGTAGATGGAGGAGCAACCGGTCGCGTTGGCGATCATCATGTGGTCGCCGAACAGCTGGGTGATGGCCTTGATGTTCGGGGTTTCACCGCAACCGGCGCAGGCACCGGAGAACTCGAAGAGCGGCTGGGCGAACTGGGAGTTCTTCATATTGGCCTTCTTGTCCACATACTCCTTGTAACCCACCTTCTTGTTGAGGTAGTCGAAGGCGGCCTGGTCGTCCTTGGCACCGATGTACGGGACCATCTTGAGGGCCTTCTCGGGCTTGGCGAGGCACACGTCGACGCAGTTGCCGCAACCGGTGCAGTCATCCACGGAGATGGCGAGGGCGTACTTGTATTCCTTGAGGTTGGCCTTGCCCTGGGCGACCTTGACGCCGGCGGGCAGCTTGGCGGCCTCTTCGTCGGTCAGCAGGAACGGCCGGATGGCGGCGTGCGGGCAGACGAAGGCGCAGGTGTTGCACTGGATACACTTGTCGGCATCCCAGGACGGGACGTTCACGGCGACGCCGCGCTTCTCGAAAGCGGCGGTGCCGGCGGGCATGGTACCATCGGCATACGGCATGAAGGCGCTCACGGGCAGGGTGTCACCGGCCTGGGCGTTCACGATGTCGGCCACGTCCTTGACGAAGGCGGGAGCCAGACGGTCCTTGTTCGGGTTCTCGAACTTGGCGGTGAGGTTCGCCCACTCGGCCGGGACGTGGAGCTCGGTGTACTCGCCACCGCGGTCGACGGCCGCGTAGTTCATGTTCACCACGTTCTCGCCCTTCTTGCCGTAGGACTTCACGATGGCGTCCTTCATATACTTGACGGCATCCTCGTAGGGGATGATGTTCGTGATCTTGAAGAAGGCGCTCTGCAGGATGGTGTTGGTACGGCCGCCGAGGCCGATCTCCGCAGCGATCTTGGTGGCGTTGATGATGTACACCTTGATGTGCTTGCGGCCGATGATGGCCTTCACGTTGTCCGGGATGTTCTTGATGGTCTCCTCCTCGTCCCAGAGGCTGTTCAGCAGCAGGGTGCCGCCTTCCTTGATGCCCTTGAGGACGTCGTACTTCTTGAGGTAGGAAGGCACGTGGCAGGCCACGAAGTCAGGGGTGTTCACCAGGTACGGGGCCTTGATGGGCTGCTGGCCGAAGCGCAGGTGCGAGCAGGTGTAACCGCCGGACTTCTTGGAGTCGTAGTCGAAGTAGGCCTGGCTGTAGAGGTCGGTGTGGGAACCGATGATCTTGATGGTGTTCTTGTTGGCGCCCACGGTACCGTCGGAACCGAGACCGTAGAACTTGCACTCGGTGGTGCCGGGCTTCACGATGGAAACCTCGCTCTTGATGGGCAGGGACTTGAAGGTGACGTCATCGACGATGCCGATGGTGAAGTCAGCCTTGGGCTCCTTCATGTCCAGGTTGTCGTACACGGCCACGATCTGGGCGGGGGTGGTGTCCTTGGAGGACAGGCCGTAGCGGCCGCCGATGATCTGGACGTTGTCCTTGCCCTGGAAGAGGGCCTTGACGTCGGTGAAGAGGGGCTCGCCGATGGCGCCGGGCTCCTTGGTGCGGTCGAGGACCGCGATCTTGCGGACGCTCTTCGGCAGGACGGCGAAGAAGTACTTCTCGCTGAACGGACGGTAGAGGTGGCAGGTGATGAGTCCGTACTTGCGGCCGCGGCCCTGCAGGTAGTCGATGGTCTCCTTGATGGTCTCGGTGACGGAACCCATGGCGACGATGATGTTCTCCGCGGTGGGGTCGCCGTAGTACTCGAAGGGACGGTAGCTGCGGCCGGTGAGCTCGGTGATCTCACCCATGTAGCGGGCCACGATGTCCGGAACGGCTTCGTAGTACTGGTTGCGGGTCTCGACGGCCTGGAAGTAGACGTCACCGTTCTGGGCGGTGCCGCGGGTGACCGGGGCGTCCGGGTTCAGGGCGCGGGCGCGGAACTTCGCGAGGGCCTTGGTGGAAACCATGTCCTTGAGGGCGGCCTCGTCCAGGGCTTCGATCTTCTGGATTTCGTGGGAGGTGCGGAAACCGTCGAAGAAGTGCAGGAACGGCAGGCTGGCCTTGATGGCGCTCAGATGGGCCACGGCGGCGAGGTCCTGGGCTTCCTGGACGGAGCCGGAGGCCAGCATGCAGAAGCCGGTCTGGCGGCAGGCCATCACGTCCTGGTGGTCTCCGAAGATGGAGAGGGCGTGGCTGGCCAGGGCGCGGGCGCTGACGTGGAACACGGTCGGCAGCATTTCGCCGGCGATCTTGTACATGTTCGGGATCATCAGGAGCAGGCCCTGGGAAGCGGTGAAGGTGGAAGTGAGGGCACCACCCTGGAGGGAACCGTGCACGGCACCGGCGGCACCGGCCTCGGACTGCATCTCCGTCACTTTCACGGTTTCGCCCCAGAGGTTCTTTTTCCCGTGAGCGGCCCACTCGTCGATGTTCTCAGCCATCGTGGAGGAAGGCGTGATCGGGTAGATAGCAGCATGCTCGCTGAACAGGTAGGCGATGTTCGAGGCAGCATAGTTACCATCACAGGTGATGAATTTCTTTTCTTTTGCCATAACAGTTAAAAGTTTTATGTGGATATTTATTCAGATAATCCTTCTGTAATCGATTCGGGGGCGATGCGGCGTACAAGGCCCTGCAGGACCGTTCCGGGGCCGATCTCCAAGAAGTAGTCCGCTCCGTCGGCAACCATGTTTTCCACGGTCTGGGTCCAGCGCACCGGGGCGGTGAGTTGCCGCAGGAGGTTCTCCTTGATGACCGCCGGGTCGGTGGAGGGGAGGGCGGTGACGTTCTGGTACACCGGGCACGCGGGCGCCCGGAAAGGGGTCTTGTCAATGGCCTGGGCCAGTTCCAGCCGGGCCGGTTCCATCAGCGGGGAATGGAAGGCACCGCTCACGGGGAGCGGGAGGGCGCGCTTTGCACCGGCTTCCTTCATCTTCGCGCACGCCTCGTCGACGGCTTCCTTCTCGCCGGAGATGACCACCTGGCCGTCGCTGTTGTAATTGGCCGGAATGACGATGCCGCTGCAGGCGGCGCAGATTTCCTCGATGGTTTCCGTCGGGAGCTTGATGATGGCGGCCATGGTGCCGGGAACGGTTTCGCAGCACTTCTGCATCGCCTCCGCGCGGATGGCGACGAGCCGGAGAGCGTCTTCAAAGTCCATCGCGCCGGCGGCGGCCAGGGCGGAGAACTCCCCGAGGGAGTGTCCGGCGACCATCGCAGGGGTCTCCAGGCCGCTGCAAAGGGCCAGGACGACGCTGTGGATGAAGATGGCGGGTTGGGTGACGCGGGTGGCCTTCAAGTCCTCCGCCGACTCCCCGAACATGATGTCCGTAATAGGGAATCCGAGGAGGTCATCGGCCCTGTCCATCAGGGCCCGGGCTTCCCCGCTGCGCTCATAAAGCGCCTTCCCCATGCCGGGGAACTGTGAACCTTGTCCGGGGAAGATATAGGCTTTGCTCATACGGTTTCTCTATAATTGTACAAAGATACCTAAAAAAGATGAGAAAGCAAGGAAGGAAAATAAAAAAGGCCCCTGTCAGAGCACCCGGCGGAGACCGTGTCCGATTGTCATATTGTCCATTTCCGAAATAAAGCGTACCTTTACAAGTCCAGGCTACTACTGGAGCATTTCATCCGCCTGTATCACCATTCCGTTCCCGCAGCGCGATGTGCACATGATTGATGACAACAAATATAACAATACGATGGGTATCAGATTCAAGACCAAATCGGACATCTTCAACATTGTGGTTACCGCCGTGGCGGCAGTCCTCTCCGTGGGGATCATGCTTTACGGCGTAGTGCATTTTGGCCTGGAAAACACTTGGCCGGAACTGGTCCTCAACCTGTTCTACATTGCCTGCGTGGTCATCTGACGAAGATGTACGTTGATGTAATGAAAAACGTATGTCAAAGTTACCATGTCCCTTTCTCGTTTATCGTTTCAGAAGGCGGCTATTTTCACGAGAATGGTGATTATACACAGGAAAGGACCCTTGTCCTTTGTTTGCTTGACCCCGAGAAAGGTGTTGTGGACAGCATCGCAAAAGATCTCTGCGCCTTTTTCCATCAGGAATCCGTCCTGATAACAGAGATCAAGGTGAGGGCGTGTTTTATAAAAGAACAATTACCAGAATAAATACATTTTTATGGAAGCATACGAGAGAATTAATCTGGATGAGTATATCCAGACCGGCGAGGGCGGTACAGCCCAAGCCTACACACGCAAGGACGGCAAGACGCTGGCCAAACTGTACAATCCCGGCTTTGAGGCCGACAGGGCCGCAGCGGAATTCCTGACCGCCCGTACCGTCTATGAACTGGGCGTCCCCACGCCAGAGCCCTACAGGCTGGTAACCGACGGAGAACGTTTTGGCGCCGAGTATGAGTTGATTCCAAACAAACGCTCCTTTACCCGCATCATTTCGGAAGAGCCGGAAAGGCTGCAGGAGATTTCCCTTACCTTTGCCAACTGGGCCAGGACACTCCACTCTACCACGGCCGATACAAAGCGCCTCAGGTCCTACAAACAGGTACTCACGCAATTCTACCTGGAAAAGAACCTGGTCCCGGAAGCGTTCAAGGAGCGCGCCCTGGCCTTTCTGGAAACGGTCCCGGAGCCCGAAACCCTGCTGCACGGAGACCTCCAGATAGGCAACATCATCACCGACGGGGACCGCACCCTGTGGATTGACGTAGGCGAATTCAGTTACGGTTGCCCGGAATGGGACTTGGCCATGGTATGGATTATGTGCCATAGGATGACTGCACAGAGGGCCGAAAACTTGTTCCACGTCACCCCGGAAACCATGAAGGCACACTGGGATATCTTTTATCCGGCTTACATGGGCTCCACCGATCCCCAGGTACTGGAACCCTATATTAAGCGGCTGATGCCTTTTTATGCTTTCAAAGTCCCTTATGTGTACGATATGGCCTTCCATACCGCCCTTCCGGAAGACAGTTTCCGGCGAATTGAGCAAATGATATCTGTCTGATATGAAAAACACGTTTATACTCTTGATGCTTATTGCCATGTTATCTTCCTGTAATCACAAGCCCCAAGACCGTACCATCCCTTTTGAAGGGATAGAGAATGCCCGTGAACTAGGTGGCTTGCTCATGCAGGACGGGCGCAGCATCCGCTGGGGGAAACTTGTCCGCTCCGGCAATCTGGCCCTTGCGACCGATAAGGATGTAACCATCCTGAAGGACCGGTTCCAGCTTACGGATGTCTTTGATTTCCGTTTTGATGCCGAAGTGACAGGGGCATCGGACCGGGAGATGGAGGGAGTGCGTAACACGCATTTGTCCACCCTCCCGCAGGCCCTTGTCGACGGCTTCACCGCCGGTCGTGCCGACACCACACAAATTCAAGTGAGTGGTTTTATGGAACGCCTTGCCGAATATGCCTTTCATCCCAAGGCGCAGGAAATGGGCCGACGGCTCTATCCGGCCATCGTGTCGGATCCCACGTCCCAGCAGCGTTACGGCGCCTTCCTCCGGGGCGTGCTGAATGCCGAAGGCGGTGTCCTCTGGCACTGTTCCCAGGGGAAAGACCGTTGCGGCTGGGGTGCCGCCTTCGTTCTGGCGGCACTGGGGGCAAGCCGAGAGACCATCGTGGCAGACTTCGACCTTTCCAATGTCTCCTATGCGGACCAGGTGGAAACCCTCTCTAAAAAGGTCATTGAAATGGGCGGCGGAGAGGCGGAACTCTCCTTCATCCGCGCCATGGTGGGCGTGAGTACGGAGAACTTCGAAAACACCCTGGACCTCATTGATTCCCAGTACGGCAGCCTTTCGGCCTATCTGGAGAAGGCTCTTGGCTTTACTGTCCAGGACCAGGAAAAACTATGCAACAAATATCTGAAATAGCCATGTCCCCCAACCAGTATCCACAAATCAATCTTGCCGATTGGCAGCAGGTTGGCGAAGGCGGCAACGGGAAGACGTATGTCAATCCCGCGGCACCGGGCGATATTCTCAAGGTTAACAACGCCCGCCTGAACACATGGGAGGCAGTCAAGCACGAGTATGACATTTCCAAGGCCGTAGCGCGCCTGGGCCTTTCAGTCCCCGAAGTGTATCACATCGTACGCGTAGGGGACGCCTATGGCACCATCTCCCAGTTGATTAAAGGCAAGAAATCCCTCTCGCGCATTTGCCAGGAGAATCCGGAGCGCACGGAAGAAATGGCCCGTCTGCTTTGCCAGAAGGGAAAGGAACTCTCTTCCACACCTTGCAATCCCGAGTTTTTCCCCTGCAGGAAGCAGCAGGCGCTTCTTGCCATTGAGAATGCCACTTATGTGAGCAAGAAGCGTAGAAAGACAGTCCGTGCTTTTATTGAAACCATTCCCGAGAGGATAGGTTGCTCCCACGGAGATTTCCAGCCGGGCAATCTCATCCAGGCCGCAGGGAATTACTACTGGATAGACCTGGACCGGTTTGCGTATGGAGATCCCATGTTTGACATCGGTCATCTGTTCCTGATTTGCCGCGTGTACGCCCCCATGAAGCGGGTGCAGGATATCTTCCATATGAACCTGGACCAGTTCCAGCGGTTCTGGGACGCCTTTGCCAAGGAGTACACCGGTAAGGAAGACCACTCCGAATTCGACGCCCTGGCCGGCAAATTCGCCGCCGTCGATGTGATTCTCCGGACAGTCTTCCAGAAACCGACATTCGTGGAGAAACTCTTCTTCGGCCTCTATGTCAGAAAACTTGTAAAGATCTACTACTAAGCGCTATGCACACCTACGAAACCATCGACCTGAACGAATACGTTCGCACCGGAGAAGGCGGAACCGCCGTCTCCTAAACGCATAAGACCAGGAATACCATGGCCAAACTCTACAATCCCGGTTTTGAGGCCGACAGGGCATACCACACCTCCCTTCCGGCCGAAGCCCTGCAGAAGATCGTTCGTTTATTCTAAGAGATGCCGGCTACGTCATACATACTCCCGGATTTTATTCTTTTCTAACTTATTTAATATCATCTTCTATGAAAAAGGAAACAGCTGTCAATCCGGCCTATGACTATTACATAAACGATAGCAAACGGTTTGATGTGTCCCTCGGAGGCGGTTTCTGGTTGGATTTTATGGATCATATTCGTGTGAAGGTGGGCTACAAGTTTGGGCTGACGAATACCAGCAAGATAGCCGGCCTGACAGATAGGAATAACGCGAAAGAGGATGACCTCAAGTCTATCTGACTTTTTGGTCATCCTCTCGTAGGGACGATCGGATTCGAACCGATGACCTCTTCAATGTGACTGAAGCGCTCTAAACCAGCTGAGCTACGCCCCTGTCTGCCGAAACAGGATTACAAAGATGAGGCTTTTTCTTGAATTATGCAAGCCTTTTTCGGAAAAATTGCATCACTTCGCCGGTTCCAGCAGTTTCCAGGTTACCTCATCGGCAGTTCCGTCCGGGGAAACCACCCGGAAGACGGTCTCCCCGTCACCCATGGTGACCTCCGGGAAGATCCAGATGACCCCGGTGGGTTCGCCGGAGGCGGAAAGCTCCGCCACCTTCTCCCCGTCGCGGTATAGGGTGAGGCTTTTCGCGTTGGAATAGACCGTGAGCGTAAAGGTCTGTCCGGCCGGGCGGTACCGGAGCCGGCGGCCGGTGATATAGACCGTTTCCTCCGCGTGGTTCCACCAGGCCTTGTACAGGTAGAACACGTCCTTCTTGGTCTGCCGGTCGCGGGTGACGAGGCCCTTGTCGTTCATGTACATCCGGTCGGGATTGACCGTGAACCGTACGCCGTCGTCGGAGTCCATGAAGCCTTCCTGGCGGTCGGCGACCGGGAAGTCGAAGAGGATCCAGAGGGAGGTGAAGTTCAGCCACGGCATCTGCGCAATCTGCTGGGCGTGAGACTCGTGGGAGCGGTTGCCATAGGCCTCGAAGTGGAGGGAATCCGACCAGTCGCGGCGGACGGCACCCTCGTCCCAGGTCTCGCAGTATGGGTTGATGCCCACGCCGTATTCGGAAATGTTGGCCGGGCCCATGTGGTCGCGGATCCAGGTCATTTCCTCGGTGATGCCGCTGAAATCGCCCGCGTTGTAGTACCAGCCGTGGTAGCGGTTCTCGGAATAGTAGTCCGCCTTGAGTTCCGTGTAGCGGTCACGCTGGAAGACGGAGTCGTCGGTCAGGCCCACCAGGCGCGTGGGATCCAGGGACTTGGCGTAATCGTACAGCCGGGCGGTCTCCGCCACGACGCGGTCTTCGTCCAGGCGGCCCTGGTACTGGTCGCGGTTGCCCCAGGTGTCCAGTTCGTTCCACATGCCCCAGAAGCAGATGGAAGGATGGTTGTACAGGCTCGTGACCATCTCCCGCATCTGCTGGTGGATATTGTCAAAATAGGCCTCCGAGGCCCGTACGCCGCAGATATTGACCCAGGGAACCTCGGTCTGGACGATGATGCCCATCCGGTCGCACCAGCGGAAGGCCTCGTCGTTGTGCGGGTAGTGCGCGAGCCGCAGGAAGTTGCACCCGAGCTCTTTCACGATGGCGTAGTCATTGGCGATGTCCTCGCGGGTCAGGGCCGTGGCCTTCCCGGCCAGGTCCTGATGCATGGACACACCACGGAGCGGATAGGGTTTCCCGTTGAGGCTGAAGCCCTTCTCCCGGTCCACGCTGAAGTAGCGGAAGCCGACCTCGGTCCGGGCGACATCCTCGCCGACCTGCAACTCAGCTGTGTACAGGTACGGGTCCTGGAGGCCGTTCCAGAGGTGGGGATTGTCAAGGGTGAAGGTCGATGTGAAGGCCTGGCCGGTCCCGGCAGGAAGGTCAATGGTGACGGTCTCCTCGGCCACGACCTGCCCGGCCGCGTCGCAGAGGGTCATCCGGACCTTTTCCGTCGTGGCGGAACCTGCGTTCCTTACCTGGGCCCGGACCTCGGCAACAACCTTGTTGTCAGACACTTCCTTCTGAACCACATGCAGGCGGTACGGGCCGTATTCCTCCGGGGAGAGGAATACATCGCCATACACCAGCAGGCGCACCGGATTGTGCAGGCCTCCGTTCTTGTTGAAGTCGGAACTCACGGGAATCATCTCGATGTCCTCCGTGTTGTCGCAAACGACTTCCACCTGGCCGCCGTGGGGGAGGGGGACGACGAAGGGCGTGTAACCGCCCTTATGGGCCTTCAGGAGCGTGCCGTCCAGGTACACTTCCGCCGCCTGGGCCGCGCCCTCGAACAGCAGGAAAGCGTTCTTCCCGGCGGGGACTTTCACCTCCCGGCGGTAGTGGGCCTTGCCGCGGTAATACTTTTCCGTCCGCCCGTCCAGGGCATTGTAAGAGTGCGGCACCGTGACCGCCTCCCACTGCTCCCCGTCCTTGGAGAACTGCCAATCCGTCAATTCGTTGTCCGTTTGCATGGCGCAGGCGCCCGCGAGGAGGGCGATGGCCAGAAGGCCCAGAAATCTCTTCATATCGTTTCGTGTTATCGGTTCCCCCAAAGTTACGATTATTTCCGCACCTGGGGAAAAATTGCCGGACAAAAAGTTGGCAAGTCGATAAAAATGATTAAATTTGCAGTCCCAAACCGGGATGCCCCTGTAGTTTAAAGGATAGAATTTCAGATTCCGGTTCTGACGGTCCCGGTTCGATTCCGAGCGGGGGTACACGGAAAGCCAGGCTTGATTGCCTGGCTTTTCTGTTTTCGGCTGGTACCGGAGGGTGTCTGCAGAAAGGTGTTTTGTAACTGCTTATCGGTAAAGACGTTACGAAAGCGGTATCTGCAGACCCTTCGTTTTTTCAGGGGGTCTGCAGTGGACTGTTTTGCAGGCCTTTGAAAATCAATCACTTATAAAGTAGCCATCCGCAGACCTCTGTAAACTTGTTTCAGTACATGGCATTTACCTGATAGGATAGCGTATTACCGTCTTCAGCTTGTCTGCCGATGTCTTTCTCGGGTCACTGAGATAGATTTCGTGATGGCGGCGATTACTGTCGATGGCAATCTGATACCCCTGGCTATGGGCATAATCCACCATCGACTTGATAGTCGCCGGCTCGTCGTCATAAGAGCCGATGTGCATGCATTGCACACAAAGGCCTTCATCGTAACGGAGGAACTCCACCTGCGAGAAGTCCATTTTCTTCTTTCGAGTCGCCTCGCTGATGGCCCAGAGGACATCTTTCTCCGTGATGAAATCGGGCAGCCGGATCATCGAGATGAAACAGAATCCTTCTTTATGGGCATAATCGATCTCGCCATCCTCAGCCCACCACAGACCTTCGAGCGGAGGGACGACATACTCGAAGAATCCATCGATCCGATAATCGCTCTTGTAACTCATCTTCAGCGTGTAAGCTATGCCGTAGAGTTGCTCCAGAGCTTGTTTATAGGCACCGCCTTCTTCGTTGGGATTACCCTTGCCACGGACCGCCAGAAAGTTCATGACGGGCATCGTCACTATGGTCGGCGTGGCTGCCGGGAGGTAGAATTCCTTAAACTCTTTTTTGAAATCAAATGCCATAATTGTCGAAATATCAGCTGTTTAACTCAAAGAAACAGAAATCCGTCCAGCCGGTATTCTCGGCATAGAGATACTGCTTGCCCCTGTACTCAAAGCCCAAACGCTCATAAAGCTTGTGGGCGGGCGTGTTGGAGGCAAGTGCATCGAGACGGACGGATTTCATTCCTTTTGCTTTGGCCAGATCAATGGCCGCCAGGACCATCTCGGAACCAATTCCGGAACCCTGTTTATCGGGACTAACAGCAAGGATATGGATCACGGCAGCCTCATCGTCCTGGACCTTTTCGGCCCATTCGATAGCGTGATAATCCTCACCTTGGTACATCGTGACGGCCATTGCTCCAACAACGACACCCTGCTCTTTATACAGGTACATGCTTCCTTCCTCGATATAGGTCCTAAGGCCCTCTGCCGTTGGATGTTTTCCTTTCTGCCAGCGGGCATACTTGTCCACATTGGGCGTACGCTCAATCACATCATCGTAGAAAGCGATGATGGATAAGAAGTCATCAGGGTTTGCTCTTTGAAGAATCATTTATCGAAGATACAACATAATCTGCTCTGAAGCAAGATGCCGGCCAGCGATTCTTGGCTCAGGCCTTCTCCACCGGCACTTGGATGATGGTCAGCCACTTATTGGCATCCTCCTGGTTCCAGATGCCATCGACATAACAGGCGCGGGGTGCCCCGACGATGCTGTAGCCTTCTTTCTCCAGGTAGGCGAAGAGATCCAGATAGGACTGGTACAGTCTGTCATACGGGCCGAAGACTTTCAGGCAGGCGGCCAGCGGTACTTCCGGGATGTCCTTGAACTTGATGATTGCAGAGTCAGTGCCTTTCTTGGTTACCTTCTCGCAGTACTCGATGTCGATGTCCTGCGGTTTGTAGCCGCCGTGCTCGATGGTGTAGCAGTAGCCGGGTTCCGGGCATTCACAGCCCAGGCGGGCCATTTCCGGGCCGATGACCTCATAGCAGAGACGGCCGAGGTCTTCAAATGAAGGAATGATGGTACGATGGCTGGCTACCGTGATGGCGGGCAGCGCTTCGAAGTAAACTTTTTCCATTTTGTGCAACTTTTTCTGGGAAGCCACCACCGCCTTGAGCATGCGCCGCCGTTCTTTGAGCACCGCCAGTTCCTCCTCACACGCATGGATCTTTTGTTCAAGCGATTCCACCGAAGGGAAATGGCTATCGTCGTCCCACAGGTTTCGGATCTCCTCCAGCGAGTAGCCAAGACTCTTGAGTGTGGTGATGCTCTGAATCTTCTGTAACTGCCCCACGGCATAATAGCGATAACCCGTGTCCCGGTCCACAATCTCCGGCACCAGAAGGTCAATCTCCTCGTAATGCCGCAGAGCCCTAACGGTCACCCTGCCCAGGCGGGAAAACTCCCCGATTTTCAACTTGTTTTTACCCATAACAATTGTGCACTTTTGTTATCTGGCCACAAAGATAATACATGCCGTAGGGTACGAGTCAAGAAATAAATGAAAAAAGTTACGGTTTTTCCCGCTTCATGGCATTGATAAGCGGTTCAAGTGAGTTAAAATCGACATAATCCACCTTTTGTCCATAGGTGGCAAGCACTCCCTTTAATTCGCCGGTCAACTGCTCTTCAGGCGTCTTGGAGGCCAGAGAATACATCATCTTCATCAGAATGCGGTACTTCAGTTCCAGCCGGCTATAGTCGATGGCACCCCGAAGGTGGAAGATCTTCTTTTCATCAAAGAGTTGAGGCGGAATCTGCTTCTTCAGCGCCTCCCTGAACGAGTCGAAAAAGGACCTATCTTCTGGATCAACCATCCCGACAGTGGCAAGGAAGAGCTCCTGATTGGGCGACATTTTGGCAACGGTTTTCTTTAACCCCGTCACGCCGCTGGCATATATGGCACCTAGATGGATGACGCGGTCATATAGACAGAGGTCTTTCACGTCCTTGTAATCGAAGGCTTTATTGCCTGTCACCTCTGCCAGGTGCTCTGCGTATCTTTTTGCGGCGCCATGCAAGCTGCCATAAAGAATGATGTCCATAAAATACAGCTTACTTCAGTGGATTCTTCTTAGCCTTCGGTTTTGGCAACGCTGGAATTGTGGCCTTGATCAAGGCGACCAGGTAATCCCGGTCATCCACATCGCTGATGTAGAAATAGTCTTTGGCGCCGTCATAAGGCGGGCGAAGGATGACTTCTTTCAGCAGAGCCATCCCGGGTTCCGTTACCTTGAGATAGAAGTTATTGTCGCAGATCAAGCCGAACAGGATGCCATCGCAATAGATGCAATAGTCTCCCATCATCTTCTTGACAGCGATTTCTCCAGCACCAGCGCACTGGTCCTTGATGTATTGTACAAAGTCAGGATTGCTGGCCATAAATAACAATTTATTGGTATGAAGTTAGTGATATTCCGGCATTTCTCCAAGAAGTGTCGTTAAAGGGGAGTGTCTTGAATAGCTGGAATAACGTTTCTCAACGCCCATATTCTTTCCAAATCCTCCAGGAAAAAGTTCGATATTACTCCGGTTGCGGGTACACGCAAAGCCAGGCTTCATCGCCTGGCTTTCTTCGTTTTCGGGGGCTGCCGGTGGGCCTGCTCGGTGGGGTTGGGAACCGGGCTGTTCGCAACGCGTTGTTATTCAGTGAGTTATAAATCGGTTGGTTCCCAACCTGCTCTTTTTTTGAGGGGTTGGGAACTTTGCGTTTTGTAAGTTATTGGTAGTCAGTTATTTGTAAATGATCCGGTTCCCAACCTCAGTGAACCTGTTTCAGGACAAGGCACTATGGAATCTCCTTTTCGAAAGATTTGATACAATCCTTCAGGTCTTTCCTCATGGATGGGTTGAAGCCCCGTTCTTCAAAATCCTTGTTCAGCCAGTCGTCTATCCGCCAGGCATCGTTCTCATAGACAAGACACATCGTGAAGCGGTGATACTCGGGCCCATAAGGAAGCCAACCGGGCGTGTGGATAGAGATGTCCACGGTTGTTCTCCCATCTTGAACTCTTCCAATCTTATACTCGATAGTATGGTTCGGATCATCTAGTGGAGAATCACCGTTCCCGGCATACCAATAAGCAAGGAATTCCCATCCAATATCTCCCGGATTTTTCACTTGATCCCAGTCATCAATGAGGAATGCAATCTTGAGGAGGGTACCAAAATCTGTAGAAAAAGCCTTGGCATCCACCTCGGAGATGTTCCGATGGTCGGGAATCTGCTGGAACGCCCATTTACACCATTTTGGGAATTATCCGTTGATCCTTCTGTTATCACAAAGATGAGTATGTACTCTGGTAATATCGTGTTAAAAATCTGAGTAAAGGATAGGAATAAAGTAAGTCATGAGTTCTGTGTGACAGATGATTCAATGGTGGGATTTGACAATAATCGGAAAGATTGCGAAGATGCATATGCCAAGTTACAAGATGATGGCGGTAAAGACTGGCAAGCAACCCGTATGAATGGGAAGATTTGTACAGTCCACCTCGTTGATTCTATAGCACAGATACACTTGGAGGAATCAGGTCTGGCTCTTATTCCTGGAGTTGATGAATATGCGGTTATCGGAGAATGACTCTATTTGAAAGAATTGGATTTCGGTCCAATTCTTTTTTTTTCATCGAGAACATCTCTCCCCAATATAAGACACTAATGATTTGTTCTCAAGGATGGCGTGACTTCTTGAAGATTATTGGGGTTAAAATGCATTTGATATGTCGGAATACCAAGACTGGACAAAACAGCACTCAACTTTTTTATGTTCTCGGGTTCAATTTTTGCACCAAAATAGACGGCCTCAATAGGAACATTCTCAATCGGAAAATACTGGATTGAATCTGAAACAGGAAAACAAACAAGTCTATATTCATTTTCGTATTCCCATAGTTTTGCCTTGGTGAAAAGTGCATCAAATAGTGAGAGATTATCAAGAGTTAATGCGGTTTTTTGATAATTCACTTTGTTGAAAACGAAGAATAAATCATCTGTACGCGCTTTCTCAATAATTCTTTTGTGAATCCTGTATTTAATGCAAATACCAGTGTGATTCTTAGTATAATGACCCCACATCAAAGAATTAGTAACCCTGGATGGTTCCCCATCCTCATCTCTACAAAAACAACCAATCCGGAAGGAATCTTTAAAACTCAACAATAATTCTTTCCATTTTTTATCCTTCCCTAAATACTCATCTTCATAGCAGTGAATATAAGTAAAAAGGAGATGATCCGTAATATCGTTGAATCCATTTGGATTGGAAAGTGTTATCCGATGATGTGACAAATCATCAATGATATAATTTAAGATAGATTCTCCTTTATCATTCACTAGTCTGAAGAACTTGAGACAAGTTATGCTCTCGAAAGGCATTATGCTATTCCCAAATGCTTGCCCGAAAGCCTCCTTAATATGGTATAAAGTATCGTTATTAGGATTGCCATCTATATGATTTTCCCGTGCCATGTCAACCCAGCCATGTCTGATAAAAAATCACAAAGGGACACATCATTTAGTGAAACACTTTCCTTTTAAAGAGTTGATGATGCTTTCTCATATTCATTTATGGGATTGGTTCAAGATTTCAAGATAATGCTTTTTGATAGTATCCCAGTACTGGTTTAGTTAGATAGCCCATCAAAGGTATAAGAGATGGTCCCCGTTTGGCTTACAGGGGCGCTCGCCGATGTATTGAAATGGGTCTTCATTGCAGCGGCGCGTGCTGCATTCCACTGCTCTTGATCCATGAGGGTTGTCCCGTCAGCCCCTGGAATTGCGGAAACAACATTCCCATACTGGTCAACTTCTATCTGGACGACAACTCTTCCTTTATTTATTCCAACGGATTTGGGTTTTGGCAGAGCCCCAACAACGCTACGAAATCTGACTTTTGCCACGGCAGTAGCGGCATATGATTCGCGATTATCATCAGGGATGTCTGTCCAGGAAACAAATTGAGTGTCGTATTTGACATACTCTTTTCCCTTTTTTAGTGCTTTAATCCATGATGCGGGATACCGGTTTTCACATTTTGGACCGTTCTTAGGGAAGTGCAAAGTTACCATCCCACTCTGAATTGCCTCAAACATAAAACCTCGATGTGTATTATAAACCAAAGTGGCGGTTTTACTCGGGAAAGATGATTTATCAGAGGCTCGTTCAAGATAGTTGATAATGCTGTCAATCTCATCAACCTCCAGGCACCCCCAATCTGTGTCATGTCTCAATATAAAGTAGGAGAATGTCTTCTCGTCCACATAGTTATAGAGAGTTCGAACAGTAAACTCGAGGGAACTGGCTTGCCCACCGACATTATCTTCTTCATAGTAATACTCCGGGAGGTAGGTCTGGATGTAGTTAAAGGCGGGGTCTTCATCTGAGAAAACCGTATGCCCTTGCCCCCAGAAGGTAAAAGAGACGAGGGAAAAAGCGAAAAGAAATAGTATACGTTTCATCATGCGGCTGTTTTTTTCTGAAGTGCAAGATAGCAATTAATTGGAGAAAAAGCTATTGAGGGGGGCGGATTAACCCAAACACCCAGGAATTGTTATGGTGTGGTTTTCGAGGTGAACCGAATGGCCGTTTTTCAACCATATCGTGAGAATTGCATAATAATTGGGCATAAAAAAGGACGTCTCCCTAAACGGGCGGCGTCCTTTGTCAACAGGAGATATTTCCACAGCCGTTACTGGACGGCAATCTGTTTGACGGTATCGGTCTGCTGCGCCTTCTCCTTCTTCGGGATATGGACGTTCAGCACTCCGTGTTCCACCTTGGCTTCGATCTTCTCGGCCTCGGCATCCTCCGGCAGCAGGAGCGTCTGCTGGAACTTCTCGTAGGAGAATTCGCGGCGGAGGTACTTGCCGTGTTTCTTGCCCTCCTTGTTCTCGGACTTCTTCTCCATTTCGATGTGCAAGTTGTTGTCGGCATCGATGTGGACCTTGAAGTCCTCTTTGGTGAGTCCCGGTGCGGCGAGTTCCACATCGTACTCTTTTTCGTTCTCAATCACATTGATGGCCGGAGCCGTGTAGGTCGTCCGTTCCATCCAGCTGTTGTCGAAAAAGTCATTGAAAATGTCCGGCAACCAGCTATCATGCGTTCTTCTTGCAGGTAACATAGTTCAAAAACTTTAATCGTCCCGGTTTGGAGGCCCTCCTGCGGACCTTTATTCCCGGAGTTCCTTATCGGAACCGCATAAGGGAATTGCAAACCCGGGACCAATGCCGGAAAAGTGGACAAAACGGCACGGGAGATGACAGAAAGTCCATTTTTGAGACAAAATGACTAGCGCGTTTCTGTGGCACCCAGTACCCGGTTTACTCTTATAGCATTCGGCCCAATCCTCATAATCATAAAACTTGAAAACCTGCACTTATCTACAGATTTAGTAAAGAAAGCAGCTACCCCATTTCTGAAGTAGCTGCCGTTGACCGGATTTACCCTAAGATGTGAAGCACAGTAGCCTCATTTCCAATACGTCCCGGGAGCAATGATAGTGAATCCTAACTGATTTACAAAGATGGATTCATATAGAAGCTAGTTCCGAATACTTTCTTCAAGGGAAGCTTACTCTTCAGGATAATTAGGTTGCAAACCCTTTTCAATCATCCTTATAAAGAATCCACCTGCTGGCGAAAAGAAACCATCAAGAATTTCGCAACGGCCATCTTTTATCGTCAGCCATTCTTCCTCTATTTCCTTCTTTTCTTCTTCAGTAAAGTCTGATAATTTGTAGCCGTTTGCCCGAACATAGGCCTCAAGAGTCTCGTATTTCATATGTCGTTATGAATTAGATAATTACAAGCAAATGATGAAAATAGGCAAAAGCGTCTGCCTATGATTTTTCGGGCGAAGGAAGATGCGGCCCATCTTCTTTAAAATGAACGCCATAATATAAGCGGAAGCGATCAAAAATAGCCAGGAACGTATCGTAATCATATTCATAGTCATAGTGGCTATAGAAATCATAGAATTCACGTATTGCGTCTTCTTGACCTTCTTCTGGAACTGCTTCAACAACAACAGCCATATAATAAGAAACATTGAAATCCATAAATGCATTATAGACGCATGTTGCCGTCACCAACTGCATATGCGTTAGATTCTTCAGCCACTTTCGGATAAGATCGATTTTCGTATCCTTCTGCCCGCAAAGATAATACATGCCGTAGGGTACGAGTCAAGAGAAAAATGAAAAAAGTTATCGTTTACCCCTCATAACCGGCAAACCATCAGGAGCTCGTCACCGTGGTCAGCGACGGGGAGGAAACCTGCTTTCCGGTACATTTGGAGGGCGAAATTGGCTTTTTGAACGGATAAGGAAACAGACTGATAGCCATCGGCCTTCAATTTCTCCAGCATGCGGCGCATCAGTTGAGTGCCGATGCCCCGGCTCCGATATTCCTTATAGAGTGAGATGGCCAGGGAAGGTGTGTGATTGTCAATGTGACCGTAGTCATCCATGATGCGTGTCCAGACGGCTCCGACGACCTTTCCGTCGACGTCCGCCACCAGGCAGCGGTCATCGGGCTCCTTTCCGAAGTCACGGACATAAACCTGCAGGTCCTCGTTTTCGATGATGGACCTCGGGGGCAGGGGAAAGCCCTCGGGGATGAAGATGGCTTCATACAGGAAGTCATCCAGCGCCGGGATTTCCTCCGGCCGTATTTCGCGGATCAGAGTCATACCGCCCACTTCTTTGTTCCGTAGACAAAGATACTCCTTTTCCCCTTTCGATTTTTGGTTTCAATCATTTTATTTTAGCCGAAGGAGGTCCACGTCGTGTCGACGGCACGACCAGCCCGAAGTGGTTTCACGACACCCGTCACCGGGGCGGGGCGGATTTCTGCTACACGCCCGGATATGAGCATCGGGTGATGGAGTTCGATACTGAAGGCTGTCATTTGAGGAAAATGTAGTATTTTTGTATCCATATGATTACCGTCATCCTCATTGCCATTACCTGCCTGGTGAGTATCCTGTGCTTCACCGGTACTCTCGATGTCAACAAACTGTTGTTCCATGCCTATTCGGTTTGGCATCGCAAGGAATGGTACAGGATGCTGAGCTATGGACTGGTCCATGGCGGCTGGGGCCATCTGTTTTTCAATATGCTCACGCTCTTCTTCTTCGGAAGGGTCGTGGAGCAGTATTTCGCGGTGGCCTTCGGGAACACGCTGGGCGTTATACTCTATGTGATCCTATACGTGAGTGCTATCGCCGTATCCACCGTCTGGGACCTGTTCAAGTACAAGGACGACTGGAATTACAGCGCCGTGGGCGCCTCCGGTGCCGTTTCTGCCATTCTGTTCGCTTCGATACTCTTCGAGCCCAAGATGGGAATCTACATTTATCTGATCCCCATCCCGGTGCCCGGGTATATCTTTGCCCCGCTATACCTGCTCTACTGCTGGTATATGGCCAAGCGTAACATGGACAATATCGGCCACACCGCGCATTTCTGGGGCGCCGTGTATGGATTGGCTTTCCCGCTCATCTGCCGGCCGGACATCTTCCTGCACTTCCTTGCCCAATTAGGTCTATAGATCGCTCCAGTCTTGTTGACGGCCCCGCCGTCGTGGAGAATGCGGCGGCCACGACACGGCCTCCCTTGTCCGGGCCGTTCCGATGGCGCCACCCTCGAGTTCAACGTGAAAGGCGAGCAACAATCGATGAAGCCTGGCTTTCCTCGTTTTTAGGAGGTCTGTGTCTCTGATTATCTATGTGCAGGCAGAGGCGTTTCCAAACAGTTTCTTTCGCCTGGCGTAGGCTGCGCGGACAGCCTGAAGTCCTCACAGAGGTTGTCCGTGTCGGCACCGTCGGGCAGGCGGACGAGGCTGCGGCTGACGGATTTCGCCAACTCCGGATTGCGCGCAAGCACCCAGGCCGGGACCGGCGCCGGCGCCACGGCAATGCAGCCGCCGCCTTGCTGACTGCCTTCCAGGACGGCCAGTTCGGGGCTCGTGATGGTGCCATTGGCGCTGGAACTGCTTTGCTGCGAGCCATATACGATGGCGTCCAGCACCGTGTCCGTGGCCGGATCGTAAAGCGCAACGGAACCTGCCGAGGCGGAAGGCGCATAGCTCAGGTAGAGGCCCGGCGTAGGCGTCCAGCCGTCACCCAAAGGCTGCAGAGCATCGCCGCTCGTGTGCGCAAAGCGCGTTGCTGGCGTGAAGCGGATGCCCTCGCCGGGGCAGGATACATCCACGCCGTTTGCGTGGTCCTGCTTCAGCGGTTCGGTCAATTCCACTACGCCGGGCTCATGCGGCCGTTCCGGCTCGCCGAACTGGCGGATATAGGGTTCCGCCGACACGAGCACTTGCTTCACCACGACCGTTTCCTTGCGGTCGCCGGTATTGATGAGTAATTCCGAACCGGGTTTGAAATGAGAGGTACCGACCAGGGTCAACTGTGTGTCGCCAGCATGGGCCTCCCGGGCGAGATTCGTCTGCGTGGCGGGCGTTCCTACCTCTGTTACAGTCACTTCCTCGTATTGACCTCCCAGGTCGATGCCCATCTTCTGGCCGACGGCAAAACCGGCCACGGAGGTGGCGGGAAGCACCGTCGTCCCGGCGGGGAAGGACAGTTTCGGACCCGTGGACACGGGGATGAAAATCGTGGTGGCAGGGGCGACAGGCGCCGCGGGATCCGTCTCCAGCAGGAGGAATCCGCCGGCGTCAATCTTGGTTCCGGCCGGGAAGGTCAATGCCGTCACGGCGGCCCAGCCGCTGCGGCGAACCCGCAGTTCCAGGCCGGACAGATCGGCCTCGGCCTCACTGGCGTTGTAGAGTTCCACGAAGGGATCGGTCAGGCCGATTTCATTGATCTTCAATGCTTCCGATGCGCGCAGGCGGGCACCGAGTGAAGCCTCTCCGCCCTTCCAGCGGGCTGATACCTGCAGGGAGCCGGATGAGCGTCCCGGAGGAGCGGTCAGCGTATAGATTGCGGTTTGCTTCCCGCCGGACGCCAGCCGGGGGACGGCTTCCCCCTCCGGACGTATCTCCCAGCCGGCAGGCAGGGCGAATTCGAAGGAAAGGTCCGTGAAGTCCGTGGCCGTGTCGTTCTGCAGGAACACGCCCACCTGCCGGCTTTCGCCCGGGCCGAAGGACGTGATTCGCGAAAGCGCCAGCGGATAGGCCTGATACCGCGCAGCGGCGATGTTTTTCTGGACTGCGTCGATGGCCTCGTCGGTCGGATAGCCGACGGTCATCACGCCTTCGTAGAACGTGCCGGCGGAACCATTTCCGTTGTCGCCGCCGTTGCCCATCAGCATGCCGCCTTTCTTGTGCATCGGATAATAGGCGTCGCTGTCCGGGGTTCCGGGCCGCACGCCGCGGTAGAAGGTCGTCACGGTTTCCTGCGTCGCATCCGCGCCGCGGAGGTCCCACTGGTTGCCGCCTCCGCCGTTCATAAACACCGAGACGAACCGCCAGTCCGTAATCGACGGAACGTCGTTCAGCTTGGCGTCATAGCCGGAGAAGAGCCCCGCTTCCATATCGGACATGATCCACGGACCCTCACCGTTCCCGCGTCCCCAAGCTGTGGCCGTGCCGTAATAGGTGGTCTCCATCGTGCCCGTTCCCACGGCGCGTCCGTTTGTGGAGGAATTGCCATAGTCAAAACAGCATCCGCTGTCGTAATGGGTTCCGTCAATGACATAGTACATCCCTTCCGGCTCATCGTCCACCGCGAGCCCCCGGGCGTCGTTGCAACGGTAGCCCATGCCCGGCATCACATACACGCCGTAAACCTTGTGCCCATCCAGGAGGACGGGCGCCATATCGGCCAGGGAGGGATTGTTGAATCCTCCTTTGTCGGGCCCTTTGAAAGTGCCCGGCGGCGCGGGCAGCAGGTCATTGCCCATGCCGGACTGGTCGTAAATCACCGTGATCCTGCACACCGTCCCCGCGCAGAAGGCATCCTGCGCGGCTGCATCGGCATAGCCGTCCCGCGTGGCGAAGATGTCCAGCGTCGCACCGTCGGAATCGCGCTGAACCTGATAGAGCGGTCCCCGGTAGCGGGAATCCAGCAAGCGCGTAGTGCTATGGGCCGTAACGCAAGGGGTACCGGCCTGCCGGTAGATGTCACAGGGACCATCCTTGGAGCCCTTCAGGCAGCACACGGCCAGCAAGATGATGGCCGTCGGAACCAGAACGGCGGTCAGGAGAAATCTGCAAGTCTTGTTCATGCAGTAAAGATAGTTCTTTTTCCGAACAATAACACAAAATGTGTTGGAACAAAAGGAGTTCCGGCCCACTTCCGCCACCAGGCAGCGGTCATCGCGGATCCCTCTCCTAATCTCCCAGCCGAAGGATACTCCTGTCTTCCTCCTGGGACTTCTGGGCGCCCTTGGCGGGCTTGAAGGAGTGGAAGTTCCAGCTGATGCCCAGCCAGAACATCCGGCTGCGGTTCTTGCTGTTGTTGAGCAGCGTGAACACCGGGTTGTCGGAATGTACGTCCCAGCGGCGGGTATTGAACACATCCGTCAGTAAGGCCGATACGGTGAGGGCGTTCTTCAGGAAGGACTGCTTGACGCCCACATTGCCATAGTGGATGGTCCGGGTGGTGAACTGCGGGAAGTATTGGGGCGTGGTCACGAAGTATTGCGCCTGGATCTCCGCCCCGTTGAAAGGCCGGATGGTCAGGCCGATGTTGCTGTTGTTCGTCCATCCCTGGTTCCGGATGTCGGAGCCCTTGAAGGTTCCCCGGGAGGCGCTGTAGAATGTATTGGAAGCCAGATCCATCGTGAGCCAGCGCACGGGGGAATACCGGATGTTGTGGTCCAGGCCCGTCTTGACATCGGAATCGGCATTGACATAGGTGGTCACCAGGATGCCGTTGTCCAGATAAGCCACCTGATTGATGTAGTCCTGCATATGGGTGACATAGGCATTCCCGTTGATCGTCAGATACTTTCCGGTGTAGGAATACCCCAGGTCCAGTTTGTTGGCTTTCTCCGGCTGCAGGTGCATGTTGCCGGTCTCGTAGGTCTGTTTGTCAATCAGGTTGATGTAAGGGTTCAGCTGCGGATAGGTGGGACGGGAAATGCGCCGGGTGAGGGCCGCGCTCAGCGACCAGCGCGGGGCGACGCGCCAGTCCAGCGAGAGGCTCGGTGACAGGAACCAGCAGTCGCTGTGGTCGTCCAGCGCCTCTTTTTCGCTGTGCAGTGTGACGTAGCTGTATTCGAAACGGACACCGGCCTTGTAATTCAGTTTCTCCGTGAACTTGCCGGAATACATCGCATACGCAGCGGGAATGTATTCCCGGTGCGTCAGGTCATTGCTGAGCGGGATGGACAGGACCCAGTCCTGCGCGGCATCATCCCATTCGAACATCTTGTGGTCGATGTTGTTCTGCCGATAGGTCATCTTCGCGCCCGTCTCAAACCTGCCCTTTCCCCACATGGTCAGGTAATCCGCCTGCAGGGCAGCGATGAAGGGATGGCCGCCGGACCGGGATTTCTGGACCATCTTCCCGCCCTCGTAGTAATAGGAAGGCCGATGGCCGGTGATGCTGGAGACGGAAGCATTGACACTGAATTCTTTCTGGCCGGGGTCGAACAGGTGGCGGTACCCCAGCGCCCCCTCGAAATTCTCCCGGTTGAACGTGATGTCGGTCTGGCGCGTTCCGTTGAAATCCTGGAAATTGTTCATCCGGGGCAGGGCCACCTTGAAATCGGCCGTCAGGATATCCCGGGGCGTTGCCTTGAACTGGAAATTGAGGCCCGCATTCTGGCCGGAAGTCCGCTTGGTGGCTTGAATCTGCTGGTCCACCCCGGCTCCCGTGCTCACGATCTTCCGGTGCAACTCGCTCTCGATCAAGTCCTTCTCGAACTTGCCGTTATAGTTGAAGCGCACGCCCCATCGGCCCTTGTTGTAGTTCAGGGCCACATTCCCGTTCAGGAAGCCATTGAAGCCATAGTTGAAAGCCGCCATGGCGCTGAACAGGTTGGCCGACTGTTTCTTGGAAATGATGTTGACGATGCCGCCCGTGCCCTCGGAATCATACTTCACATCGGGGCTGGTCACAATTTCGATGCTCTGCACATTTGCCGCCGGGATGCTCTCCAGGCCTCCTAGGGTGGTGGGAATACCGTCCACCAGAATGAGCACATTGCTGTTTCCCCGGATGGAGATGCTTCCGCTCCCGTCCACACTCACCGACGACGCACCCCGGATGACTTCCAGCACGGAGCCGGTTGCCGCAGCCGCGCTGGACGCAGCCTGGATGCGTGTCTTCTCCACGCTTACGCTCTTGGGCGTCTCTCCGGCTATCACCAGGGCCTCATCAAGCACCATGTCGTCTTCCTTCAGGATGATATCCCCGATATCCAGCATCCCCTTGCCGGGAAATTCCAGTTCCCGCTTCAGCGTCTTATAGCCGATGGAACTGATCTGTACGATATATTTTCCCGTGAACGAGCCGTTCATCCGAAGGTCCCGTCTTCTCCGGTCATGGCGCCGGCAGCCGTCTTTCCGCCCGACTCCAGCACCACCGCCGCATACATCACCGGCGTTCCATCGACCTCCACGACCCGTCCCTTCACCCCAGTCTGGGCGAGGGCAGCCAGGGAACTGGCCAAAAGCACAATCAAGACAAGTAACCTCCGCATGATGAATGACGATTTTGGAGTGCGAAGTTAGTGACATTCCGACATTTCTCCAAAATCTGTCTTTTAGGTAAATGGAAAGTGTCGTTTTACGAAAATCGTCAACTGAGGCATCTCCAAGGCACATAATACGGAGTACGGGCGGCCTGGGCTACTGGATCGGCTACGGCGTGGACCAGGAGGTGTGCCTGCCGCTGGAAAAAGAGTAGATTCCTTCGCTTCGCTCGGAATGACAAGAGGGCGCTCGGAATGACAAGAGAGCGCTCGGAATGACCATTGTCATCCCGAGGAGGCCGAAGGCCGACGAAGGGATCTCGGAATGACAAGAGGGTGCGTCAGATGAGCCGGATGGAGTTGATGATGCGCCCGCAGTGAACGCCTTCGCGGCGGGCGGAGAAGAAGGAGTCTTCGGTGAAGGTGTCGATGCCGGAGACCTGGATGTTCGCCGGTTTCACACC
>Ga0265299_10000630_pt1 | contig 43257 bp, 36 predicted proteins | sample AusTroGonzalo_MG_4_FD_193485 | JGI IMG/M metagenome (GOLD analysis project Ga0265299, IMG submission 193485) | Bovine rumen microbial communities from tropical cattle in Woodstock, Queensland, Australia - Gonzalo_02 | ecosystem: Host-associated > Mammals > Digestive system > Stomach > Rumen ...
GTGTTATGTTTATCGAAATAAAAAAAGCAGAATATATTAGTGAATATAAGATCCGCCTTTGGTTCAATAATGGAGCCGTAAAAGACGTGGACTTATCAGATTCTTTGGAAGGGAATGTTTTCGTTCCACTTCAAGACAAGGAATATTTTAAGCATTTTTCTATCCGGTTCAACACAATAGAATGGGAAAACGGTGCTGATTTCGCCCCCGAATACCTTTACGAAAAAGGAGTTGCAGTTTACGAGCCGCAAGAAACGAGTGAGAATCTTGTGGCGGAGGATAACGCACCGTATAACCCTGAACAATAGGACCTTTTTTTGAACAAAGACGTATGACGTGTGACGTATGATGTCGGATAATAAACTAAAGTTAACAGCCAAAATCCAAGAACAGTATTAACAAGTACCATCCAACAATGAACATCGAAGAATATCGTGAGTTTTGCCTGTCGTTGGGCGAGGTGGAGGAGAAGTTTCCCTTCGCGAAGATGCCCGGCGGCGACACCTTGTTGGTTTTCTACGTCAGCGGCCACACCTTCTGCTACTGCGACCTCCACGCGTTCTCCGCGGTGGTGAAGTGCCAGACCGAGCGCATCGCCGAGCTGCTCGGCACCGCCGCCGGTGTGGAGTCCCCCGACAATCACTTCAACCCCAAATACTGGCTCGGCATCAACCTACAAATCATTGACACCGAACTGCTTAAAGAGCTGACGCGGAACTCGTTTGAGATTGTGAAGGGGAAGTATTCGAAGAAACGGAAATAGGATGCCACTCGATCCTTGAACAAAAAAAAATTCACTCCCCGTTCACCATATTAAAAAAAATGTATTTTTGCGATGATATTAAAATGATATTATTTTAATCACCAAATAAATACGTAAAGTTATGGAATCCAAAGAGTTCAACAAACAAATGACATCAGGAAACAATGGTTTCCTTCATCTTTTCATAAACCTGGCAATGCTGGTTTTCTTCATCTTGATTGTCATCCGCTTCGCGAAATTCGAGTGCATGACGGATGCTGAAGGCGAAGTCACACCGTGGATCCTGCTGCCCATCGTGAGCGGGTTCGTGCTGCTCATCACCTACATCCTGCATCTCGCCGGATTCATTACCGTGCAGCCCAATGAGTCGCGGGTGCTCACCTTCTTCGGGAAGTATTCCGGCACGGTGAAGCAGAACGGCTTTTTCTGGGTCAACCCGTTCTACAGCAAGCAGAAACTGTCGCTGCGAGCCAAGAACATGGACGTGGAGCCCATCAAGGTGAACGACAAAAACGGCAACCCCATCATGATCGGCCTCGTCTTGGTGTGGAAAATCAGCGACACCTACAAGGCCTGTTTTGAGGTGGACTCCGACTTCAAAGTCTCCGAGAATGCCATTTCGACCTCAAAGAACTTTGACCCGTTCGTTCGAGTGCAGAGCGATGCCGCGCTGCGTAAGGTCGCGGGGTTATACGCGTATGACAACATGGACAGCAAAGATGAAGGCTTGACTTTGCGTTCTGGCGGCGAAGAAATCAATGAACGACTCGAAGCCGAACTGCGCAAGCATCTGGAAATCGCCGGCATAGAGGTCGTGGAGGCCCGTATCAACTACCTGGCCTACGCCGCCGAAATCGCCAGCGTGATGCTGCGCCGTCAACAGGCCGACGCCATCATCTCCGCCCGCGAGAAAATCGTGGAAGGCGCCGTCAGCATGGTCGATCTCGCCCTGAAGAAGCTCTCCGAAGACAAGATCGTGGAACTCGACGAAGAGCGCAAGGCCGCGATGGTCTCCAACCTCTTGGTGGTGCTCTGCGCCGACGAATCGGCCTCGCCCGTCATCAACACGGGAACGCTGTATCAATAAACGAATGAAAATCCCGTTTTGTAGAGACGCGATTAATCGCGTCTCTACAGGACGTGGGAACAATATCCTTATGAAGAAAAATTTCGCCTTACGGGTGGATTCTGAAATCTTCGAGGCCATCGAAAAATGGGCTGCCGACGAGTTCCGCAGTGCGAATGGCCAGATCGAATGGATCCTGCATTCGGCGTTGAAGAAGGCGGGACGGCTGCCGAAAAGGAAGGAGTCGCCAATCCAATCCGAACAGGAAAACTTAGGAAAAGATTGATTTGAACGAAAAACAACGGGTATTACGGAAGGAGCCTGAAAAAATACTACTTTTGCGGCTTTCCGAAAACCCCGATATGAAGAATGCCTCTACCCTTCCCCGTCTCACGCTTGCCGCAGGCAAGGAGAAATCCGTACTGCGGCGGCACCCGTGGGTCTTCTCCGGTGCCGTGACCCGCAAAGACAAAGGCCTGCGCGACGGCGACCCCGTGGAGATCTACGACTCCCACAACCAATACCTCGCCACCGGACACTACCAACCCGGCAGCATCGCCGCACGCCTCTTCAGCTTTGAGCAGTGTGACATAAATACCGAATTTTGGCGCGACAAATTATTGAGTGCCATCGAGTTCCGCCGCAAAATCCTCCTGCCAAGCCCGCACACCACCATGTACCGGCTCGTCAACGGAGAAGGAGACGGAATGCCCGGACTCATCATTGATGTTTACGGGAAACACCTCGTCATGCAGGCGCACTCCATGGGCATGTACCGCCTGCGCGGCACCCTCACGGAACTGCTTACCGAGCTGCTGCCCGACACACAAGCCATCTACCTCAAGACTGCCATCGAAACCGCTGACAACGAGAGCGTTGAATTGGCGGGAGGTTGGCTGTTCGGCAAAGCGGACGAACCCGTTATCGCCCGGGAGAACGACATCCTTTTCCGCATTGACATCGAGCACGGTCAGAAGACCGGCTTCTTCCTCGACCAGCGCGACAGTCGGGCCATGGTGGGCGAATTCGCCAAGGGTAAGCGCGTGCTCAACATGTTCTCCTACTCCGGCGGTTTCTCCCTCTACGCGCTCCGTAACGGCGCAGAACATGTTGACTCCGTGGACATTTCGCAGAAGGCCATCGACCTCGTAGAGGAGAACGTAGAACTTATGGGCGGCGATTTTGCGCAACGGCACAACGCCATCTGCGAGGACGTGTTCGCCTTCCTCGACCGGATGCCCGCCGATGCCTACGACCTCATCGTCCTCGACCCTCCCGCCTTCGCCAAGCATCACCGTGTGCGTGAACAGGGCATCAAAGGGTACCGGAACATCAACCGCAAGACGATGGAAAAAATCCGTCCCGGCGGGCTGCTCTTCACCTTTTCGTGCTCGCAAGCCGTCAGCCGCGACGATTTCCAGACGCTCGTCTTCTCCGCCGCCGCCCTCGCCGGCAAGGATGTCCGCGTGGTGCGCCGTCTCCAGCACGCCGCCTGCCATCCCGTGAGCATCTTCCACCCGGAAGGGGATTACCTCAAAGGGTTGATGTTGGAGATTGGGAGTTAGCAGTTGGCGCTGGCGAGAAGTTGGTTTTGCCATTAGGAACGTAGCGGTTTTGCCAGCTTTGGTGATGGTTTCCGCGGCAAGGATGCCGCGGCTCCTTTTGCCTATTGCCTTTTGCCTCGACCTTTGTACAAAAAAATTCACTTCCCAACCTCCATATCAAAAAAAATGTATTTTTGCGGTGATATTAAAATGATATTATTTTAATCACCAAATAAATACGTAAAGTTATGGAATACAAAGAGTTCAACAAACAAATGACATCGGGAAACAACGGTTTCCTTCATCTTTTCCTAAACCTGGCCCTGCTGGTTTTCTTCATCTGGATTGTCATCCGCTTCGCGAAATTCGACTGCATGACGGATGCCGAGGGTGAAGTCACGCCGTGGATCCTGCTGCCCATCGTGAGCGGGTTCGTGCTGCTCTTCACCTACATCCTGCACCTCGCCGGATTCATCACCGTGCAGCCCAACGAGTCGCGGGTGCTCACTTTCTTCGGCAAATACTCCGGCACGGTGAAGCAGAACGGCTTCTTCTGGGTCAACCCGTTCTACAGCAAGCAGAAACTGTCGCTGCGGGCCAAGAACATGGATGTGGAACCCATCAAGGTGAACGACAAGAACGGCAACCCCATCATGATCGGCCTCGTCCTGGTGTGGAAGATCAGCGACACCTACAAGGCCTGCTTTGAGGTGGACTCCGACTTCAAGGTCGCCGAAAACGCCATCTCGACCTCCAAGAATTTCGACCCGTTCGTGCGGGTGCAGAGCGACGCCGCGTTGCGCAAGCTGGCGGGCCTGTACGCATACGACAACATGGACCGCGAAGACGTGGGCGTGACGCTGCGTTCGGGCGGCGAGGAGGTCAACGAGCGGCTGGAGGACGAGCTGCGCAAGCATCTGGAAATCGCCGGCATAGAGGTCGTGGAGGCCCGCATCAACTACCTGGCCTACGCCGCTGAAATCGCCAGCGTGATGCTGCGCCGCCAGCAGGCCGACGCCATCATCTCCGCCCGCGAGAAAATCGTGGAGGGCGCCGTCAGCATGGTCGATCTCGCCCTCAAGAAGCTCTCCGCCGACAAGATCGTGGAGCTTGACGAGGAGCGCAAGGCCGCGATGGTCTCCAACCTCTTGGTGGTGCTCTGCGCCGACGAATCGGCCTCACCCGTCATCAACACGGGAACATTGTATCAATAAATGAATGAAATTCCCGTTTTGTAGAGACGTAGCGTGCAACGTCTCTACAAAACGTGGAAACAACAGATCCTTATGAAGAAAAATTTCGCCTTACGGGTGGATTCCGAAATCTTCGAGGCCATCGAGCGGTGGGCCGCGGACGAATTCCGCAGTGCGAACGGTCAGATCGAATGGATCCTGCATTCAGCGTTGAAGAAGGCGGGACGGCTTCCGAAAAGGAAGGATTCGCCTGGCCAAACCGAACAGGGAATCTTAGAGAAAGGTTAAACCCCAAAACCTTAAACCTCAAACTTCAACCTTTAACCATTAACCATTAAAAAATGTATTTTTGCACCATTAAAAACATCACCATTATGAAAAGAATCGCACTCTTTATCACAGCGTTATTCGCAATGGCGGCATACGCACAGGATCAGCTGTCGCTAATCGTGGACAAAAGCGGCGTGTCCGGTTACGACTACAACACCTTTTTGAACGGATTAGGTGACGAATCCTACGTTTGTATCGATTACACCATGCTCAACAGTTTCACTCGCATCTGCCAGGACATCATCACGTTCGTGCCGAAAAACGGCAACGAAGGGCGGAAAATCGTCGTGGAACGTTCCATGGACCTCAACCTGATCGCTGTCTACGAAGGTGAGAGTCAAATTCACTGTCTCTACAACAAGTACGACTACTCGGCAAAATCCTACGTGCTGTACCTCAACTCTGTGTCCAAAGAGGCGACAACCGGCACGTGGAATCCCGAGAAAATCATTTCGTTCAAATTGGAACGTCGGGAGGATGTTCTAATGGGCGCCGCTGTTTCGCCCGACCAGACCAAAGCCGCAGTCGTCGTCTTCCAAGTCAACAGAGCCGGATTCTTCCAATCCGATCAAACTGACAAGCTGAAAGGGTCTGGCGTAATGACTTTCGGCGACGAAGGGCTTCTGTGGACCAATCCGCTGGAGTTGGATTTCCCCAATTCCACCATCAACGTTCTCGACCTTGCCATCAGCAACAACGCCAACACGTATGTCGCCATCGCCTCTTTCAACCAAGCGAAATCCTCTGACGCGACTAAGGAGAACGAGACCCTTCACTTGTTCGAAGTCGGGGCTGAAGAGACTCGCACGGCGGAAATCCAGCCCGATTTCGGGAATCTGCTCAACGGGAAACTGCTCTTATGCGCATCCGGCGATATTGCCCTCGGCGGTTATTACCAACAGAGCAGCAAACAAAAAGCATCCGGCGCATACATTGCCACTTTCGACGGGAAAACGATGGAAAGCGGCAGTTTCAGCATCCAGCCGTTCCCACAGGATTATTACGACTACAAGCACCCCAAGTTTTCAAAGAAAATTGAAGATTTTGATGTCATCGCCGTTGATTTCAAAGAGTTCAGTAACGGCACAAAGGTGCTTTTAGGCGAGCCGAGGGCGGTGGTATCCATCCCCAACTTCACGAATACACTCGCCGGTAACATCCTGGTATCCTTCGCCGACAAAGATGGGGAACTAAACGAATTCCAAATGATTCGCAAGGACCAAACCATCATCAACTATTACAACAAGTCCACAAAATTCTATCAATCAATGCTTTTCTGCTTTAATACACTAATGCATAACGACAAACTGTATATATTCTATAACGACAACCTTGCTAACCACACTGGCAAGTCTGGCCAAGCACTCTCCATCAGCAATACTAATTACAGGCAGAAATGTGGATTATACAGCACTATCGAAAGTGACCACCGCATCTCGGATCCTGTCATGTTCATGAACTACGAAAAATACAAAACGGTCATTTACAGACCATTAGCAATTGATGAAGAGGGTCTGCTGATATACAACAGCAGCAACTTGTTCGGTGCCGTCTCGAAATTGAAACGTCCATTTTAAGTTTTCCAGCAAATGAAAAATTTCTTCGCAAGCATCCTGTTGGTCTTGTGTATGACTGCCTTCGCGCAGCCGCAGCTTACGGTGGAGAATTTCGCACCGATTGAATCGCAGGGCAGCTTCCCCGCCGACCTGAAGAGAGCCGCCAACACCCCGAAGTCGGACAAGAACTACAGCGCGTTTCTCGTTTCCGCGCTCCAGAACGGCAAAATCATCTACGGCACCGAGATGAACCAATATTTGGACAACATCAAGGAGAAACTGCTGGTCAACTACCCGCAGCTGCAGCAAGAAATCCACATTTACATCTTGCAGACATCCATCGTGAACGCCTTCTCACTCCCCAACGGAACCATCTTGGTGACCATGGGGATGATGGCGCAAGTGACCAACGAGGCGGAGCTCGCCTTCGCGCTGGCGCACGAAATCGCCCATTACAGCGAGCACCACAACCGGGATTATGACACGAAAGGCAAGCACAACGACGCCGTGAGCCGCTATATGCGCTACAGCCAGTTCTCCCGAGAGCAGGAGTTCGCAGCCGACCGTGTCGGGCTGACCACCTTCTACAAGGACTCGCCCTACAGCTACGACATTCTTGACGGTCTCTTCGATGTGCTGCTCTACTCCGACCTGCCCTTCGACGAAATCCCGTTCCAACGTTCGGAAGTGGAGACCGACTTCTATCATTTCCCCGACAACTACTACTTGAAGACGGTCGCCATCATCCCCGACCGTTCCAACATGATCGACACGTTGCTCTCCCACCCTAATATCGAGAAGCGGCGCACCATTGCCAAAGGTCTGGTCAGCAGTCTTTCCAACGAAGGCCGCAAAACGTTCGTGCAACCCGAGGAGCAGTTCACGCGCCTGCGCAATGTCGCCCGCTTCGCCTGCATCGAGCAATTCCTCGTCAACCACGACTACGACAAGGCCATATACAACATCTACGTCATGGAGCAGACCTTTCCCGAGAGTGCCTACCTGAGCCGCGCCAAAGCCACCGCCTATTACGGTGCCGCCAAGCACAAAGGCAGCGGACAGACCAGTTCGTTTATGGAGCCCTACCACGACGTGGAAGGCGAGCAGCAGCAGGTCAACTACCTGATGTCCAAGATGAACCGCAACGAATATGCCGTGCTGGCGCTCCGCAAAGCATGGGCCGCATTGCAGTCTGCTCCCGAGGACGAATACCTGCAAGGTGTCGCCAAAGACCTCATCAACGACATCTTCGTGAAGAACAAGATGAAATTCATTGATTTCTGCGACTATCCGCAGGGCGCCACGCTGGAGGAGATTGCAAACGCCGGCGGCGACACCGCGCGCCCCGCCGCCAGCAACTCCAAATACGACCGCATCAAGCAGCAGAGCATGAACATCAAGGTGTTGCCCAGCCCTAAATTCAAGACCGTCAACTACATGCTGGTGGACATCCACAGCGACTCGCTCTTCAAAGCCTGGGTCAACGATGCTGTGGTGAACGCCGAGATGCAGGCCGTTTTGGAATCGGTTTCAGATGCCCACATCGGCAATGAGAAGTCGGTCATCGTCGCCACTCCGATTTACTTCATCTACAACAACAACGGTCAAATCAAGAGCCGGGCCTCCAACCAGCGCAACGCCGAGCAGCTCCAGAAGTTGATGTGCCGCGCCCTCAAGCGCAACCACATCACGCCGGTGACCCTTACCCTTGACTTCACGAAACCGGAGACCGATGCGTACAACAACTTCGTGAAGATGCGCCAATGGAACAACGACTTCACCAACGCCGGCGGCCTCGACATGCGCTACCACACCTCCGAATACCTTGAAGATGTCGCCGCTGAATTAGGCTGCAGCAAGCTCTGCTTCGTCCATGTGACCGACGTCCCCGGCAAACGGTTCTTCCCGAGCAAAGCCTACCTGCCTTTTCTCATCCCCGCATTCCCCTACTCATTTCCCGTCGTGGTGGGCATCCTGGCACTCCGCACCCACGATGTCGATGTGAACTTCCGCATCATCGACATGGTGGACGGCAAAACGGAAATTTCCGACCACTTCAGCAAGTCCGAAGTGATGCGCAAAGCCTACGTGAACGGATATGTCTATCATCGTCTGGAGCAGTATGTTAGACAGTAAACTTGGGACAAAGATACTTAGAACATAAAAAGATATATTCATTAAGCAGCCTCGAAAAGGCAAAACGCACGAAGTGCTAATAACCCCCACATAAGCGAAGCGCAGTGTGGGGGTCAAAGGGAAAAAACATGAAAAAGACCATACTCCTTATCATCGTAGCCGCAAGTCTGTCATCGGCAAACGCCCAAATGTACAACTTCCTTGGCAATCATGTCATCCTGAACATGGAGGGTTACTTCTCGCCCGCCTGGTTCAACCCCAACCCCGTGAGTTCAGGTTGGGACATCAGCGAAGCGGCACAACGCTATCTCGGTGTCAACTACTTCCTCTCGCCCAACATCGAACTGATGGTCTGGGAGAAAGGCACCGTAGGCGTGGGCTACAACTATTACAACTCGCCGTTCAAGGGCTACGACAACCGCCTTCGGATAGGACATCAATACTACGGTTCCGTCGATTGGCGCGAAGCCGAACTCTATGGAAATGTGCTCGCACACGGTTTTAACGTCTATTATAAGCAATATATCGGCGACCGTTTCGCGCCTCTGGGCCACTATTTCAAATTCGTTCTTGACGGCTATTTCTACCGTTACAAAATGGACACCGAAGGCCTTCTCATGGGCATTATCGAAGGCACACAAGAGCCCTACGAAGAGATTATCGAAAACAAAGGCAATCTCTTTGGTCTCAAAGTTGAATACGGCTACGACTTTATAGTGCTGAACCGACTGAAGCTGACCGTCGGCGCAAGTGTTGGCTCCACATTCGGCGGCTACAAGGTGCTGGGCGCGAAACTAAAGGACAAATTCAGCTACTACAACGAACCACTTGACACCCACTTCGACGACTTCGCCCGCGAACGCATCCTCGGAGCCTACTGGTTCGGGTTGAAATTGGGAATAGGCTTCATCGCGTTCTGACAGGGGGTACATCCTTTTGTAGAGACGCAAAATTTTCTTTTGTAGAGACGCAAAATTTTGCGTCTCTACAGTTGTTTATTGCCTGTAAATATTGTCCAGGAACAGCCCGATGCGGTTCAGCACGATGCAGGCGCGGCTTTGGTCGATGACAATCCGAACTTTCTTGGTAGTGACAGTTTCCGTTAAGACAATCCGTTTGTAGCCGATGGTGGTCTCCTCGGCGATGGTGCGCCAGTTGCCGCTCTCGTCCTCGACTTCAATGTGGAACTTCTCCACCCGCTGGCCAAGAGGAATGTACTCTTGTAACAACACACGGTTAAAAGTTTGCGGCTCGTTAAACGTCAGCTCCACCCACGCGGTGGTCACGGTGTCGTCGGTGGCCCAATAATTATCATAGTTGTCCCCAATCAGATAAGCCGGGCAATATCGAAAAGACCAACAATGGTTTTCACGTCCACGCATATAAGCCGGAATATTATCCCAACAACGACAAGATTCGTGATCGCTATTGCGGACATTTGAAGCACAAATTCCAAAATATCTCCCGCTGTTCGCTGCTTCATCCACCATATCCTTCGCAAAAATGCTGTCTAACGCGACACGGAACTCCATCAGGCACAGAGAATCCTCGGCGGGGATGAGACCGCGGTTGTCGGGCGGGACGTTGAGCAGCAGCAGGGAGTTGCGACCCACGCTGTTGTAGTAGATTTTCAGCAGCTCCTGCACAGACTTCGGGTGCTCGCTGTCGCGCCAGAACCAGCCCGGGCGGATGGAGACATCCGTCTCGGCGGGAATCCAGCATGCACCATTGTAGTTGCCCGCGTTGAGCGTGTCCTGCGAGGGGGCGTTCTTGCCCGGCTCACGCCCTTCCACATCGAGCCGCGACCAACAGGTGCGTCCGCAGGTGCCCTCCTCGTTGCCGACCCAGCGGCACCCCGGCCCCACATCGCTGAAAATCACCGCATTGGGTTGTAATTTCTTCGTCTGTCCATTGAACTTTTTCCAGTCATAGACCTGTCGTTTGCCGTTCGGGCCTTCGCCGTTGGCCCCGTCGAACCACTGCTCAAAAATAGGTCCGTAGTGTTTATGGGCACTTTGTAATGTCTTGAGGAACACCTTATTGTATTCGGGAGTACCGTACGTCGGGGCATTGCGGTCCCACGGGGAGATGTAGATACCGAACTTCACGCCGCCTTTCTTGCACGCCTCCGACAGTTCCTTCAGTACATCACCCTTGCCGTCACGCCACGCGCTCTCGCGTACAGTGTGCGTGCTCACGGGGTTGGGCCACAAACAGAAACCGTCGTGGTGTTTGGCGGTAAGGATAATTCCTTGGAATCCAGCATTCTTTGCCACAGAAACCCATTGGTTGCAATCGAGGGCGGTGGGGTTGAAGATGTCCTCCGCCTCGGTGCCCTCGCCCCACTCCAAACCAGTGAAGGTGTTGGGCCCGAAATGGCAGAACATGTTCATCTCCATGCGCTGCCACGCCACCTGCGCGGCGGTAGGCACGGGACCGAAAGGTTTCGGCGGGTCGGCGGGTTTCGGCTTGGGGGCATACTTCTGCGCTGGGAGCGTGAGCGCAAGCAGACAGAGGCATATCAGGAAGGCGGTCTTTTTCATACGGTGGAAAATTTCAGATGGCGAAGATACGAAAATTTCCTGTAACCTAATTTTTCGTATCTTCGCGCCTTAAAACCAAACACCTATGGCAGAAGATTTTGAGGACGAAGAATTAAACGAAGAATTCGACGAAAACGCTGCGGATATTGTTGTTCCTGAGGAAGATACGGAAAACAACACGCATGACGATTCGGGTTTGCACAAAGTGATTTTCGCGCAGTCAATGTACCGCGAATGGTACCTTGACTACGCTTCATACGTCATCCTGGACCGCGCCTTCCCCGATGTCTATGACGGGCTGAAGCCGGTGCAGCGACGTATTCTGCACTCGATGGACGAGCTGGAAGACGGCCGTTTCAACAAGGTGGCCAACATCGTGGGCAACACCATGAAGTACCACCCGCACGGCGACCAGTCCATCGGGGCCGCCCTCGTGCAGATGGGGCAGAAGCACCTGCTCATCGACACGCAGGGTAACTGGGGCAACATCCTGACAGGTGACGAGGCCGCCGCCCCCCGTTACATTGAGGCGCGGCTCACCGCATTTGCCAAGGAGGTGGTCTTTAACCACAAGACCACCGAATGGCAGGTCTCCTACGACGGCCGAAACCGCGAACCCATCGCACTGCCCGTCAAGTTCCCGCTGCTGCTCGCCCAGGGCGTCAAGGGCATCGGCGTCGGCATGTCCACCCTCATCCTGCCGCACAATTTCAACGAGCTTATCGATGCTTCCGTACACATCCTCAAGGGCGAGGATTTCGAAATTTACCCCGATTTCCCCACCGGCGGCGCCATCGACGTGAGCCGCTACAACAACGGAGCGCAGGGCGGAAAGATACGCAACCGCGCTAAAATCAGCATCGTAGACAACAAGACGCTGGTCATCAATGAGATACCATACGGAACCACCACCGAAGACCTCATCTCCGAATCGACCAACTCCATCACGAAGGCCATTGACAACGGCAAACTGAAAATCAAGCGGATCGACGACAACACAGCGGCGCAGGCCGAAATCTACCTCCACCTGCAGCCCGGCGTCTCCCCCGACCAGACCATCGACGCGCTCTACGCCTTCACCGACTGCGAAATCACCTACTCCACCAACGCCTGCGTCATCTGGAACGGCAAGCCCGTGTTCACCAACGTCAAGGACATCCTCCGCATCAACACCGAAAATACCCTCAACCTGCTGCGCAAGGAACTGGAAATCGAGCTTGACGAACTGCGCCAGCAATGGCACAAGGTCTCGTTGGAGAAAATCTTCTTCGAAAAGCGCATTTACAAGGAGTTAGAGAAAGACGCCGATTCTTGGGACGTCCAAATCGACCGCATTGAGCGCGCCTTCGACCCCTACCGTTCCCTTTTCCGGCAGGAAATCACCCGCGACGACGTGCTTGCGCTCTGCGAGAAGCCCGTGCGCAAGATCTCCAAGTTCGACATCAAAGCTGCGATGGACAAAATCGCCGAAATCGAACTCAACATGGACGAGGTGCAGAACCATCTTGACCATTTGGTCGATTACGCCATCAACTATTTCCTCCAACTGAAGAAGAAATACGGTGCTGATTACAAGCGTCTTACGGAAATCAAGAGTTTCGACACGATCAGTGCCGTGACGGTCGCCGTGGCCAACCAGAAACTCTTCGTCAACAAGAAGGAGGGCTTTATCGGCACCAACTTGAAGAAGGACGACGACGTGGAGTTTGCGTGTCTCTGCTCCGACCTGGACGACATCATCGTCTTCCACGAGAACGGGCAGTGTTCCATCAGCAAAGTGGCCGACAAGCACTTCGTGGGCAAGCACATCATCCACGCGGAGGTGTTCCGTCGTGGCGACGAGCGGCAGATCTACAACATGATTTATTCTGCCGGTGTGAACGGCCCGGTATACGCCAAGCGTTTCAACGTGGGCGGCGTCACCCGCGACAAAAAATACGACCTCGTGAAGGGCAGTACCAGTGCCAAAGTGCTCTATTTCACGTCGAACCCGAACGGTGAAGCCGAGGTGGTACGTGTGAAACTCAAGCCCAAGCCCAAGCTCAAGAAGCGGGAGTTCGACTTCGACTTCGGCACGCTGGCCGTCAAGAACCGCGCCGCTTTGGGCAACATCGTCACCCGCTACCCCGTTTCCTCCATCACACTGGCGCAGAAAGGCATCTCCACGCTCAGCGCCATCGATGTCTATTTCGAGTCCGCCGTGATGCGCCTCAACACCGACGGCCGCGGCGAACTTATCGGTTCCTTCCACGAGGATGACAAGATTTTATCCGTCTATAAGTCAGGAAACTATCGTATCACCGGCTACGAAACGACCTTGCATTTTGAGGACGACCTCGACATCATCCGCAAGTGGAAACCCTCGATGGTCATCACCGCCATCTATCAGCTCAAGAAAGACAAGAAGTTCTTTATCAAGCGGTTCCAACCCGACACACTGATCAAGAAGGTCGACTTCTACCCCACTGACGGCACAGCTAAACTCGTTGACTACTCCATCGACTACCTGCCGCAAATCAAGGTTGTTTACCATGCGAAGAAATCCGACACGGAAGACACCGTCACGGTGATCCCGTGCGCCGAGTTCGTAGAGATGACCACCGCCCGCGCAAAAGGCAAGCGTCTCAGTTTCAACGACATCAAGTCGGTAAAATTCATCGAACCACTGCCCTACGAAGAGCCGGAAGAGCTCGCCGAGCCCATAGAAGAGGAGCTGCCTGACACGGACGATCCCGTCACCTCTGTTGATGACGAAATCGCCAAGGACATCTTCGACCACATTTCCGCCGAAAAGACGGACATCCCGACCGAAAACGACGGTGCGGGGTTGCAATTAGGCCTTTTCGATGAGGAATGAGGTACATTTTTAACATCTTCCTTAAGCAGTCCCGGGGGAACAACACGCACGCAGTGCAATTAACCCCACACAAGGCGATAGCCGCAGTATGGGGCAGACTACACGTGATCCTCTTTCTCGTACTCTTCTGCGCCGCCTGCCATGACCGTGTGGAGCCCCCTACCCCGTACAACATCCCGATACCGAAGGGTTTCCCGACGTTGCTCAACATCCCTGACGACAACCCGATGACGGTAGAAGGAGTGGAGCTCGGACGGCTGCTCTTCCACGACCCGCACCTCTGCGGCTACACGGGATCGGAGCCTGACTCGCTGATGTCATGTTCCACCTGCCACCGACAGGAGTGCAACTACGACCTCGGCATTGACAACCCGCGTTTCCCCGACGGCAAAGCGAAAGGCCGCACCACGGGAAAGCCCACCATCCACAACGTGATGCCGTTGGTCAACCTCGTCTTCAACCACGAAGGCTACTTCTGGAACGGGTTGATCTCCCGCAACAACCCGAATCCACAGCAACGCACCATTGAGGACATCGTGCTCATGGCCATCACGGCTGACGATGAGATGTGCAGTACAGAAGCGAGGACAATCTCCGCCATCAAAGCAGACAGCAAATACCCGCCACTGTTCAAGAAAGCATTTGGCACTGAAGAGATTACGATGGAGCGCATCCAGAAAGCTATTGCGCAGTACGTGCGGTCGCTGGTCGCCAGCAACAGCAAGTTCGACCGTTACCTTCGGGGCGAGGTGCAGCTGACCGCGCAGGAGCTGCACGGCTACGTGCTGTTCACCACCGAGGAAGGTGCCGACTGTTTCCACTGCCATGGCAGTTCAGGCAGTCCGCTGTTCACCACCAACCTCTTCTACAACAACGGGTTGGACGCCGAACCGTCGGATGACCACGACCGCTTCAGCGTCACGGGCGACCCACGCGACCGGGGCGCCTACCGTGCCCCGTCGCTGCGCAACGTAACTCGTTCCGCGCCCTACATGCACGACGGCCGTTTCCAGACCCTGGACGAGGTGCTGGAATTCTACAACTCAGAAGTCCAAAATTCACCGACAATCAGCCCGCTGATGCACCACGTCAACGACGGCGGTGTCCGCCTCACCCCAAACGAGATCGCAGACCTGAAGGCATTTCTGGAAACCTTGACGGATGAAGATTAAACTTGAATCTTGAAACCTGAATCTTGACCGGTTTTATCCCGCTTATCAATCTCACCTAAAGTCATAGAAATAGGAGTCATAGTCTTTACGAGAAGTTGTGGTACGTTCCCCTACAAGCGCACCAGCTTCTCCCCTATGCTGCACTCTAGACACCGCTTTTGCGAACAATACCTGTCGAAAAGATCCAGCTGAGCCTGCGAGTCGTACGCACTACGCCGCGGAAACGGGCTGTCGACAAAAATCCTCGTCGTCTTATTATCCTCATATTCAACTTGTTCCAACAGGGACAGCGCCGCCTCCTGCCCTGCCTCGTCACCATTGAAACGGGCATAGAAGAAACGAATCGGCACCACCGTATTGATAATCAGCGAGTTCACGATAGCTGTCCCCATCCCGGAGGCGTGTCGGGTGGTCGGTTTTCCAAACTGGTAGTGCGTCTGCCAATACTCCTCAGGGGCCACCGAAAGCCATGTGCGCAGCCCTTGCATATTAGCCTTCAACACCTTGTCGGCGAGGGCATTGCCCGTCTCGAACAACATCTGGGCGAACTGCGCGAGCCGCAACGTTGGGAAGTTCTGCGGGCGCAGTCGCAGCCAGTTCCATTGGTGCGCCCCGATGGGGGTGAGCCGATACTTGTAGCGCAGGTAGTCGTACTCGTAACGCAGCTTCTCCGTATAGTCCTCCCTATCCGCCAAATCCAGCATCCCCGACTGCCCATACACGAGCGCGTACACCTGCAGCCGCGAGGCGAGGTGCGCCCGTATGACACGATACGGCAGGCTCTGCGCCAGCAGTTCGAATGCCGTGCCGTTTTTCTTGCATCCGAAACCAATCGCCAGCACTCTGTATACCAACTCGTTCCAATCTTTCTGACAGCTATTGAGAATATGCTGGAACCCACTTTGCCGTCGCAACATCCGCTCCATCAAACATCCTGACAGCTGATTCTGAATCACCAGCGGTTCCACCGCCGAGAGACAACCCCTACAGAGCAACATGTCGGGCACGCTCATCAACGATTCATATCGGGTGAACATCTCCTGCGGAATCAGGCCTTTGAGTTCCAATGTCGGAACAGATTCATTATCACATAGTTGAATCTCCATATCGTGTTCATAGACCACATGCAACACCACAGACTTGTACTTGTCGTCATACTGATGGTGGTGCCGTAGCCAGTCAGAACTCCGGCAATGTATCTCCACGCTTCCAACCCAGCGCACATCATCAATCGTGACAACGGCCTGCAGGAAATCGGGACCCGCATCGTGGTTATGATACCCAGGGAAAATAACGCTGATAGCCTGCCCGTCAGTGGTTTTCGCTTTCAAAAAGTCGAAGTGGCGATGCTGCCACACATAGTGTAAAAAATCCTCTTTCATTTTCTCGTGGTTTAAGGTTTGTGTCAAAATCATGATCGAGCCCTTACTTTTTGCTCAAGTTCTGCCATTCGAGCTTTCAGTTCGCTGATTTCGTCAGTTCTGTCGCTTTCCCGTGTCAGTGTGTGCTTGAACTTAAACATTGCAAGGTTCAGCTCAAAAGAAGTCTCACTGCTTCTCATAGGGAGCATATCGCATAGAAGACCGTCTATCAACTCACCACCGCGCTGCTGCAGAGACGGAGCCTGCTGCGCATCGGCAGCCGGAAGTTCCATCAACACATGCGACAACTCCCGCAATTTCGCGTAAGCCTCCACAATGGCGATAGTTGTCTCCACAGCCTGTGGACTCTTTAAGATTGTTGCCAGCATATAAAGTCCCTTTTCTGTGAAAGCTTTTGGGTAGTGGGGAGAGAACTTCAAGTCCATGAGGTGGTGGAAATTTTCCACCACCTCTGATTTCTCCTCCGCAGTCAATTCTATGATATACCCTTCCGGGAACTTGTTGGGATTGTTCCTAACCGCCTTGTTAATATCGCGCGTTTCCACACCGTACAGTTGTGCCACATCGGCATCGACAATCACCTGCTGTCCGCGCAAGGTGATAATTTTCTCGTTTACTTCTTCAATGTTACTCATTGGTTTTAGGTTAAGGGTTAAAGTTTGGTTTTGTTCGATAAATGGGATACGCCCATCGACATCTTGTTAAAACTACCATTATTCGTCCATTCGAGACAGGAGTGCCGTCATCCACAGCAGATTTATGCGCAGGAATGCCGAAACGCTTAATCGAACGTTGCAAAGATACAACACAAAAATGCGTTTGTCAAGCATTTTAAAAAATTTATTATCGACTGGAGCCCAACAGGTTGCAAAGATCCCGTTAACTATTCAAGGTCGAATAGTTAATTTTTAGAAGACGGTTTCGCAGAAAAAGGTTATCTTTGCCGCGACTTCAGTATTCACAAGCAAAATAAGACAAACGAAATGAAAACGGAAAAGCAACTGCAAGGATTCGCCGGCGAAGACATGGCCGCAAATCTCTTACTGAAAAAGGGTTACAAGATTCTGGAACGCAACTGGCGCTGCGGACATCTGGAGGTCGACATCATCGCGGAAAACGATGACTACCTCGTCATTGTGGAGGTGAAAACACGCAAAACGACCACATTCGGGGAGCCGGAGGTATTCGTGGACAGGCAAAAACAGCGGCACCTTATCCGCGCCGCGATGTACTACGCCAAGTTCAAGTGCGTGACCAAGGAAATCCGATTTGACATCATCTCGGTGATTAACAGTCCTGAATGTCAGGAGATTAACCACATCGAGAACGCCTTCAAACCCAGATGGTAAGAAACAAAACCTGGTGGTAAAAAAAAAGGAAAACCCGTAAGCCGGGTTCTGTTTTGTGTTGTCATTTATCTCGGGCCTGCGTTGCCGCAGGTCTCTATCAACCTACCCTCCGGGTCGGACGAGCAGCCCTCAAGCCCCGGTTTATTTGGTCTTTCAACCCATAAGGTTTACCCCCGCCGGCATCACTGACGGCGGCGTGAGCTCTTACCTCGCGTTTTCACCCTTACCCGCCGGAGCGGGCGGTATCGTTTCTGTGGCACTGTCTGTCACGCTTGCGCGCGCCTTCCCGTTAGGAAGTATGGTGCTCTGCGTTGCCCGGACTTTCCTCAGCCTCGCGGCCGCGACAACTCGGTTTTCCTTTTGTTTGTCCTGTTCAAATATTTGTAGAGACGTGATGAATCACGTCTCTACTATTGCCTTTTCCCTGTTCCCTATTGCCTATTGCCTTTTGCCTATTGCCTATTGCCTTTATCGCTTAATAATTCAGCGTCACCGGCATAATAAGCATCAGCACATCCTCATTCTCGTCGTGCTGGGTGGCCGGCGTGATGAGGGCGGCGCGGGACGGCTTCGAGAACGACATTTGGATGATCTCAGCATCCAGATTCTCAACCATCTCACGCAAGAAACGGGAGTTGAAACCGATTTCCATCGGCTCGCCAATATACTCGCACTGGATATTCTCCGCACCCTTGTAGGAGAAGTCCATATCCTCAGCCGTCATGTTCAGACCGGTTTCACCGAGAGAGAGGCGCACCTGGAAGGTCGACTGGCTGGAATAGATACCCAAACGACGGATAGACTTCAGGAACTCATCGCGCCCGATAGTCAGAATCTTGGGATTATCTTTCGGTATAACTTGCTCGTAATTAGGATATTTACCCTCCTTTAACGATGAATAGAGCTCCACATTGCCGAACACAAAGCGGATGTGGTGCGTCGTCTGCGAATAGTCAATGTGAACGGTGTCCGTATAGTTGGTCAGCACATTCTTGAGGTGTGCAAGAGGTTTCTTGGGCAGAATGAGCGATGAAAAATCCTCTGTTTTGACCTCCGTATTGCGATAGCGCACAAGCTTATGCGCATCCGTGGCCACAAACGTCACGCAATCCGAGGAGAGCTCACAAAGAACGCCCATCATGTTCGGGCGCAACTCGTCGTTGCCGGTAGCGAAAATCGTCTTGCTGATGGCGCGTTGCAGTACGGTGGCGCGAATGTCGAAACTCTGCGGTTCCTGGATCGGCTTGACCTGCGGGTACTCGTCGCTCGGGAAACAAGGGGCACCGTACTCGCCGTTGGCCGACGTGAACTTCACGATGTTGTTCTCCGTATCGATGGCGAACACAAGCGGCATGTCCGGCATGAGCTTCAGCGTCTCAAGCAGAATCTTGGCGGGTACCGCAACGGACCCTTCGCCTTCCACATTCTCCAGTTCGATGACGGATGTCATCGTAGACTCCAAGTCAGATGCCGTGAGTTTCAGCTGGTTACCTTCAATTGTTACCAAGAAATTGTCTAAGATGGGCATGGTGCTGTTTGAGCCCATCACGCCACTAATGGCACTTAAATTGCGATACAACAAGTCGCTCGATACGATGAATTTCATATAGTTTTTCAATTTTATTTCAAACGGCAAAAATACAAAAATATGGATATAGACAGACAAGGAATTTTCGCCCCACAGAGACGTTGCGAGCAATGTCTCTACAGAACATCTTCATTCCGCAATCTGACCATCTCTTCTAATTCGGCATACCACGCCTCGCCGTATTTGGCGATCAGCGGTTCTCGGAGGAACTGATATACAGGCAATTTCAGCCGGTTACCGTTTTCCACCGCCGTTTTGCAGATGGACCAGTGGTCGTAGTTCAACGCTTCGTAATCCCCCACCCTGCTGACCCGTATGGGATACAAGTAGCAGGATATCGGCTTGCGGAAAGGAATCTCCCCGTTGCGGAAACACTTCTCGATGGCGCATTTGGCCACGCCGTCCTCAAAACAGACGTACGCGCAGGCGTTGTTGCTCTCCATCAGAGGCGTGTCAAACGAGTCGCCGCCGGTGAAAACGAAAGTGCCGCCGTCTTCCACGACAGCGACACCTTCTTCGGTCATATATTTTTGAAAATCAGGGTAATAGTCCTCGATTTCGGCAACTTCTTCGGGGGTTATCGGTGCTCCGAGGTCACCGTCCACGCAACAAGCGCCATTACACTGCGATATGTCGCAGCAGAAGCATTTGTCGATTAGTTCTTCCGAAACGAGAACATTCCCAACAATAAGCATCGTATCCAACGGTTAGCCAAGACGTTTGAACTGGCAGGTGAAGTGGCGCATCAGCTCGGCCTCCCAAGTGATCTCCAGACCGCGCTTGATGGTGTCGCGACGGTCGTAGACGTTCTTGAGGGCGGCGGCGATGACATCCATGTGGTTGTTGGTGTAGACGCGGCGCGGGATGCAGAGACGCACGAAGTCGTTGCCTCCGAAGCGGTTCTCGCGGGTCACGGGATCGCGGTCGGCGAGAACGTAGCCAATCTCGCAGGCGCGGATACCTGCCTCCAGATAGAGCTCGCAGGTGAGGGTCTGGGCAGGGAACTCCTCTTTCGGGATGTTCGTCAAAACCTTGTCGGCATCCACGAAAATGGCGTGACCACCGGCGGGACGCTGGTAAGGAATACCGTATTCATCCAACTTATCTGCCAGATACTGAACCTGTTTGACACGAGTCTCGACCATGTCAAACTCAATGTTTTCCTTCAGACCGACAGCCAAGGCGTCCATGTCACGGCCGTTCATACCACCGTAGGTCAGGAAGCCCTCAAACGGGATGCAGTAGAGCTTCGCACCTTCGTACCACTCTTGCTTCCGAGTAGCGATGAAACCACCCATATTCACGAGGCCGTCTTTCTTGGCACTCATGGTCATACTGTCAGCGTAGCTGAACATCTCCTTGCAAATCTCGCGCAGGGTCTTGTCGGCATAGCCCTCTTCGCGGGTCTTGATGAAGTAGGCATTCTCGATGAAGCGGGCGCTGTCGATGTTGACGGGCACTCCGTACTTGTGGCAAAGCTCGCAGGTCTCGCGGATGTTCTTCATGCTAACCGGCTGACCACCAACGGTGTTATTGGTAACGGTGAGCACCATAAACGGCACATTGCCTTTGTTCTCCATGAGCACCTTCTCCAGCTTCTCCAAGCTGACGTTGCCCTTGAACGGGACCTCCAGCTGGGTGTCGTATGCCTCAGGCACTGTGACATCGATGGCAAAAGCCTTGCGGCTCTCAATGTGACCTTTCGTGGTGTCGAAATGGGCGTTGCCAGGGATGATGTTGCCCGGTTTCACCAAGTAGCTGAACAGCACGTTCTCGGCGGCACGACCTTGGTGCGTCGGAATAACATACTCAAAACCTGTAAGTTCCGTAATAGTATCCTTCATGTGATAGAAAGAGCGGGCACCGCCGTAGCTCTCGTCACCCATCATCATCGCGCTCCACTGACGGTCACTCATAGCACCCGTACCGGAGTCGGTCAACAGATCGATGTAGACGTAGTCGCTCTTCAGCATAAAAATGTTCTGGTGGGCTTCTTCAAGCCACTTCTCACGTTGTTCTCTTGTGGATTTCTTGATGGGTTCCACCATCTTGATTTTCCACGATTCTGCAAATGGTAATTCCATAAGATATTATTTGATTATTAATTTATTTAATTGTTACGTGTTCTAAAAATCAGAGTTCTAAAACATTTGCGTTCTTGCCAAAGAACCGTCCTCGTTGTAGAAACGCCATTCGCCAGTTTTCACACCGTGATTATAAACACCTGTATATCTGACGTTTCCATTGGAGTAAAAGACAGTATAGCGGCCTTCCTCCTTGCCGTTCTCATAGAAAGCCTTCGTCTGCACCGTGCCGTCGGGGAAGTAGGCGTACCAAAGACCGTCACGGTTCGCTCCGTCGCGGTTGCCGTCAATGTACTTCTGCTTGTTCTCGTAGAAGTGGGTCTCGTGCGCGATTTCGTCAGTCATATTGCCGAGACTGTCCAACACGTAGTAAGCCACCACTTTAGGCGATTCATCCTCGTAACGGTTCACCTCCACACGACCATACAGCGAATCGACGAAATCAATGGGCGGGAACACATGCAGGCTATCCAAGAAAGCCTGCTCGTCGGCTATGACTTGCTTCTTCTGGTTTTGGTTGGAGATGGCCAGATACGCCAAAGCCGCCGCCATAAGTCCAAATGCCACTATCAACAGCACAACATGCTGTGTACCAAAAGGTTTTGTTTCTTTCTCCATAGTATCTTTGATAGACAGAGACGGACCTAGGCTCGTCTCTTCGGGAATCATTTCTTTTTCTTCTTAAACGACTTGTTCAACTCGTTGAGGACCTCTTGCGTGATGTCGTGGGCAGCGTCGGCATACAGCAGCTGACTTCCGCCACTTCCTTGATAAGCAAAAATGTAAGAGGCATTATATGAAGCATTTACACGTTTCGCAGCCGCAAGAAGCGAGTCGTTCATCTGCTGTTGCGCGGCAATGTAACGGGATTCCAACGACTCCAATGCTTGCGCGTAGTCGCTCTGCAGACGGGTGCTCTCCTCCTCTAAACTCTGCTGGGCATATTGTGCCTGTTGCGGGGTCAGCGAACCAGAGCTGTAGTTTTGCTGGAAATTGGCAGCCTTCTGCTCCAATGCCTTTTGCCGATTCTGGAACACCACGGCCTGTTTCTGCTTGTCAGCATCAATGCTGTCTGTCAGGATCTTGACGAGTTCGTAGTGCTCGTTGATGGTGTCAATGTTGATATAGACAATCTCGCCGTTGCCGACTTCCGCCGGTTTTTCAATCACGGGGGACTTCTTTCCGTTGCCGGCGAAATGCAGGATAAACAACACAATCACTGCCACAGCCAGCAATCCTTCCAAAATCCAGTGCGCCATCTGGCAGTTGCACTTCTTTTCACAAGACTTGGGTTCTTCCACCAGAATAGGATCAGGCTCTGGTTTTTGCGTTGCCGACAGGGTGGTTTCCGCCACCGATTCCTCTTGCGTGACGGCTTGTTCAACTTCTTGTTTCACCTCTTCAGAAATATTTTCCTGAGGCTCATTCACAATTTCTTCGTTCTCTTCCATCATATTCTTAATTTTATTCAGCTTTCTACTTTATTCAGCTTTCTAGATTCTTAATTTCCTACATCCGACAGGTATTTGATACGCATAATGCGAATCTCCTCCATCGTGTATTCGTCTTCGCCAAGTTCGCGCAACGCCTCTTCGGCAGAATCAGAATCTGCATTGGCGAAATAGTCGATGATGTCCTCCTGATGGTAAGGCTCGATCTCTTCGTCGATGTAGTAGGAGATGTCGATTTTCGCGCCGGATGCCACAATGTGTTCGATTTCGGTCAGCAGCTCGTCCATATCCAAACCCTTGGCGATAGCGATGTCCTCGAAACTAATCTTATGGTCAATGCCTTGAATGATAAAGAGTTTGTTGGCAGATTTCTTGGCGACAGTCTTCAGCACGAAGTCCTGCGGACGGTCGATTTCGTTCTCTTCGACATACTGCTTGATGAGTTCGATAAAACGGCGGCCGTACTTCTGCGCCTTGCCCGGTCCCACGCCAGTCACACGCGTCATCTCCTCCATCGTGATGGGGTACTGGATGCACATGTCCTCCAACGACGGGTCTTGGAAGATGATAAACGGCGGGAGGTTCTCCTCTTTGGAGATGGTTTTGCGAAGGTCTTTGAGGAGGCTGAAGAGCACGGTGTCAAAGGCTTCCTCGACATTTCCAGCAACGGCATCCACTGCCTCGTCCTCATCCTCGTCCTCGTCTGTGACGGGCTTTATCGCCATAATCGGATACGGGTTTGTCATATATTTCTTACCTTTATCCGTTATCTTCAGAAGGCCGTAATTCTCTATGTCCTTGGCAATTAGATTATCAAAAATGGCAACACGGATAACATTGGACCAGAACTTCTCGTCGTAGTCCATGCCTTCGCCAAACTGTTTGAGTTTCTCGTGATGGAACTTCAGGATGGAGGTCGTTTTATTACCGTGGATGATGTCCACAATCTGGTCTTCCTTGAACTGCTGTTTCACGGCCTGCACGACTTCCAGCATGAGCTGAATCTGCTCGGAAGCGTCCATTTTGGGCTTCGGATGGTTGCAATTGTCGCAATTGTGGCAGTTTTCCTCCATATAATTCTCGCCGAAGTAGTGGAGAAGGTGCTTGCGGCGACAGTTGGTGGATTCGGCGTAGGATGCCGTCTCCGCGAGCAGCTGTTTCACGATTTCCTGCTCGGAGACAGACTTCTTCGCGGAGAACTTCTCCAGTTTATTGAGATCTTTGGGATCGTAGAAGGCGATGCAGAGGCCCTCGCCGTCGTCACGGCCAGCGCGGCCCGTCTCCTGATAGTAGCCTTCGAGACTCTTCGGCATGTCGTAGTGAATCACAAAGCGCACGTCAGGTTTGTCGATGCCCATACCGAACGCGATGGTGGCCACGATAATCTCCGCCTTCTCCATCAAGAAGTCGTCCTGGTTCTGCACGCGGGTTTTGGAATCCAAGCCGGCATGGTAGGGCAACGCACGGATTCCGTTCTCCTGGAGCAGCACGGCCAGTTCCTCCACCTTCTTGCGACTCAGACAGTAGATGATGCCCGACTTGCCCGGGTGGTTCTTGATGAACTTAACGACCTCTTTGTCAACATCTTTGTTCTTCTCGCGAATCTCGTAGTAGAGGTTCGGGCGGTTGAATGAAGAGATGAAAACTTCGGCTTTTTCCATGCCGAGGTTTTTCTGGATGTCGCTCTGCACCTTGGGCGTGGCGGTCGCGGTCAGCGCAATCACCGGCACATCTTTTCCAATCTGCTGGATGATTTTGCGGATGTTGCGGTACTCCGGACGGAAGTCGTGACCCCATTCCGAGATACAGTGGGCCTCGTCAATGGCGTAGAACGAGATGTCAATATCCTGGAAAAAGTTGACATTTTCCTCCTTGGTGAGAGATTCGGGCGCGACATACAGCAGTTTGGTCTTGCCTGAGACGATGTCGTTTCTCACCTCGGTGATTTCGGCTTTGTTGAGGGAAGAGTTGAGGAAATGCGCGATGCCGCGGTCGGTGCCAAACGTGCGGATGGCATCCACCTGGTTCTTCATCAGCGCAATCAACGGAGAGATGACGATGGCCGTGCCGTCGTTCATCAACGCGGGCAACTGGTAGCACATCGACTTGCCTCCGCCGGTGGGCATAATCACAAAACAGTCCTTTCCTTTCAACAACGTTTTGATGATTTTCAGCTGATCGCCCTTAAAAGTGTCGAAGCCAAAAACCGATTTCAACGTCTGATAAATAGCTTTATCCGTAATTCTCTTCATGCCAGAACAATCTAAATTCGACAATAAATCAATGGTTTTTATCTACTCTAAAATTAAGTACAAAGATATAAAATATTTGATATGCCACGGCGAAAAAAAAAAATATCGAAATAATTTTATCAACAGCCGTTAATTAAAATCCCATTGTTGCAAAACGGCCTGTGTAAATAGGATTTCACACCGTTCTCAAGCGTATAAAAAGGCTTTTTATAACCAATTCTCCTCAAATTTGACAAATCCGCAACCGCAAAAGGCAATCTCCCGTGGGCAAATTTCCTCTCAATTTCTTCATAACAGATTTGCGGAGACAACCTCAAAACACGGGAAATTGCACCCACGAGCGCCGTATCCGTGCGCGGGAAGCCACAACCCAGCTCATAGACGCCGCTCGCGGAACGATGAGTCGCAAACCAATACAACACACGTCCCACATCGGAGACATACAGATAATCCAACTGCCGCTCGACAAAAGCACCCTCTCCGTCTTGCCGCCGCAAAATCCCAACCGCGCCTGTCTCGACAATCTGCCGGTAGATGTCATCCACCACGGAGGCTCTGTCCTCCAAACCATACAACTCACCCATTTTGAAAATGTAGTGGAACGGCGGCTGACGGAACTGCTTCCCAATCCATGACGCATATTGATTCAACTGCGCATCCAGCGTATAATCGGATTTATACTTGAAGAAGAGGAAAAAGACCGGTATGGCATGTTTGGCTGTTATGCTCCACAAAAGTTGCAGATGCTCCAACCGCGAAGAGGATTCCGCGCCATCCGTCTGCTTCTTGTCCACGTAGAACAGCATCCCGATTTCCTGATAATGCGCATCGATATAATCGAGCAGACGAGTGCTGTTCCGGACTTGCACGTCCTCTTCATAATGCATGTCGCTGAATTTCCGGGCAATTTCGGCTGCCAAAAGTTCATATTTTCCGACTATCAGTATCATTCTTGGTTTTTCGGCAAAGATAAAAAAAACGGGCGTCTCCCGACGTCCGTTTTTGTGAAATTATGAAAAAGTCTTTCTTGAATTAAAACTCCCAGAGATCGTGCTCGAAGTTACGCAGCTTGTCAGTGATGCGTTCCGATTCGATACGCTGGTCGCGTGAATTGGCGATATAGTCTTCTATATCACGGTCATAGACATTCGACTCCTTGTAGATCAGGCTGGAAAAATCGCGTTTCCAGGTAATCAGGTCGTCGAAGGAGAGACGGGCAGCCTGGTTCTTCATGTTGAACACCTCCTGGCGGGCCAGGTAAGGACGAAGTTCATTGTAATAAATGTGTCCCAGGCTCTTCAACACCAGTTCACCCTTCACATCCTCGTTATCTTCTTCGTCGTCATAATTCGTTGATTTGCCCTCAGAGCGATCATACTGAATCATGGGCTCGATTTGAAGAATCTGGACTCGGAAAGTGGAATACTGCTTGTCGAAATACCAAACTTCCTTCATGCGGTATTGCGTGATTTGCTTGGGTTCAAAGGTGATGATAAGCTCCTTAGTACCAATTTCCTCACCGGTTTCAATATCGTAATCGGAGATGGTTTGGGTCATGGAGATCAGACCTTGAAGCTCGTCACGAGAATACGGCATCGTGCACATCTCATCCTGATAAACCGGGAGCACATCCTCCGTTTTCTCGGGATTGCTCATGTCAATGGCATCGAAGATGGTCTGGCCGAGGCTTCTCCAGGTTCCTTTCTGATCCGCGGGGAAGTAAAGCGGATGATTGACCTTCTCGCGCAAATCGATGATGCGCCAGATTGTCCAATAGTACATCACATCGGCCTGGCGGACAGGCGCGTAGGCGATGGGGTCGGTGAAATCACCGGTGTTGACCTGTTCCCAAGGGGTTTCGACCGGCTTGCGGACAGGTTGCTCAAGCGTGCTGCCGTCAAGTTCGTCATCCTGTGCGAATGCGAAACAGGCGGCTAACAGCATCATGGCGAATAATGTGAACTTTTTCATAATTTTATTTTTTTGTAGTGATTATCTGATACGGACAGAGAACTCATCCAACGTACGCGTACCGGCCTCGGAAGAGACCTTGATGTCGCTGAAATAGATCGAGGCATTGGATGAAGCCTTCTGAATAGCGGACTTGGCCTTGTCACTCAACGCGGCACCCTGACAAACGATAGCCGGTTCCTCAATACCCTTGTTGATAATAATCACGCGGTATGAGTTGACATTCCATTTGAGGTCGTAGACGAAGTCGTCGCCCATGGTGGCACGAATCATCGGGTTAGCAAGCAGCTCAGCTTTAGAGCGTTTGCCGCCACGAATACCGGCACCCAGAACGCCACGCGGATCCGGAACCTTCTTCACACGGAAGGTGGTGGTACCCATCGTCTTGGTGGTCTCACCCACTTTCGCAGCCACGGTAGCCGTCACCGTCTTACCAATCATGGAGGACGGAACCGTCACATTGAATTTACCGCCTCCTGTAGGAGCAGCGTTACAGCCCGGGAAGGAGACACTCAGTTTGTCGGGAGCCACAGGACCAGAGACAGACACAGGGTTGGCGATGCCGGCGTAGAGCACATTCATCTTGTCGGCCGCGATGGTGGCGGACGGTGTCAGCACCGTGTATTTATCCTTGAAGCCATAGTATTTCGGTTGACCGCTCGGATCCATGATCTTGATCAAACCGGCATACTTCTGCTCGCCAGTGCCACTGGTTCCGATTTTCAGTTTCACAAGACCGTTTTCGCCTTCCAGCTTGGTAGCGCCGGCAAGACCCTCAACGGTAAGGGTGTCAGCACCCATTTTGTACCAAACCTCAGGAGTGGACTTGCTGTCGTAGGCAGCCACGATAATGTCGGCCTCGTAGGCGTCACCCGCGAAAACCATCTGGGATTTCGGGATAGAACGACCACTCACTTTGTCGAACTTGAAGTCGTCAGCGCTGATAGAAGCCTTCAGGTAGGTAAGCATGTTGGACTCAGCATTCTTGACCTCACCAATCATCTTGTTAAGCAGCGTAACGCTGGCAGCCGCGATGATGTGGTCGAAGTTGTGAGTTTCCCAATCCTGCTCCTTCTTGTCGTTGCTCAGGTATTTCGCATCAACGTTCAGACCCATAGCCTCTTCAAGGTGCTTCTGGTCTTCCTTCTTGGCAAGTTTCAAGATGCTGGCCTTGTACTTTTTGATTTCCTCTTTCAGCTTCTTGGCGTTGCCTTTGTTAATCATAAAGTCGGAGGGGATATCAAAATTGTCTTTCTTCTTGATGTCGCCCACGGCTTTGGTCACTTTGACTTTCTTGCCATCGATAGTTTTCTCAACCAAAGAGTCACCATCAACGGCGAAGATAAGGTCATTGCGCATTTTCTCGATATATTTCACCATAGCGTCCGTCTCCTTCCGCAGTTGCTTGGCCTTTTTGTCAGCCTCATCAACCTTGGCACCCAGAAGCGTCTTCTGCTGGTCGAACCAAGCATAGTCCTTGTTGTTCTGGTTGGCGGCGATAGTGGTGGAGGTTACCAAGGTGTCATCGACAACCACGAAAGCATCCAGAATGTTTGCAGAAACATTCAAGGCCAACATGGCGGTGTACACCAGGTACATCATCTGAATCATTTTTTGTCTCGGGGTTTCCGGACAATTTGTTGCACCCATATCTCAATGAAATTTAGTTAGTGATTTTGGTTAATGGAACTGAGAAAATTACTTCATGGCAGCAAGCATGTTGCCATACACGTTGCTCAGTTTGGAGATATTGGCGGTAAGTTTGTCCATTTCTTCCTTGAAGCTGCCGGACTGTGCCATAGATTTGGCCGTCTGCTCGTAAGCGGTAGCCAATTGGTTGACAGAGGTGGTCGCTTTCTTCACGCTATCGATGTAAGCAGCGGTGGCACCGCCATCAGAATCGAGGTTAGCGGCGAGCTTGTCATATTTCAAGGTCAGATTCCGAACGGACTCGGAAGCTTTCTGCAGGCTGGCGGTATAGTTATCGGCGGCAACCACGGCATCAGAGACGCCGGCCAGTTTGTGGGCGTTGTCGCTCAAGTTGCGCATACCGGAAGCGAGGCTTTCCATCAGCTCGGGACCGATTTTGGCTTCCTCAAGCATTTTGTCGAGGGCCTGGGTCGGGGTCAGAGAGTCGCTCTTCACTTGTTGTTTCTTGTCGCGACGGGATTTCTTTTCTTCCTCTTCCAGTTCAATGTCCGTGCCGGTGGCCAGCTCGGGATAAACCAGTGCCCAGTTGTACTCCACGTGCAGCGGCTCAAAGGCGGAGAAGAAGAAGATGATAGCCTCAATACCCATACCCAAGATCAGCATGAGGTTAGCACCGGGCAAGTGCAAGATTTTGAACAAGGCTCCGATAATGACGACGGAAGCACCCCAGCCATACAGCTTGGCCATAAAGTTCTTGTAACCTTTCGATCTGACGATTTGATCAATTTTACCCATTTGTTTTTAATTTTTTTAAGTTAATGATTTTATGAATTTTGTATTAAATTTCCGGTTTTAGTAGACGTGCGAAGCACTCTTGCTGTTGTTGTCACCGCGCTGACGGCCCATGAAGGACTGCACGTTGCGGAAGCCGACGTAGGATTTACAGGTATCCTGATACTCGAACGTACGGGCATAGACAGTGGTGAAGTAGCTGACATCTTTCCAGGAGCCGCCACGGATGACTTTTCTCTTCTTGACGGGAGAGTCGTCCTTGGAAGCATAGTAGACATAGGTCGGGTTCATGTCGTGGGTGAAGTTGGTGGCGGACTCGTCGTAAGCATCCTCGCACCACTCGGCCACGTTGCCGCTCATGTCGAACAAGCCCCAATCGTTGGGATGATAGTGGGCCACGATGCCGGGATAGAAGTTGTCATCAGCGATATAGTTACCGCGTTGCGGTTTGAAGTTGCTCAAGAAGCAGCCATTGCGGTTGGTGGTGTAAGGACCGCCCCACGGGTAGGAAGCGAGCGAGTTACCACCACGAGCAGCCCATTCCCATTCAGCCTCGGTGGGCAGACGGAACTCCTGCTCGTTGGCATATTGCTTGCCAGCCAACCAAGACATACGCAACTGCGTACGCCAGCTCGAGAACGCCTTCGCCTGCTTCCAACTCACGCCGACAACCGGGTAATTGTCGAACTGCGGGTTGTTGAAGTAGTTCAGGATCATCGGCTCGTTGTAGGAATAGACGAAGTCGTGGGCCCAGCACAGCGTGTCGGGGTAGATGTTGACCACCTCGTGCTTGATGAAGCGCTGCCAGCCATTGCCCATGCTGCTGGGACGGTTGGCGTAGATGCCGCCCAGGTCGTTGCCCTCCTTTTCGAACTCCTTGGCAGAGGCACCGAACTCATCGGGATTCTTAGGATCCCTGTAGTTGCGGTAGTCAATCCACCAGTACTCATAGTTGAGCATGGAGACGTTCAGGCGATTCTGGCTGTAATGGTAGAAGCGGGTGTTGAGCTTGCTGAACAGCGGGGAGAGGGCCGATTGGACCTCCTCATTCTCAGAATCCCACGGAATCTTCTCCTTCCAGTTGATCACCTTGGGCTCGATAATCTCACCCTCGTTCTCGCCTTTCTGGTATTTCAGGTAGTGACCATACTTCTCCTCTTCGGTGATTTCGGCGTCACCGAGCAAGGTGTGGGCGATGGAATCGCGAACCCAGTACACAAACTGGCGGTACTCGTTGTTGGTGATTTCGGTCTCGTCCATCCAAATGGCCGCGACAGTCACGTTGCGCGACTGCTGGGTCAACGCGAAGGGGACATCCTGGTCACCGCCACCCATGACGTAGTGGCCGGTAGGGATGTAGACCATGCCGTAAGGCTCCAAATCGGCGAACTCCGGACGGTCCTGAACGCCGACGAGCTGGCCGTCGCCGCCGTTTTTACACGACACCATTAACAAGAATGCCGCTGAAAGAAAAATGATTACCCGTTTCATATTTTTCGATTTTAAATTTCAATAACTTGGTTATTAACGCTGGATTGTTAATTTTAGTATCTGTTCTTATAAATATATCTTGAATTGCCGTAGCCGGAGAAGACCTCGGGCTTGTAAATATCAAAGCAGTAGCGAACTACGACCTCCACATCACCGAAGCTGCGGTTCTTCTTATAGCCCTGTGAGTTAGCCGTAAAACCGTAGGAAACACCCAGGTCAAGGCCCTTCAGATAGATATTGGAGGAGTTGTAGAACGGACGCGCACCAAAGGCGAGAGAGATTGCGTCTTGGAACCGGTAGCCGATACCACCCCAATAGACACCGTTGTAACGTGCCAGCGCGAGAATTTCCCACTGGAAGGTCTTGAAGTCCGTCTTCACAAGGGCCTGCGGCAGGATCTCCCAGTTCGGATTGAACGGCACAACCCAATCATAACCACCATGGACATACAGCTGGGAGGTACGATGGGAGCCTCTATCACCTGACAATCGGATTAAAGCTTGAGTCGTGTCAAAAGCGGCCGTAATCTGGTTCCAGCCGATACCGGCATACCATTGGTCGGACTTATACAACACGCCAAAGCTGAAGTCAAGATCCAACGTGGATTCTGAAAGTCCCTGCACGGTAGGGTCGTTAGGATCGGTACCGTGCAAACCGCTCTTATCAATAGCCTGATTATAAAGGGAAACCTGGGCTCCAATGCCGAGCTGGCCACCGCCGACACGCATCTTGTACGCATAACCGAGCTTCACACCCGTATTCTTGTAGTAGCCGAGCTGGTCGCGAACCAAAGTCACACCAAGAGAACCATGCAGTTTCCTGAGATAAGATTCCATGCTGAAGAGGAAATTTTGCGGTGCTGTGTGCTGCGCTGTGTCATTCGTAATGGCTGTGGAAGGCAGATCCCCCCATCCCATGTACTTATTGCTGTAATCGGCGGTGAAGCACAACGTGTTATGCTGTTCCCCTATTCCGCCGGCGTTATAATAGGAGGTCACCCACGGAAAAAAGGTAAATTGTGCGTCATCCTGTGCAAAACCCGACACCATCGCGGACATTGCCAGCAGCACCAACAGACCAACTTTTTGTATCTTTTTCCTCATATTCTATATCGAATTGTTTTATACACTAATACTTTGGCTATCAATGTATTGCACAACTCTTGATTGCTTTTTATTCATACATTTCCCCACTTATACGGCCCTTCGAAGCAAAAAGTTACACGTTACACTTTTAGCCTAATTTTTTGAAGTGCCAAAAATAGCATATTTTTTGAAATCTTTCCCATACAAAATCGCCTTTTTGAAAAAATCTTACAAACTTACGAACAAACAACTGTGTATCAACATTTTAAGAGTAAATATAGCTATATTTTGTTGATTTAGTGATATTTATATGATTTTTGACCTTTGACTTTGACCGTTGCCTGACCACTGACCATTGACCTTTTACATAAGGTCATGCGCCAACTACTAACTACTAACTACTAACTGCTAACTTTTAGAAGACGGCGTTGAGCGTGACGGTACCGGTATGGATGACCGGGTGGCCCTGCAAGGCACGGCCTTGATACTGTACAGCGAGCTGCAGGAACTGCGTGACCGCGATCTGGCCTGAAACCGTCCAAAGGAGGTTTCGACCCAAGGTCAACCCGTCCAACATGAAATAGGAGACGGTTGAGTTTTCCCCGACATTACCCTTCAAATAGACATATTCGGCTGACAATGAAACCGTTCCGAGATTCAACATGCGGTAGATGAAGGACATTTCCGCGTTATACCGCTGCACTTTCTCCTCACCCTGACGGTTGGCTTTGTGTACGTATAAGCCTTTCAGCGAAGCCGTGTAGCGGTTCTGGAACTGCAACTGAACAATCCCTTCTGCCGACCATGCCTCAACTAAGTACTGCCTGGTAGTGAAGCAGTTAGAGCTGTTTCGCGTGTTCCGATGTTGAAATGAGGTTTGCAGATACAACGGCTGTATGGGAGTACTCTTCAGTACAAGCTCCTGATAATCAACAGTATTCGTTTCAAAGCCATAATAGAGGCACTGCGTGATGGCGTTTTTCTGCACGATGAAGTCAAATGCGAAAGGTGAATTGCTGTTGTTGAAGGAAAAGGTGTTGGTAAAGGTCAGTCGCTGGGCAACAACGTTTGTATCTTCCTCGGCGTTTCGGGCAAACGGGACGAACTTCGGATTCTTGTGTTTTAGGGAAGCGTTGAGTGTCAGGACATTGGAGAATCGGGAAAGGAACTTACGGAATCCTTTCTTGTTCGCCCATACTGCCGCCGGGCGCAGCTGGATGCTCTGCGTCCACTGGTTTTGCCACACATTGAGGTACTCCGTTCCGGCAATCCAGACCTTAACGTATTCAGCCTCATCAGGGAAGGCGGCCACCTCGAACTCATCGAGTTCTTCGATACCGTTGCCGTTGTAATCATTCCAGACGTGTGTCCCCTGCCCTTTCGCCACTTTGATGAACGTGAACGTCTTTTTGAGTTCCATGCCGCTCCCCATCTCGTAGTAGGTGTTAAGAATCAGGACATTGCGAAAAAATCGGCCCGTATATTGCACATTTCCGACGAAATAGTGCTCGCCCGCAGACTTCCCGATGGAGTCGAGCAACGACTGGTGGCGGTACGTGGCATTGAGCGCGAAACTCTGGTTCTGAATCTGCGTGAAGCGATACTGTGTCCGCACCTCGTGAATAGTCATCCGATGATGCAGCCGCTGCGAGTCAGGCGCGAACTCCACACGGTTCTTATATCCTAACAAGAACTGATGCTTCGCCTTGTCGGGAGTTTGAATGGCAGCATTCAACTCGTTGAAAGCGAAACTGTTTGAGCGCAGAGTGTCGTTTTTCGAATCCCTGAACACGTTGTGTTCCAATAAATTGTCAAAGCTCAAAGTTAGGGGTTTCCATTTCTTTGAAAGCTGTATGCGCGACACGGTGTAACGACTTTTCTGCACAGAATCGCGGGTGACCAAGAAGCTTGTTCCGGATCGGAGCCACCAATCCTGCCAGCGATCGTCGGTGTTGAGTTCATTCCGCAATGCGTTGACCTCTCCGGCGCGGTTGAAGAAGTTCAGGCCGTACTGGATGCGGTGCAGTCCCGGTTTTATCAGCGCAAAGCCAGCCTGCGCCATCCATTCCGAACGGTTGACGGCATAGTCGGTGGCGAGGTTGTACTGACGGGCGAACTCCACATCCCGGAATGACTCAAACGGGGTGAAGTTCTTGTGAAGGAACTGCAGCTGCGCACGGCTCTCCAACTTCCACGGCAGCGAATCAGTCTTGGAGGCGAACGTCTCCACATCGCTGACATTCAAGAAGTAAGCTAAACCAATATCATCGTTTCTGTCTTTCTTGGAGAAGGTATTTTTGTCGTAATGAGACAACGCCAGTTCCGTCTGGATACGCGTGTTCTCCCGCACGGCGAAGTCCAGCCCGACAGTGGCCATCTGCTGCGAAATCGGGGCGGTGAGTGCCAACGCAGGCTCGTAGTCACCTTGCGGCACGTCATCTTCGGGTGCCACCCACGCGAACACGCGCCCGTTGGCCGTACTGCTCACAAGCCGGTAATTACCCCGATTCGGCCCCATGTAACTGAAATCGGGATTATAGAGGGTAGCGTCAATCTTCGTTGAATATTTATAAATTGTATATATATTACTTTTGTACAATGTATCTATTTTCTCATACTGGATGCGGTCGGGCGAATAAGCGGCGGTGTCGAAATAGGGAAAGAGGGCCGTGCCACCCGCATCGCCAAGTTCGGCCAAAAAGCGCATGTTCTCCATGGTCAGCTCGGGCTGGATGGAGTGATTTTTCAAGTCCTGTTCATGGAAGAGATTCACATAGAGCTTGAGCGGATGCTTTCCAGAAATTTCCAACTCATTATGAGTAAAGAGGTTATATCTTGAATAATGGCGGTTACTGTATTCAAACTCCACGATGACACGTTTCTCTGCCGTGACGAGCATCTTCGGGGTGAATGTCACTTCGGCTGTATTGTAATCGATTGTATAGTCGTTCTCGGCACCCCGGGTCATCAGCTGACCGTCAACGTAGACGCGTTCGGAGCCGGCAATCATCACGATGGAGACCTCGCCGTCGGCACCGTAGAGCTTGTACGGTCCCTGCACGCCGTTCTGCACGGCGAGGGTCTGCCGAGCGAAGCGACCCTTAGCCATGCCACCGCCCGCCTCGTTCAGCACCCGCATCTTCTGCGAAGGGCTGTACGAGACCCGGGCGTCCAGCCCAAGCATGTTCCGCGAGACGCGCAAGAACTTGTCGTCGGTCATCGTCCAAACCACATCGCCCGCATTTATCTTTGCCATCTCCTTGATTTTCAAGGCGATGAATATACTGCTGATGTCTTGGAGAACTTGTGTGTTCCCTTCGGGCTGCATCGGGATGTTTTTGTCGGAGATGGAGGCCAAAATCTCCACATCTTCGGAGAGCTTGCCGGAAATCTGCAAGTTGAGCGCAGAATTGAGGACCAAATCCTGGTTGTTGCCCACCGTCACGCCGCGCGAGATGGCACCGTTGGTATACAACTTATTGTCATTCAAGACATCACGGATAGACGTGGTGGGCGGTGCAATGATTTCGTGTACATTCCTTCGCGGCTCGATGATCTGCGCCCCCCTGTGTGTGACGGGCTTCGAAAGGTCGCTCGGAAAGACCTCGTATTGGAAGAAAAGCCGTTTGCCCAAGAGGTTCGAATCGAGGAGAGTGAGGGTGGCCGTCAAAGGGTCAAGGCGATATTGGTTTCTGTCAACATCCTGTATATGAAAGGATTGCGGGACTATCGACAAGGTATCCACTTTCAGAATGAAGGTGTCGGCCACAAGGTGTCGCACACGCCACGTGCCGTCCTCCTGCGCCAGCAGCGCGGAAGGTATCAGCAGGGAGATGACAAACGATACGACAAGCAGCTTTTTCCTCATCAAAAATAATCCAAAGAATTTGGGGGCAAAGATAACTCTCTTTTCTCAAATTTCGTATTTTTGCCGCAAATTTTTTGGCATGGAAAATTTGGATAATTACACGATGAAAGATACCCGTTCGGGTTTTGGCGCCGGTCTGCTGGAAGCGGCGCAGCACAATGAGAATATTTTCGCTCTGACCGCCGATGTCACAGGGAGCGTGAAGATGGGCGACTTCAAAGCCGCCTTTCCGGAACGTTTCGTCCAGTGCGGCATCGCCGAGGCCAACATGATCGGCATCTCCGCCGGTCTCGCGTTGAGCGGCAAGATTCCGTTCGCCGCCGGCTTCGCGGGCTTTGTCTCGGGCCGCGTCTACGACCAGATCCGCATGACTGTGGCTTACTCGAACCTGAACGTCAAGATTGGCGCGTCGCACTCGGGCATCACCGTGGGCGAGGACGGCGCCACGCACCAGATGATGGAAGACCTCGGGTTGATGCGGATGCTGCCTAACATGGTGGTTATCAACCCCTGCGACTATAACCAGACGAAGATGGCGACCATTGCGGCGGCCGAATACAACGGTCCCGTCTATCTGCGCTTCGGCCGTCCCGCCGTACCGAACTTCACAGAGGAGAACAAACCGTTCGTCATCGGGAAGGCGGAGATGATGCGCGAAGGCACGGATGTCACGGTGTTCGCCACGGGCCATCTGGTGTTCCCTGCCCTGCAGGCCGCCGACGCACTGCGCGAGCAAGGCGTATCCGTGGAAGTCATCAACATCGCGACTATCAAGCCGTTGGACGTGGAAGCCGTCGTCAACAGTGTGCGCAGAACCGGTTGCGCCGTCACCGCCGAGGAGCACTTCCTCAACGGCGGCATGGGCGACGCCGTCTGCCAGTGCCTCAGCCGCAACCTGCCCGCCCCCGTGGAGATGGTCGGCGTGGACGATGTCTTCGGCCAAAGCGGCACCCCCGACGAACTGATGGCACATTTCGGTCTCGACAAAGACCACATCATGGAGGCCTGCCGGAAAGCTATAAGCCGTAAATAACAAACAATCTATAGAATGCCCGAAATCACCGACGAATTCATCCTGTCGCTCTTCAGCAACGAGAAGACCAAAGAGAAGGCATTCGAGCTGCTGCTGAAGAAGTATCAGAAGCACATCTATTACAGTGCGCGCCGCATCGTGACCATTCACGAAGATGCCGACGACGTGACCCAGAACGTGTGCATCAAAATCTGGCGAAACCTTGACAGGTTCAGAAGCGAATCCAGCCTAAAAACTTGGATTACAAGGATTTGTGTTAACGAAGCGTTGACCTATATCGAAAAGAAGAAAAAGTTGCTGAACCTCGACGACGACTCCTACACAGATTTCATGTTAGTGAGCCAGGCCGACAACAGCACCTTCACGCCGAGCCAGGTTGAGCAGGTGTTGCAGGAGGAAATCACCAAGCTGCCGCCAAAACAGCGTGCCGTGTTCACCATGCGTTACTACGACGAGACGCCGTACGCGGAAATGTCGAAAATCTTCGACACCTCCGAGAGCGCCCTCAAGGCATCCTACCATTTCGCCGCTGAAAAAATCAAAAAAAATATCACAGAGCGTTTAACCTTTTAGGGTTCCCGCAGTCATCGTATTGTAATTTTTGATTCGTTATGTTTGATTTAGAGAATTTAGAAAAGATAGAGCATTACCAGGTGCCGGAGAATTATTTCGAGGAGCTGCCGGGTCGGGTCATGCAAAACATTAAGCGTGAGCAACATAAGAAAAGAACCATCATCTCCTCTGCCGTCGCCGCTGTTGCTGTGATTGCCATCGCGGCCGGTATTTTCTTCACGTACAACACGTCCAGCGAGGGCACGAACGTCACGCAGACGCAGCAGATTGCGGCCAACACCTCCGAGGAAGAAATCCTCGAATCGGTCGCAAGCGACTACTATAGCGAAGAACTCGCCATGATGGATTATTACCAATACATTTATTAACCTATAAACGTTATTGCAATGAAAAAAGTGTTAATCACGTTGACAGTTATGGCGTTATGTGCGATGACCGCCCTTTACGCCCAGGAGACCAACTCCAAGACGATGATTCAAAAACGCATCGACTACATGAAAGAGCACGTCCAGCTGAGCGGCAAAGAGTCTCAGAATTTCTGGAAAGTGTACGAGGAGTATCTCAACGCCGAGATGAAGGCCATGGAGGCTTACCGCAAAAATCTGGAGAAACAGGAAATCAAGTTAGGGGCTCCTGGCACAAACAAGGAAATCATCGAGAAGTTGAGTGACAAGCAGATCACCTACCTGCAAGACCAGAAGTTCGAGTTGCGCAAGACCCTGCTGAATCTTGAGGTTACGTACTACAAGAAATACAAAGCCATCTTGACGCCCAGACATCTTCAAGACTTGTACAATGCTGAATATCAGTACAAACGACAGATGACCGCCAAGAGGAAAGATGCCCCAAAAAAGGATGACAGCACCGGTCACGTAAACACGGGCAAGAAGAAACGTTAAAAAAAGAGTGCCGAAAGGCACTTTTTTTGTATCTTTGCCCCACCAAATTCCACCCGTTATGAAAGAATACGAATACTTGAAAATAGACCTGGCGGATGCGGTCTGCACGCTGACCCTCTCCGCACCTAAATCGCTCAACGCGCTGAACTCCAACCTTCTGAAGGAGATGGACGATTTCCTGACAAACCTTGACCCCGGCATCCGCGTGCTGATTATCACCGGCGACGGTCCGAAGTCGTTTGTTGCGGGCGCGGACATCTCGGAAATGCAGCCGCTGAACGCCGAAGAGGGCGAGCGTTTCGGAGCCGCCGGAGCTTCGGTGTTCCGCAAGATTGAAACATTGCCGATTCCCGTCATCGCGGCGGTGAACGGTTTCGCGCTCGGCGGTGGTTGCGAGCTGGCCCTGGCCTGCGACATCCGCATCGCCTCCTCCAACGCCAAGTTCGGACAACCCGAGGTCGGCCTCGGCATCATCCCCGGCTTCTCCGGCACCTACCGCCTCACCAAAATCGTCGGCATGGGCCACGCCAAGGAGCTCATCTTCACCGGTCACGCCATCAAGGCCGACGAAGCGCTTCGCATCGGACTGGTGAACGCCGTCTATGAACCGGAAGAGCTCATGAAAGAGGCGGTCAGACTTGCCCACCGAATCGTGAAAAACGCGCCCATTGCCGTGCGCTATGCCAAAGAGTGCATCAACGAGGAGTACGACCTGCCTGCCGACGAGGCCATCGCCTACGAGAGCCGCATGTTCGGCAAATGTTTCGACACCAAGGACCAAAAAATCGGCATGACTGCGTTCCTCACCAAGCAGGATGCACATTTTACGAACGAATAATCATCTATCAATCAATAACTTAAATACAGTATTATGAAAATTTGTGTTATAGGTACAGGTACGATGGCCAAAGGTATCGTGAAGGCGTTTGCCGCCAAGATGCCGGTGGTCATGAAGAGCCGGACCCAAGCCAGCCTCGACAAGGCGATGGGTTCCATTTCCAAAGGTTATGGCAAACTGGTGGAAAAAGGCAAGATGACCCAAGAGGCTGTCGATGCCCTGTTGAAGAACATCACCACCACCACAGACTACGCCACTTTCGCCGACGCCGACCTCGTCATCGAGGCCGCTGTGGAGGACATGCAGCTCAAGAAGGAGGTCTTCACAGAGCTTGACAAGATCTGCAAGCCGGAGACGATTTTCGCCACCAACTCCTCATCGCTGTCCATCACGGAGATTGCCGCCTGCACGAGCCGTCCGACCCAGTTCATCGGCTGCCACTTCTTCAACCCCGCCGACAGAATGGCGTTGGTAGAGGTCATCAAGGGCCAGCTCACTTCCGACGAGACCGCCAAGTGCATCGTCGATCTGACCACCGAAATCGGCAAGACGCCGGTGCCCGTGAATGAGGCTCCCGGTTTCGTCGTGAACCGCATTCTCATCCCGATGATCAACGAGGCGGTGGGCATCCTCGCCGACGGCATCGCCAGCGCGGAGGACATCGACAAGTGCATGCAACTCGGCGCCAACCACCCCATGGGCCCGCTCGCGTTGGCCGACCTCATCGGCAACGACGTGAACCTCGCCATCATGGAGGTGCTCTACAACGAGTTCGGCGACCCGAAATACCGTCCTCACCCGCTGTTGCGCAAGATGGTGCGCGCCGGTCTGCTTGGCCGCAAGACGGGCGAAGGCTTCTACAAGTACTAATCGAAAAAGTGCGTCGGAAACGGCGCACTTTTTTTGTTATTCATTGCGGGAATTTGCGGAAAAGCACTTCCGAAAATAGAACCGAAAGACGAAATACAACACGACTCTACTGATCAACTCGTCAAAACGTAGTATACAAGCAGGAAATGTCCCCTTCGGTACGGTGCATAAGCATTAACAGCACCAGAGCGAACACCACGAGGACGACCACCACCTTAACGATTCTCTTTTTCCACAACATAGTTCTTGATTTTCTGATAGATGAGATAAGCTCCATAACTGGTATGATGCTGCCAGTCTGCAAAAACGCCCGGCTCAGCCGACAAATCCGTGCAATCAATATAGGACACGCCTTCCGACTCTAACACTTGCTTAAAATTTGCTGAAACCTCTTGGATTTTAGGCAGTTCGGCGGGATGAACCTTTTGGTAGGCAATTTGATTGTAGGGACCCAGGACATACACGACCTCCACCTTGCGTTCCTTGCAAAGCCGGATCATCGTGCGCAACTCGTCGCAACGGTAGGAAGATTCAGGATGCGGCCACAACGTGTAGGAATGTACGTCGAAAGTGGCGCCGACGTTCAGGTCATAGTTGTAACGACTACTGTCGGGACGAGCGCACTCTTTAGGCAGATGTGCCACTTTGGTAGAATCCAACCAAACAAGCTCTTGCGCAAAACGTTCCGGTTTCAACCAGAACGCCAGGTCTTGGTAATATTTGCGACGCAATTTGTCCACCTCATAACCTAAAAAATCCCCTACCCTATCCAACCAAAGAATATTTCCCTCATTCACTCTCAAAATCTGTTCAACATCCTGATTTTTAGGCCGATTAGCTTCTTTATACGCCGCACTTGAAACATATCGGTCGAAATAATCCACATTGCTGAACGATAGTTTGCCGCAGCCGTAAGAGGGGTTGATAAAATAGATTACCTTGAGGCCACGCACATTGTCATTGCTCTGAATCAGCGGAAAATAGGTGCAGGCGGTACGGCCCGCGCCCGCAATGACAGAAAACAACGCATGCACAGCCGTGTCGGTATTCAGGAAGTCGTAGTAGTTACCTTTCGGTCGGGCATTCGTCTCCGACGTGCCCAGCACCAACCAGCCGCCATTGCGTTTCACGCTTGTCAGCAACAGATTGATATAAAGCGGGTTATTGTCGCGAAGTTCCTGATGGCGGATGGTATAAAGTTGTCCGTCCCACTCCGGGCATTGCGGAGCACGGAACGTCGGGATGAGCAGCGCAATAACGAGCCAGAAGGCGACGGCAGCCATCGCCAGCACTCCTATCCAAGCCAGAAACCTCAACCGATAAACCTCTTTCATACGAACAACAACTTAAACATTATCAACAGTTTATCAACAGGATAGTTGAAAAAAATCCAACCTATGGTAACAAAGACAAATGTGAGGCAGATGCCGCAGACCTTTCGCGGTCTCGTCAGAGGTTTGACCGGTTTTCGATAGGTAAACAGCTTATATACAGACAGTCCCAGACCATGCCACAATCCCCATAAGACAAAATTGAGGGTGCTGCCATGCCATAATCCACACACCAGAAACGTCACCATATACGCCATCACGGAAACTAGCATACGATATTTGGCGATCGGCAATTTATTGAGGAGGGCAATGACGGGTTTGAACACGTAAATCTTCAAAAAAGTGGAAAACGTGATGTGCCAACGCTTCCAAAAATCGGAAACATTGGTCGCGAAATAGGGATTGTCAAAGTTTTCGGGGGTGCGTATGCCCATCATGGAAGCCATTCCGATAGCGATGTCGCAATAGCCGGAAAAATCGATGTAGATGTAGAGTGAGTAGAGCAGCGCGGCGGAAGAGACGGCGCCCCAGGGTCCGAGAGAAGGAAGAAGTGTTTGGTAGTCAATGGCATACGGTTTAATCAGCGGAACAATGAGTAGCGTCTTGACCGCTCCGTAAAAGATTCGACCCACACCGGCGAGCATACGCCGCGCATTAAGGCGCACGTGCGTGTGCGACATCCAGTAGTGGAAATTGTTGAGCGTGTCGATGGGACCCGCCGTGAACGTGGGGAAAAAGAAGAGATAGTTGATATATGCCAGGAAGTTCCGGGTGCGAAGCGTTCCCTTATAACTTTCAACCAACCAATGAATTATACGGAAAAGAATATACGAAAGCCCTATTTTCTCCACCGAAAGGAAATGTTTGCCCAGCGTGTCGGTCCACCAAGCGCCAAGCCACGACTGCACCAGCGGGTAATTACGCACGGCAAAGAGAACGAGGAGCAAAGAAAGCGTCCCTGCGAGCAGTGCGCCAGACTTTCGTTTCTGCAACAGCAGTCCTGCGCCGTAGGCTACAAGTGCGACAATCAAGAGCAGGAAGAGGGATTTCGGGGAGACTATATGCGTCAGTACTAAGATGTTACCGCCAATCAACAGGATATGGTTGAGCCATTCTTTGCGAAAAAGGGAACGGCACCCCGCGAAAAGCAGCGTGAACAGCAGAATCTCGAAAAAGAGCGCATAGTCGGTGAACAACATCAATAGACGGTTTGGAGCTAAACGGCGGCAAAGTTAGTATTTTTCTCAAAACTTATCAACATCTACAGATTACGCCGCAGAAATGTGTATTTTCGCCGCGTATTTTGTGAGATTACAAATTTAAAACAATACCATTATGAAACGTAACTTTATCGCAACTCTGCTGCTGGCGGTCTGCTGTCTCCTGACCTTCAGCTCTTTTGCGCAGAATTACCACAAGGAGACCTACCAGAATGACCCGATGAACGTCATCCACTACACGCTGGATAACGGGCTGCAGGTCTTCATGTCCGTCAGCAAGGACGTGCCGCGCATCCAGACCTACATCGCCGTGCGCGTGGGCAGCAAGAACGACCCGGCCGAATCCACGGGCCTTTCCCACTATCTGGAG
>Ga0265299_10000632_pt1 | contig 43155 bp, 34 predicted proteins | sample AusTroGonzalo_MG_4_FD_193485 | JGI IMG/M metagenome (GOLD analysis project Ga0265299, IMG submission 193485) | Bovine rumen microbial communities from tropical cattle in Woodstock, Queensland, Australia - Gonzalo_02 | ecosystem: Host-associated > Mammals > Digestive system > Stomach > Rumen ...
GCCACGCGAATTCCAATCTTCATGTATCTCACCGACTATCGGGAAGAGAGTCTTGAAGATGTCATCCGCAAGCTGGAACCGAGTCTGTTTGAGCGCGTTACAGGCTTGACCATCGACGACTTCGACCTGCTGTTGCGTGTCGGCGTCTTCAACCGCGCCCAGATGAACGATGCCATTCTGAAGTTCCGCCGCTACGAGGACGCATCCTTAGCCTACACCGGCGTCAACCGCCACTCCGCCGACACCCGCATCGGGCTGATGGACAGCACCGTGCCGATAGTGGCGATGGTGGGGCTGTAGAGACGCGGCGCGCCGCGTCTCTACGTGGAGGATGGCGCATGCCTACATAGGCATCGGCATATGCCTATTGCGTTGGTGTATGAACCTATGTGCGTTGGCGTATGAACCTATGTGCGTTTGCTCACGAACATAGGTGAATAAACAGCGCTTCATACAACAAACCCAGCATCTCATACAAAAGACCGTCCCGCCAGGCGCAAGCCATCGGCGGAATTCCTACCTTTGCCGCCGATTTCAAACCGCACCGTTATGAACCGCATCGCAAAACCCATTGCTCTCGCCACCATGCTGCTGGTCGTGCTGGCCGGCTGTCGGCACAAGAACCCCAACAACACGCTGTATAGCGGCGAAAACGCCGTCTATTTCTGGCGCACCTGGTACAGCACCAACGACTACGAGGACCGGTTCCTCAACGACAACCACATCCAGACGATGTACATCCGCTTTTTCGACGTGGAGCCCAGCCCCGGCTGGAACGAGCAGGACAGATGCGTGCCCGTGGCCACCATCTCGTTCCCCAGAGACGAGACTTTCGGCGATTTCCACATCGTGCCCGTGGTGTTCATCACTCCCGAGGCGATTATGGAGTATGAATCGTTCACCGACCATCTGGCGCACCGGATTTACGCGATGTGCAAGAAAAACAACATCACTATCAACGAGGTGCAGTTCGACTGCGACTGGACCACGAGCACCCGAGAGGCCTATTTCCAGTTCCTCGTGGACGTGCGGACGGCACTGAAGACCTATTTCGAAAAGGACATCAAGGTCTCCTCCACCATCCGGCTGCACCAACTCGCGCAAACACCGCCGGATGTGGATTATGGCGTGCTGATGTGCTATAATACCGGTGATTTCAAGAATTTCAAGACTAAAAACGCCATTCTCGACATCAAGGATGTGCAACCTTATGCGAAATACCTCAAGCAATACAAGCTCCCGCTGAAGCTCGCCCTACCCGACTACTCTTGGGACGTGGAGTTCGATGCCTCCAAAAAGTTCGTGCGGCTGAACCGAAGCCCGTATGAACGCTACGACACCGCTCAGCTGAAAAATCTGGGTGGCGGACTGTATGAAATCACAAGTGAGGATATTCCCGACAAGGCCGTGAAGTATGTCCGCCATGAAGAGGTTTCCGCCGAAACCATCCTGCAGGTCAAGTCGTTGGTGGAGAAAAACTACGGCAAGATGCCCGTGGTGCTCTACCATCTGGATTCCGTTCAACTCTCAAAATACAACAACGATGAGATCAAGGCTTTTTTTGATTAGCGGCATCCTGCTGCTCAACTGCATGACCGCCTTCCCCTGCGGTTATCCCGACCCGGTCGAGCCCCAGTGGCACTGGTTTTTCTACACTGGACACAACAGCTCCTACAACGAATGGCAAGGCAAGCTCAACCAAGCGTTCCGCGAGGAGAATATCACTTTTTGGCACAATCGTGTCAAGGGGAAAGTGTCGCGCGAAGAGGTGGAGGCGGCGTTGTATGATCTGTATATCCTTAATGAACAGACCGATAACAAGTTTTTCCGTTACCTCTACGATCACAACGACAAGGAAGCGCTTGGCTACTGGACGTTGCTGAAGACCACCGATTCGGACTATATCCATCAAGCTGTGTGGGAGCGGTCGGAGTGGTATTACAGCGAGAAGACCGGCGAACGTTATTGGTATGATGAGGACGAATTGCCCCGATATGACCTGAGCATCTCACAGGTGGAAACGTTAGACGAGGGCGCCATCCTCAGTTGCAAAGACAAGGAGATTCGCAACCGTTTCCTGCTACAGGTGATGCGGAAATGTTTCTATGCCCGTGATTATCAGGGATGTATTGTCCTTTGGGAACGCTATGGCAAGGCAGTTCCTGAGAGCGTTTTGCGGAAACAGTGCCTAAACTACTACGCGGGGGCGTTGCGGCGGATCGACCGCGACGCAGAGGCCGCCATCGTCTACGCGGGCATCGGATTCTATGACCCGAGATTGCACTACGATGTGGAGGTATTGCGGAAAATTTATGAGAAAGAGCCTGACAGCAAGGCTTTTGAATTCATGGTGCAGGAGTTTGTCAACACCTATTTCGACAAAAACAGTCACGTCAGCTACGAGCCTCCCTACAGCTATAGACATCCGCACTTCTATTATACGCGAGATGTAAGTAAAACCAACGCCTTCAATGCGTTAGCCGACGAGATTGTGCGGGAAGGGAAGAACCGCAATCCCGCCTTGTGGGTCTCTGCGAAGGCCGCGCTCGCCTACATCAACGGCGACACCGTTTCCGCTGTGCGGCTCATCAACGAGGCGGAAAAAATGCGCGGTACGCCTGCGGTGAGGGACAACATCCGCATGATGCGGCTCGTGTTCAACAGCGTGCGAAAGGATATAGACGCGAACTACGAGGCCGTGGTTTTCCCCGACCTGCAGTGGCTGGTCCGCAAAATCGAAAAGGAGGGCATTCCCGACTGGTGGGAATATGACATGGGGAGTGCCTTGCCGGAAGACACTGCTTTCTTAGCTCTTCACCAAATCAAAATCCTTCGCCGTACCATCTTGTTAGGCATAATCCCCCATTTCGAGCGATGTGGTATGGCTTACAAAAGCATGGCCTATCTAAATCTGTATGAGGAGATTATGACCCCTGTGGATCTCAAAAAAATACGCGGATACTCCCGACAAGGAGTGTTTCGGAAAGGGATTGACCGCTTCGGCGATGTGGTCTATTTCCATCCGCCGATTTACCGCGAGTCCTATCTCTCCGAATACGACTACGATTTTTACAACGAGACCGGCAATATGCCCGTTTTGACGGCCGATTCCGTCTCTTGGCGCAAGAATTACGACTACAGCACCCGGTTTTTCGTCTATATGGACACCACCAGCATCGCCAATGTGCAGCGTTACGTGCGGTTTATGCGCTCGGGCGGACGGACGGCGGCGGAGAAGTTCGTGCTGCAGCACAGCTACCGCGACCTCAGCTTCTACAATGAGTTGCTGGCCACCAAATACATGCGGTTGGAGAAGTACGACTCCGCGCTCGTCTATCTGCGGAAGATGTCGCCGGATTTCCCGAACAAGCAGAATATTGCCGAATACATTGGCGGGACGCACCGCAACCCGTTCGCCGAGGGGTGGATCAGCATGAAGGAGCACAAGGCCAACTTCAGGCTGCCGTTCAACCCGGCGGCGGAGTACGACCGGAACCCGTGCAAAGCCACCTTCTGCAAGCTGATGCTACGGTTGCAGAAGTTAGCGGAAACGGACACCTCGGCGGAAATCCGCGCCAAGGCTGCTTACGCCTATGCCGTGGGACTCTTCCGCAGCACCATCGGCAATGCGTGGGCGCTCTGCTACTACGAAAACGGCTGGAACTACAGCTACCACAACTACGGGGAAGAATACTATGGCGAACAGTCCATCGAGGCGGACGTGCACAGGCGGGTGGACGGCTGGTTAGACAAGGCCCTGCGTTACGACGAAGACCGCGTCTTCACCTTGAAATGCACCATTCTGCACAGCGAGAAGAAGCGGGCGTTGATGCGGGTCGAGGAGGTCAAACATGACTATGGCGGCTGGTGCTGGACGGAAACCGTCGAGGAGTTCCTTCCCATCGTGCGCGAAACCTTCTGCGACCTCGGCTGCGACCACGACAGCGATGCCTTCTGCACGGAGGCGTGGCGGAGAAGTGCGTGGTATTATTGATTTTGTAGAAAATTATTCATCCTTAAAAAACACCCGTTATGAAAAAGTTGAAAAAACTGAAAGAAGAGTTCAAGGGGGAAAGTCTCCCTGGCAAAACCCGCATCCTTTTCTTTGGCACCGTCACCTTCGTTATCGTCGGCCTGATTGCCTGGCTCGCCATCTACCTTCTGTTTGTGCTCGGAATGAATATCGCCGAGAGGCATCTGGTCCGAAACGTCCAGCCGCTCAGCAACGAGTACAGCCTGAAAAACTACAAGAACGGCGACTGCAGAATCATTCGGAGAGAAGACAACAAGATGCTGGGAGAGCGCTTCCGCAACATGGAATACGAAAAAACCATCCGTGACTCCGTCGTTTTCCTTTACAAGAAGAACGGGGAAATGCGCACTTTTTCCTTGAAAACCGGCCTGTTTTCGGAGGACAGCTACGATTACATCGACCTTCCCGACCCTGCACACCACTATTGCGCATGTTCCCAAAAAGGGCTGTTAGGGTTCATCGACTGCCACACCGGCAAACTGGTCATCCCGTTGAAGTTTTACGAGGAAAATCACTTCTTCCTCTCGGAAAGAAGGAGATATGGGCGATTCTACCCTATCGGAATCCACTCCGAGCCCCTACCTCTCATCGCCGATGACAAATACGAGGAATGTTGCGCAATCATTGACGAATGCCGTCAGGAGCGGGAATATGATCCGGAATACGAGAGGGGCGATGACGATGACAACGATGACGAAGAAGGCATCATCCGGTTCAAGGGCGACTACTGCATCGTACCCACCACCGTTGCCACCAGCGGCGTAATCGACACCCACGGCAACCTTCTGCTCGACGGCTACGACTGGATTGAGTACAACGAGGGATGCAAGTTGTTCAAAACCGTCCGAAACCGCAAATATTCCATTTTCGCAGCAGACGGGATGCGGAAACTGCTTTCCGACGAGAAGAAACTATACGTTTTACCCATTGGCGTTCTCCTGCCAGAGCAAGAAGTTCTCGTCAACCACGCTTGCACCGACACGCTGACAAATCTGATCATCGACTGGGCAACCGACGGCTGCGAAGACCTGAGCGAGTACGGGGATGGGGATTACAGAAGGGTCTATCTCCCTTGCGACCTCCTCGAAAACATGCGTATGTACTATCCGACCGACAACAGGTACAAGATTATCTGTAGCAAATCAAAACATGGGCAAAAAGGCGTAAAGAGAAGCGCCAATGGGGAAATGGTGGTAAAACCGATGTGGGAAGAGATCAAAATCTACCGCAACGCCGCCAACCAATATCTTTTCTTCTGCACAATGGATGGTTACGGATTTCTTGTGGACGAAGAGGGACAGTTTCTTAAGAGAATATGACAGTGTGATGAGTTCGGGGTGGAGATGTAACATTTTTGGCATCAACGAACGGCTGACTACCGAATCTTCAATGTCAAAATAGTCAACGCGGCAAGAATCAGCGTGACGATACAAAACCGCAACACAATCTTCACCTCATGATGCTTTTCATTACTCCCCTTGAAAATAACCGTGCATGTAGGATCCCTTTTCAGCACATCTCCCATAGACGTGCGGAAATGGTCGTGAATGGGCGTTGATTTCCAGATTCGCCCACGGCGCCCGTGTTTTTTGCAGTATTTATAATACCTCGTTTGCAGAATCACCGAAACGCTCTCCATCAGGAACACTCCGCATAACAATGGCATCATCAGTTCCTTATGGATGACCATCGCGCTCACACCGATAATCCCGCCGATGGCCAGACTGCCGGTGTCTCCGAGAAACACCTGCGCGGGGAATCCGTTCCACCATAGGTAGCCCACTAAAGCACCGATGAACGATGCAAGAAAGACAACCAGTTCCTCGGAACCCGGGATATACATCACATCAAAATATTGCGCCCATACGACACTGCCCCCCATATAGGCTAATGCTAACAAAGCTACGGCAATGATGGCCGAGTTGCCGGCACACATGCCGTCCATACCGTCGTTGAGGTTCGCTCCGTTGCTCAGGGCCACCACCACACATACCGTCATCAGCACGAAGAATATCCATCCGGCGGGATACATTTTCTCCTTGCCTAAAAACGAAAACATGTTGGCATAATTGAAGTTGTGGTTCTTCACAAACGGGATGGTGGTTTGGGTCGATTTGATTTCCGGACTCTTGTCCACTACCACAACGTTGTTTTCCACATGGCTGCTGACAACCTCATTCATTGTTACCGCAGGGCTGTATCGCAAGGTCAGACCGACAATCAGACCGAGCGTCACTTGACCTGCAATCTTCCACCAACCGTTCAAGCCTGCCTTGTTTTTACGGAACGTTTTGATATAATCATCAACAAAACCAAGGACACCCATCAACACGGTGGTGACGAGCAGCAGAATCATGTAGATGTTCGACAATTTGCCCAACAGCAGAGAGGGCACCAAGACGGCCGCGATGACAACGAGTCCGCCCATTGTCGGCACGTTTTTCTTCTCCTTACCAGCCGGATCGATTTTCTCGTCGCGTTGGGTCTCATAAAACTGATGACGTTTCATCCAACGGATGAACCACTTTCCGAACCAGACGCTGATACACAGCGCCAACACCCCGGCTATGATGGCACGGAAAGAGATGTAGGTGAACAGGCGTGCGCCAAGGAAATTGTTGAAATGGGTAAAGAGGGAATAAAGCATAAGGATAATATTTATTTAAATTTCTCTTTTGATTTATCTGTCAATGGGTATATTCAAATGAATAGTGATTATCTTCAAAATCAATTTTTAAATAGTTCATGAAGAGCGGAATCATCTATTTCTATACGAGTTGGTCTATACTCACTATCGTTTTCTTGTTCCCTTGCCGCACTATCAAGTTCAATCAAATATTGTTCAAATTCACTGATTGTGTCTATTTCTTCCATTACACTGTCGGGAGTATCCGTTTGATAATAAGAGGAATCATTACTTTTCTTATTACGTTCGATACTTTGAGCCATGGCATACCCAGAAAAAGCAATTAACAACAACGCACCGGGCAACCACCCCAAAGTGAATCCCCATATCATACTTTTTTTAATATTTCTATTTGTAATTTTAGCAACTATTATCGCAAGAGCAAAGCAACCTAATATGAAAACAAGTTGTAAGAAAGCTATAACAACATAGATCACCCATCCTGTAATGGGACCGCCACCCTTTATCGAGAGTTCTTGATCTATTACTGATGACGCTACAATCAATGCGAGTATATTAACTACAGCAATAATCAAAAATATATTCTGAAAAATCTTTCTCCCGCGAAAAACATATTCATTCTCTTTAACGAAATATAGCACAAGAGCTGCAGGTGTCACTAACAAACAACACAACACATTAAAGCGCGTCAAAAGGCAAGTTAATATGACAAAGTACAAACAGACTGCTATTTTTAATAAAACAATCAATGCCTTTGGATGGCTGTTGAGTCGCAGACCGTCTTTGGAATACTGAACCCAAATGATTATGGCTATCGTTATCAAAGGACAATGTGTGCAAAAAAGCAACCATTTAATCTTTTCCAATGAGGAATTTTCATAGACTTCATCGCCAGTCCAAGTATCAAGCCAATAGTCACCACAATCTTTCCAACGAAACAGATCCGGACAACTTACATAAAGGAAATAACATCCGACAGATACCAGAATTAACACACCACTAATTATCAGCAATTTACAATACCACTTTTGAAAAAACGGTGTTGCCAAATCCAGACTTTTTACAACCAATAATGTATAACACAAAGTAGGTATAGCATAACATAGAATCAAGGTCAAAAGGAAGTGATTTTGTGACATCAACTCCTCCTCATGTCCACCGCCACGTCCCAAATATGCAAAGTCAATAGCGATAAGCATTGCATAAACGAGAGACGCTATTGGCAGTAAATAATTCTTCCATTTAGCATTATTATTCTCAGAATGAGTTTCTACCGCCGCCTCTTCCATTTGGTTTTCCTTCGTCAAAGTAGATTCTTCATCCGCTTTGTCGGACACAACTGTGTTTTCTTCTTCAAATTCCATAACTGAAAATTGTTCCTTTGTGTTAGTTGTTTATCTCATCAGTTCAGCCACTTATAGATAACTCTCGTTCTTTCAGAACTTTGCACCGAATCAACAAGTGTGTTTGAAACAGTGTCGACATCAGCAGTGTCATTTTGCTTCAATTCTTCTATCTGTTTTTCAAGTTGAAGCACTTGTTGTTCAAGTTCCTTCACCTGATCGGTTTTTTTCATTGTCAATAACCCCAAAGCGACACAAGCTCCTAAAAGCAGGCCAACGATGCCACACCAGATGCACACAATCAATTTCTTGCCTTCTCTTTTCTTCCCCTCATCTTTTGGCGGCAAAACGTCACCGTTATTATCTTCGGCAGGTTCTGCAGGATCCTTCTCTATCACTTCAGGCACGGGTTCAACCTTTTCCTCCGCCAGATACTCCACCAACACCACCGTAACATTGTCCTTGCCGCCGGCCTCGTTAGCGGCGGCAATTAATGATTTGGCCTTTTCTTTTAGAGAAATTTGCTGCTCCAATATCGCCACTATCTGTTTGGACGTGATCAGGTCCGTCAATCCGTCGGAACAGAGCAGTAGAGTGGAATTAGGCAACAAGGGAAATGCCGCTGCCTCCAGAAAATCCCGGTCTTCAACTTCGTGTTTAGCAGAACCGACATCCCGGCTGATGACATTGCGTTGCGGATGATGCATGGCCTGCTCTTCGGTCAGATCGCCCACCTCCTCGCGATATCCGATGAGCGAATGGTCGTGGGACAGCTTTCGGAGTTCCCCGTGTCGGTACTGGTACATGCGGGTGTCGCCCACATGCACCATGTCAATCACCTTCCTGCCCTTGTCAACGATCGCGGAAGTGAGCACGCAGCTCATATTGGGGCGTGTCGTATCTCTTTGACGCTGATCGTATATGGCATTGTTGGCACATATCACCGCTTGCTTGAGCAGTTCCAACCGTTCACCGTTCCGGAACTCGTGCAGATACTTCGGTATTTCCGTTTTCGCTATCTCCGCCGCCACTTCACCGCCTTCATAGCCCCCCACCCCATCGATGGCGACAGCCAAAACGGTATTCTTATCCAACTGCTCCGCCACGTAGGCATCCTCGTTGTTGGTGCGCTGTTTGCCCATATCGGACAAACCGCAATACGTTAACTTCTCTTTGTCTTTCATACCAGGTCGGAATTAATTTCGAACTGAATACGTACAGCATCATTCAAGAATATACTGGAGTTGTTGGACAGCGACATCCATTGCGGTGCGTTCCCTGGTGCACTTAATGGCACTTCACGGGAATTCAGGCGTGTTTTGGCGAATGCGGCCAATGAGAATGTCTGCGTGGTTTGATCAAACCGAATGTGGACATGTTGTTTCATCACGTTATCGCTGTTAATCTTCACGATATTGCTCGTGGTGCGTGTTTCCGTCTTTCCGGAAATCTCAATATACGCATCGACCATGTCGTACACTTTGTAATTGCCACTTCCATCTTCCGCCGGCCAGCGAAGCGTGGCCAAACCTTTTCGTTGTTTGTTGGTTGTGGCGGATATGAGCGTCGTGTCCTCGTTGAGATTCTTGTCGAAATTAAACGTATAGGAACCTTCGCTAAGGATATCCATGCCCAACAATGCAGCCATATTGATGTTGTTGTCGTTTGTGTTGGAGTTCTGGCATTTCACAGACAAATGTACATTTGCTTCCGAACGGATGCCCCCCTGTTGCGCCTTGTGTATGTCGAAAGTGGTCAGGTTGCCTGTCGTAACAATTTCCCCTCTCTTGATGAAATCCTCCTCCCCGTCTTTTGCCTTAATCTGGCAGGCGGAAAATTGGAAGAACCAATAGGTGGCAGGCGGCGCGAAATTCACCCCGTTATGGTACGCCTTGCTTTTTTCCTTTATCGATCCATAGAACGCCGCAACCACCTCAGGCAACACAAAGGGAAGCGACTCTTTTGTGGTATTGTAGTCGTCGGGGTGCATCAAGATATTGAACGACATTGGATAAAGCAGCCGCTTTCCGACAGAGAGTTCCTCCATCTGGTCGTTGAAATGGTCCACCAACTCCTTCAAAAGGATTTTGTTGGTGATTTTCGATGTTTTTGACTTTTGTTTTTCGTTGTCTGTCTCAACAGCACCGATTGCTAACGCTTTTTTTATTGTATCAAATAACTTTCCCATAATATATTAATTTGATTGTTTGACATTGTTGGGGTATGAAAAAGAACGAATACTATCCTTATATGCCGTACTCTGAGAGCCTGGAATCATCATGTATTCACCCAAGTAACGAGGCTGTTTGTGAAAGACATCATCTAAAACGACCTTTACCTTTGCCAGGGCTTCTCTGGTGTGGTTCTTAAGATATGATTTGCGGTATCGGACATCCTTGGCATTAAAGGCGATGGCATCCAAACTATGATGTTCCGCAATATATATCGCCCTTTCGTTATGCCAACACTGGGAAATGACCGTGACAGAATCCTGACCAAAGACTTCTTTTGCCCTTATCATGGAGTCAAACGTACGGAATCCCGCATAATCAAGGTATATGACAGAATCCGGCACCCCTAAGGCGATCAATGACTGTCGCATATCCTCCGGCTCGTTATACCCATGTCTGTGATTGTCCCCGCTGATTAAAATATATGAAATCTTCTGTGCAAAATACAATTGCGCAGCCGCATCAATCCGATTTGCATAATAACGGTTGACGTTGCCATTTTTTGTATAGGGCATGGTACCCAACAACAAACCGACTTTACGGGCTGGTATGACTTGGGCATCATTATAGATTCGCCCTTCCGCACATTTTTTGACTTTGAGATTGCAAAATACGATGAAGAACAAAACAACGAGTCCTATTCCAAGAACAAGAAATACCCAGCGCCACCGAAAATGTTTTTTCCTTTCTTTGGGCTTGGAGCACAACCGATTAAATCGAGACTTGAAAAGGACGCTCATATTTATTCTTCGTTTAACTGTATGTATCTTAAAACCACTGCTTTGCCTAATTCTATCAAGTCGCCATCCTGAAGGGGAATCTTGGCTTCCGGATTCTCACATTCGATTTTCTCTTCGCCTCGGAAGATTCGCGTGCGTTTTCCCATCAACCGCGTGCCGTCCATCTCTACTTGAAGAAAGAAGCCAAACCTCTCAGAGAAACCGATGTGTGCGTGCATACGGCTCACAAATTTGTTTTTCGCCACCATTTTGGATGTTGGATCGTCATCAATGGCGATATGGTTTTCCCGATAACCCGTGGGAAGCTTTGGAAATTTCCCAGCGCCAATGTTATAGCAGGTTATCCTTTTCTCCTTCATATCTTCAGGTGAGAGGATGTACTTGTCTTCCACAAGGCTGCCCGCCTCTCCGAAAATACTGATTTCTGCTTTGCAAAATGGCGGTGGTGGGACATCTATTTCTATTTGCAAATATTCAAGGTCATTGTCGCCTATTTTGGTGGCGCGCAATTCCGGCGCAGGCTTGCCTATGCTGAATGCCACTTGTTCAAACTCAAAGCCTTTCTCATTAAACAAAGTCGAAAGCATCTGTTGACGATAGGGATCGGTATCGTATGCACTAAAGGTAAGCTGGTCGCAGTCGAGCCACAAAACCAGTTTCTTCCCATTCATGTCGTTCCGGAACTCTGTCCCTTTGGAGAGCGTGGAAACGACATTGCGGATTAAAGACTCTTTGTCGTCCAATGTTTTCGGTTTCTCTTTCGGCGGCTCAGGATTGGCAGACTCTGTTTTCTCTTTCGGCGGCTCGGGATCGGCAGACTCTGTTTTCTCTTTCGGCGGCTCGGGATCGGCAGACCCTGTTTTCTCTTTCGACGGCTCGGGATTGGCAGACCCTGTTTTCTCTTTCGGCGGCTCGGGATTGGCAGACTCTGTTTTCTCTTTCGGCGACTCCTGTGGTGCCGATTTCGCTTGTTGCGAAGATTCATGAGTCTTCACGCTCTGTTCCTGATTCTCTTCAGCGGAACCGCTTTTAGCGGTATCTTTGTCTTGCAAGGAATCACCCAATTTCCGGGTAAGTTTGTTAAACAATGAAGATATTTTTGACATAACTGTTTTATTTGATGATAATTACTATATTATTTCTATTTTAGGGCAGGCGAAAAACATCAATGGGATTTCGATATCACTTTATCATATACACTTTTAATCCTGTAGTTCTTATCCAATAAAATATGCTTCTCAATCACGAAATTGGAGTATTTTGATTTGTCCTCCCTTTCAATCCTATAATCCTCCACATACACGACGGACAGGTCGTCATCGGACAGCCTTTTCATCTCTAACGTTTCCCAATTTACACTGGTATGCTTACCGGTAACGGCAAAAGTTTCATCATATTGTTTACTTATTTCCATCACCTTTTCGTTTGTAAGGTTATATTTGCTATGAAAACGCAGTATAGTATCGGAATATATCTCGGAAAGGGCATTAAAATCGTTGTTCTCATACGCTTCGTTAAACGTGTTGATCGTATTGATTACCTGTTCCTTTTCTGCATTATCAGAAGAATGGGAATGCCAGAAAAGACCGCCGCACGCGAGGAGAGCAACCAGCAGCGCAAATGAGAACACCTTCCATTTGCCAGTTCCAGATCCCCTTTCTCTCTTCAACCGATCTATTTCTTTCTGCAGCGATTGGTTCTTGCTTTTCAAGGTATCCTTTTCTTCCATCAACTTATGAATATTTTCATCCAACCCCCAATCCAAATTTCCTAACCATTCCAGAATCTCCCCCGCTTCTCCCGAAACCTTGATCCCCTCAAGAGCCTGTCTGCGAATGAACCCGTAGAGTTCCTTCCCGTTCCTGAACCGGTCTTTCGGATTTTTGCTCAAGCATTTCAAGATAACATCTTCCAGCCACTGCGGATAATCCTTTTCGTATTTCTCACCCTCGAACTTCCTTTCATAGAACTCTTTGCGACTCTTCCCGATGGACGGCGGAACAGTATCCCGATGTGCCTTGCTCAACAGGTATTCGGCCTCTGCCGAATTGGGATTTTTCATGTCGAACGGAAACGGCACCCGTCCGGCGAGGTACTGATAAAGGACAACACCGAAACTGTAAACATCTGATTGTTCGGTCAGCATGGCCTCGTTGTCCCACTTCTCGGGAGCCTTATACTCGGGGGCACCGTTTTCGCGACGGCTACTGCGCACCACCTCGTCACCCTCAATGGAGAGGCCGAAGTCAAGCAGCACGAAATTGCCGTCCTCCCGGCGCATAATGTTGCCCGAATGTACATCGTTGTGGATGACCTTGTATTTCTCTATCAACCTTTTGCGAGTCTGGTCGTCCATGAGGACTTTGGAGCCGTCGTTCGGGTCATCCTGCAGGTTGTCTGCAGCCCTATCCATACAGAAACGGTAGATATCTTCGTGGCAATAGGCAAGCGCACTACTCATCTGAAGGGCCATTCGAATGACTTCCCCAGTCGGCACAAAAAACTGATTCTGCTTCAAATAGTGCTGAATGTCAAGGCCATCCACATAGTCCATTTCCACTAACGCCTTGTTTTCCAACAGGCGCGGCTGGTAGATATGGACGATGTTCGGGTGGTTGCCGTTGCCGAGGCGCAGCAGTACCTTGCACTCGCGCAGGAAATTCTGGTAGGTCGGGCTGTCCGCATCCACGATGGTTTCATTTAGCACGCGCACCGCCCGGATGTAGCCCAACTCATTGTGACGAACCTTATAGACCGTGGCAAAACCGCCGCGGCCCAACTCGTCTAACATGGTATATTCTTGTAAAAAGGCCATAATCCTTGCGATTTTTCATTCTGGTTTATCCGCTTTAGGGAAGCAGTTCTTGCACTTCTTTAGAAAGATAGGGTTTGATTTCCGAATAAGGAATGATCATCTCTTTCCATCCTTCATCTGGATTGTAATCGGGCCAATCGGATGTGACTAAATAGTGGCATTCCAGACCTTCGTCGGTCAACCCCATATATGTAAATGCCGTCTGATCTGTTATTTCTTTATATTGAGGATACTTTTTCAAAAACGCATTCAAATTCTGTTCGGTTAGAATATCCTTTATCAAATGCCCGTCCCGCTTGCGAAAAGTGTAATAGTCGTATCTGTACGAGCATCCCGCGCCACAATAGCAGTATTCCACATGGTATGTGACATACGTATCGGTTTCTGTTGTAATGAACATTGTCAAATAACGGGCTCCTACTCCTAAATCGCTCTTGGCATACAGGGGGCTGTAATGGGTGATGTAATCCGTTACGATGTTGTCACCTGTCCATGTGCGAGTCTTTTCAATTGGAATGTGAATGATATCGTCAGGTCCACAATCGAACATTCGGTATAATTCACTGTTGATGAAAAGTTTGACGGAGTCGATGAGGGGCTTCGGGCCTTCAATGGGAAAAAACACCTCGGCACCCAACTCATATCGATACTCGCCGGAATCGGGGAAGTCGACGGGATTGGAAAAATCGACTTCAAGAGCCATAGTGTCCGCCATGATCTCCACCACCAGATTTTGAGAAACCTTATTGTCGGTGTATGGGTTTCTGTTGTGGCAACCCGAAATTGCGAGGACAGCCAACAAACTGATCAACAGAAGTAGCGTAGTATTTCTTTTCATAATTAAACGATTATACTGACACAAAAAATGATTTCTAATTCAATCGCGCAAAGATACAATATTTTTCACGTCTTAGTCACGGACACAGCGAATGGATAAACTATTAATTATTTTATCTCCATAACCAAAGAATCCATCGCTATCGCCACCAAGACGACAAGTCCTCTCCTCCGCTAACCGCTGTAACAGACCAAACATAAACATCATTACCCCAACAAAAACTATAAAACGAGGTGTTTTCATACTTGTGATATTATTTACAGATATATTTTTTGTTCCTTATTTTAACGGCGGACAAGGGCGATGCGGAAGCCGCTGTAGGAGAATCGGCTACCGGGTTTATTGCTACCGCGATTAGCCACCCGACAGTAGGATTCACTGTTGTTCCAACTGCCGCCGCGAAGCACACGGTACGGGGCCGACGAGGAACCTCGCGGATCTGTTTGAGTAGAACTACTGTAAGGACCGTAGCAATCAGAGCACCACTCCCATACATTACCACTCATATCGTACAGTCCGAGTTTGTTGGCTTTTTTTAATCCTACCGAATGCGTATCTTTTCCACTATTATCCTCGTACCATCCTGCATCCGAAAGATAGTTGCTGCCCGAGTAAGTGTAGGCCTCTGACTTTCTGCCGCCTCTTGCCGCATACTCCCACTCCGCCTCTGTGGGAAGGGCAAAACTATATCCATCAGGAAGTTGACTTCGTAGCCGCTGGTTTATGCGTCCACAAAACTCTTCCGCTTCAGTATAGCTAACATAGTACATCGGATAATCTGCCCCAACACCCCGCATAGGCCAATCGACATCCGCCTTATCACGCTGTTGATATACAGTAGTGCCCATTACTTCCTGCCAAAGTGCTTGCGTCACCTCAAACTCTCCCATATAGCAATCGCTTATTGTAACACTATGCACAGGTTTTTCGTCATCTTCACCTGAATCACTTCCCATCTGGAATGTTCCACCTTTCACGAATTTCATCTTGAAAGAAACGTTGTCCAGTGTGAAAATGAGATCTCGCTTGTTTTTTTTCCCAATCCACTGGCCAGAAGAAGATTCCGTGCTTTCATTTGCAAGACGATGCATGAGAATCACATTCCACACTATAAGAACAAGAAGAAAAAGAATAGCGAACACGCCCCACTTGCCTCTCACGTTTATTGGTGGATTGGTTTCTATAGAATCCGATTGCTCCTCTTGGTCTCCACATTGGGGTATTTCGTGCGTTTGTGACACCGCCGACTTCACCGCTTCATAAAGCTCCTTCCCGTTTCTAAAGCGGTCTTTAGGATTTTTGTTCAGGCATTTCAAGATAACATCCTCCAACCACTGCGGATAATCTTTTTCGTATTCTTGACCCTCGAATTTCCCTTCATAGAACTCTTTGCGACACTCCTCGATGGACGGCGGGACAGCATCCCGATGTGCCTTGCTCAACAGGTACTCCGCCTCTGTCGGATTGGGATTCGTTGTGTCGAACGGGAACGGCACCCGTCCGGCAAGGTACTGGTAAAGGACGACGCCGAAACTGTAAATATCTGATTGTTCTGTCAGTATGGCCTCGTTGTCCCACTTTTCGGGAGCCTTGAACTCGGGGGCACCGTTTTTGCGACGACTACTGCGCACCACCTCGTCGCCGTTGATGGCCAAACCGAAGTCAAGCAGCACGAAATTGCCGTCCTCCCGGCGCATGATGTTGCCGGAATGAATGTCGTTGTGGATAACTTTGTATTTCTCAATCAGCCACTTTCTGGTCTGGTCGTCCATGAGAACTTTGGAGCCGTCGTTCGGGTCATCCTGCAGGTCGTCTGCATCCCTATCCATGCAAAAACGGTAAATGTCCTCATGGCAGTATGCCAATGCACTACTCATCTGCAGGGCCATGCGAATCACCTCTTCCGCGGGCACAAAATTCTGGTTCTGCTTCAAATAGTGCTGAATATCAAGACCATCGATGTAGTCCATCTCCACTAACGCCTTGTTTTCCAACAGGCGAGGCTGGTAGATGTGCACAATGTTCGGGTGGTTGCCGTTGCCAAGACGCAGCAGCACCTTGCACTCGCGCAGGAACTTCCGGTAGGTGGGGCTATTTGCATCCACAACGGTCTCGTTCAGCACGCGCACCGCCCGGATGTAGTCCAACTCATTGTGCCGGACCTTATAGACCGTGGCGAACCCGCCGCGACCCAACTCTCCTAACATGGTATATTCTTGTAAAAAGGCCATAATCCATGCGATTTTTCATTCTGGTTTATTCGCTTTAGGGAAGCAGCTCTTGCGCTTCTTTGGAGAGATAGGGTTTGATTTCCGCATATGGAATGATTATCTCATCCCATACATCTGGATTGTAATCGGGACCGTCAGATGAAACTAAATAGTGGTATTCCAGACCTTCGTCGGTCAACCCCATAGATGAATATGCCACCTGGTCTGCTATTTTTTTATATTGAGAAAACTTTTTCAAAAACGCATTCAAATTCTGTTCGGTTAGAATATCCTTTAACAAGTGCCCGTCCCGCTTGCGAAAAGTGTAATAGTCGGTTCTGCACGAGCATGACGCACCACAATAGCAGTATTCCACATGGTAGGTGACATACGTATCGGTTTCTGTCGTAATGGACATTGTCAAATGCTGGGACCCTACACCGAAATCATTCTTGGCATACAGGGGTCTGTAATGGGTGATGTAATCCGTTACGATGTTGCCACCTGTCCATGTGCGAGTCTTTTCAAATGGAATGTGCATGATAAAGTCAGCTCCCCAATCGAAACTTTTGTATAATTCACTGTTGATGAAAAGTTTGACGGAGTCGATGAGAGGTTTCGGGCCTTCAACAGGGAAATCCACCTCGGCACCCACCTCATATCGGTACTCGCCGGAATCGGGAAAGTCGACGGGATTGGAACAATCGACCTCAAAAGCCATAGTGTCCGCCATGATCTCCACCACCAGATTTTGAAAAACTTTATTGTCGGTGTATGGGTTTCTGTTATGGCAACCCGAAATCGCGAGGACAGCCAACAAGCTACCCCATAAAAGCATCGTAGTGTTTTTTTTCATAATAAAACGACTATACTGATACAAAAGCATGATTTCTAATTCAATCGCGCAAAGATACAATATTTTTCACGTCTTAGTCACGGACACAGCGAACGGAATAACTATAACTTTTTTCACCACCATAGACATCCCTTATAAACTCTTCGTAATTTGTATATAGATAATAAAAAATTGCCTTTTCATCGTTGACCTCTGTAGCAGACCAAAAGTAAGCCTCTCCACCAAAATAGTAAGTACCATGATCGTATTTTATTTTTCTGCCAGCAGGAAGCGCTGTAAAGCCCGTTGCATTATTCGTTTTTTGGTTATTGCATACTGAACAAGCTGTTCTTTTATGTGAATCACTACTTGTAAAATATATATAATTAGATCGATCATTTTCTCCAGTTGTATAGGATCCATCTTTCCATTTCGAGTTTGAAGCCAAAGCCTTGCCTATACTATTCTTTTTGTTTCCACACACATAGCGGCTCTGACTAGCGACGTAATCGGTCAGTTGTAACCATTCCGCATCACTTGGGACATGCCATCCATCAAGACAAATGCCCTGCACTCTGCTTGGGTTTGCATTGCTGGAGGAGGAGTTCCCCATCACCGCCTTCCAATTATACAGGTAACCATATTCTTTTACATAAAGTTCACTATTGTTTGGATTGTAACGGTATCCTTTAGTGGTGCTGGTATTCCAAACTCCATAGCTAATCTCTGTGCCATCAGCATACCGTTCGGTGCGCAGATTCTCCTTCATCCAACACTGTTTGCCAATCTGCACTGTATTGTATGTGTGTCCATCGTAATCGGTCACAGTGGGGGTTCCGGGGCACGGTTGCCCGTCGAGGAGGGCTTGCAGAGAATCAACTTTTTTCCAACATTGCGCAATCCCCTTTTCCACGTCTGCATTCCCTCCGGGATTCTCCACTTTATAGGCGTCATACGCCATCTGAGCTTTTTCGCAGTCGCCAGCGTCTAAGAATTTTTTGGCTTTCTGCAAGAAGTCTTGGGCGCGGAGTGCGGGGGTTGCCAACAGCAGCACTCCGATAATGATCATGATTCGAGGTTGTTTCATATCTATGCTTTAGGGAACATGATTTGTCGTTTATTATTCTATCGGCGAGCCAAAACCAGGCGAAATCCACCGTAGTTGTAACGCGAATTTGGAGAGAGGTAACCACGACGCGTAATTCTGCAACCAGAGGCGCTACTACCCCAACTTCCGCCACGGAGCACGCGATATAATCCGGAAGACGGTCCCATTGGATCTTTCTTCTCTGAACTACTATAGGATTCGTACCAATCGGCGCACCACTCCCATACATTGCCGCTCATATCGTACAATCCAAGTTCATTAGGCACTTTTAGCCCAACTGTATTTGTTGAAGCACTACTGTTATTATCGTACCATCCGACATCCGACAAGTGGTTACCACCTGAGTAGGTATACGATTTTGACTTATCACCACCTTTCGCAGCATACTCCCACTGTGCTTCTGTAGGAAGTGTAAAAAAGTAGCCAGAAGGCAACTGATTACGAACCTGTTGGTTCAATTGTTCACAAAACTCTTCAGCTTCAGTGTGACTCACATAGTACATAGGATAATTGGATCCTACTCCAAACATTGGTCCTCCTGTATATTCTTTATCTCGCTGTTGATAGATGTTTGTCCCCATAACCTCTTGCCATAAGGACTGTGTCACCTCAAACTCACCCATGTAGAAGTCGCTTACTGTAACGCTATTCAAAGGTCGCTCGTCTTCCCCGCCAGAATCGCACCCCATCTTGAATGTTCCGCCTTTTACAAATATCATCTTGAATAAAACGCCATTTACTGCAAAAGATCGCGTCTGTTGCAAAGAATCCACATTGGCTGTATTGGACGATTTTGGTTCAACATGGGATTTAGTTTTGTCGGATAAGCTGTACCAGACCAAGCCAACGCATGTGAAAACGACCAACAACAAGGAGTATGCTATCCATTTGTTCTTCCCACCATTTGGCTTGACTTTTTCCAATTGATGCACTCTTTTTTCCAGTCGTTCCCGATCATTTTTTGTCTGTGTCAATTCTTGTTTCAAATGTTCTACTTCATCCACCTCTTTGTGATTCAACTGCTCGTTGATGGACTCCAACTCATTAGCATGCTTCCGTAAAGCATCTAACTCAGTGTGCAAGCGGTCACACTCGTTTTTCATCTTTTGGAGAGGCTCTGCATGCATCTGCTCGACACATTTCTTTACCGTATCATATATTTCTTTCCCGTTTCTGAATCTCTCAACAGGATTTTTGAGCAAGCATTTCATAATGACATCTTCCAGCCATTGTGGATAATCCTTGTTGTATTTCTGTCCTTCAAATTTCTTCTCGAAAAAGACTTTACGAACAGTTTCTATAGATGGTGGGAGCTCTTTTTGGTGTGCTTCAGCTAATTGAAATTCCGCCATGTGACTGCTGACACCTGTATTGTATGGGAATGGGACTCTTCCTGCAAGATATTGATAAAGAACGACGCCGAAACTATAAATATCAGATTGTTCAGTAAGAATAGACTCGTCAGTCCACTTCTCGGGAGCCTTGAACTCGGGGGCTCCGTTTCTGCGACGGCTGCTGCGCACCACCTCGTCGCCGTTGATGGCCAAACCGAAGTCAAGCAGCACGAAGTTGCCGTCCTCTCGACGCATAATGTTGCCGGAGTGGATGTCGTTGTGGATGACCTTGTATTTCTCTATCAGCCTTTTGCGAGTTTGGTCGTCCACAAAAACTTTGGAGCCATCGTTCGGGTCATCTTTTAGTTTGTCTGCATCCCTATCCATGCAAAAACGGTAAATGTCCTCGTGGCAGTAAGCCAATGCACTGCTCATCTGCAGGGCCATGCGAATCACCTCGTCGGCAGGCACAAAATTCTGGTTCTGCTTCAAATAGTGCAAGATGTCCTGCCCATCCACATAGTCCATCTCCACCAATGCCTTGTTTTCCAACAGGCGCGGCTGGTAGATGTGGACGATGTTCGGGTGGTTGCCGTTGCCGAGGCGCAGCAGCACCTTGCACTCGCGCAGGAACTTCTGGTAGGTGGGGTTCTTTTGGGGATCTTCGCCTTCCTTTGTGGCTATATTCTCCTTAAGCATGCGCACCGCCCGGATGTAGCCCAACTCGTTGTGCCGGACCTTATAGACCGTGGCGAACCCGCCGCTACCCAACTCGTCTAACATGGTATATTCTTTGAGGAATGGCATATTAACAGGGATATTCAATTGTATTTAGTAAGCAAGACGAACACATAAAGCATTAGCAACCCCATCACGTTCACAATGCTCATTGACAAGCTTCGCCCCGCATTGTTCGCAGAACATGCTATCGTTCGGAATTTCCGAGTTGCATTTTGGACATTTCATATTAGTATAGTTTTTTTTGTTTCTTAGAGTGCGTGAAAAGTACACTATACCACAATACCAGACCAATTACGATAAACACTGAAAGGCCAATTACTACACCACGGGGCATCTGAGGAATAAGCAGCCCTAACAATATGGCTACAACCATACCACCAATGCCAAACCATATATACTTTTTTGTATTGGATTGGGGTTCTTCCGGATTATCGTCAGGAATTTCATCGACCAATTTCGCTCCGCATTGCTCGCAGAACACGCTGTCGTCGTCAATTTCTTCGCCACAATATTTACACTTCATAATCAATCAGGTTTATTTATAAGTCCACATTTTTTACAAAACTTCGCGGTGGGGGACAGAAGTTCCCCACATCGTTTGCAGTGTCGTTGGGCAGGCGGGGGCGCGACTGAGCTGTCCTCCTTTTTGTTGGTAGCCGTTGATGTAACCTTCGAATTCGTATTCCGCGTCAATAGTTCCAACTGACGCAGCAGTTCTTTTTTCTCCCCTTGCAATATTCCTATCTCCTGTTCCGCTTTCTGCAACGACTGTTCGAATTCCGACAGTTTCTGTTGCCACGCTTGGTCCATTTCTTGTTCGTCCGGCTCAAACTGAATCTCTACTATCGGCGGCTGTGGCTCTTTCCCAACACGGGATGCTTCGGCCTGCGCTTTCATCGCCTGCTCCTTTTGTTCCAATTTTTCCTTAAGCAACTGATTCTCATTCACTAATGCTTCATTTTTCTCCTGTTCCTCTTTCAACGACTGCTCCGCACGTACCAGCGCATTTTGTTTCTCATCCAGAGCCGTATTCAACAGTTTGTTGTTCCTACGCAAGTGCTCCTTATCCATGGCCAGTTCCTCGTTTCGGGCTTTCAACTGTTCTATCTTCTTCTCTTCCTCTTCAGAAACCTTAATTTCGCCAAGAGCGTGTTGATTTATGCATTCATAGAGTTCCTTCCCGTTCTTGAACCGGTCTTTCGGATTCTTGCTCAGGCACTTCAGAATAACCTCCTCCAACCATTGGGGATAATCCTTCTTGTATTCCTGCCCCTCGAATTTCTTCTCAAAAAAGTCTTTGCGAAGAGGCTCAATGGAAGGCGGAGTCTCTTTTTGGTGCGCCTCACTCAAAGCATATTCCGCCTTAATACTACTTATGTTCGTGTTGAAAGGGAACGGCACCCGTCCTGCGAGATATTGATAGAGGACAATACCGAAGCTGTAGATGTCCGATTGCTCGGTGAGAATGGATTCGTCATCCCATTTCTCGGGAGCCTTGAACTCGGGGGCACCGTTTTTGCGACGGCTGCTGCGGACGACCTCGTCTCCGTTGATGGCCAAGCCGAAGTCAAGCAGCGCGAAATTGCCGTCCTCCCGGCGCATGATGTTGCCCGAATGAATGTCATTGTGGATGACTTTGTATTTCTCTATCAGGCGTTTGCGGGTTTGGTCGTCAATGAGCACCTTGGATCCGTCGCTTGGATCATCCTGCAGATTGTCCACATCCCTATCCATGCAGAATTTGTAGATGTTCTCGTGGCAATAGGCCAATGCACTGCTCATCTGCACGGCCATGTGGAGAACTTCCTCTACGGGCACATAATTCCGACTCTGATTCAGGTAGTGCAAAATATCCTGCCCGTCCACATAGTCCATTTCCACCAATGCCTTGTTTTCCAACAAGCGCGGCTGGTAGATGTGTACAATGTTCGGGTGGTTGCCGTTTCCGAGACGCAGCAGCACCTTGCACTCGCGCAGGAACTTCTGCCAAGTCGGGCTGTTTGCATCCACGATGGTCTCGTTCAGCACGCGCACCGCACGGATGTAGCCCAATTCATTATGACGAACCTTATAGACCGTGGCGAACCCGCCTCGGCCTAACTCGTCTAACATTGTATATTCTTTGAGGAATGGCATAATTCAAAAATATTGTTGTTGTTTTACTTCTTCTAATCATTTTATCATTCCTGGTTCGAAACCTCGTGCGAAAGATCAGTCAGGGATTAACGCAAGGCGGAAACCGACGTTGCTACTCTTGAAATCAGGAGAAGCATAATCGCGTTTTGAGACACGGCAATAACTAGGCCCATTAGCCCAACTACCACCCCGAAGTATCTTATACATACCAGCAGAAGGTCCCAAAGGATTTGTTTGCGGCGAAGCACTGTAATATCCGTGCCAATCCGCACACCACTCACATAAATTTCCACTCATATCATATAGACCTATCTCATTGGATCTCTTTCCTTTCACAGAATGTGTTCTCCCGTCGCTATTGGAGGCGTACCAAGCCACCTCATCTAAATGATTACTACCTGAGAACTTAAAATTACTTTTTCTATTTCCTCCTCGTGCTGCATATTCCCACTCTGCTTCCGTAGGCAACCGGAACAACTTGCCTGTCAATTGATTCAACTTGTCAATGAACAACTGGCAATCATTCCAACTGACAAAATCCACAGGCCTCATATCGCTTTCATTATAGTCCTGATTGCTTCCACGTACCGCCTTCCACAGAGCACGAGTCACTTCCGTTTCACCCACGTAAAAACCATTCAAAGTCACTTGGTGTATTGGTAATTCATTGTTGTCGCAATCGTCTCCTTGTTCAGTAGTGCCTCCCATAGTAAAGGTACCTCCATCTACATATACCATGGTGAATGTTACATTGTTTACAGTTAAATTCAGATTTGATAATTCCACCACCTTACTGGTGTTATTTTTATTCTCCGTTGACTCAATAGTATCTCCACCTTCCTTTTCATTGATCTTTTTTAGAAGCTGTTCCACTCTCTGTTCCAAAGACTCATTCTTTTTCTGTAAAGTTTCTGAATTTTCTTTCGCTTCTTGCAAAGATTTTTCCTTTTGTTGAAGGGTATTGATTTTCTCGTTCAGCACGATATTCAATGATCTATTGATTTCCCGTAAGCGGCCAATTTCCAACTCCAACTCGTCATTTCTCGCATTCAGCTGTTCTAACCTCGTCCCCTCTTCCAAGGAAAAATGTGTGGACCTGTTCTCAAATTCTTTGATATGATCATACAGTTCTTTCCCATTTCTGAACCGCTCCGCAGGATTCTTCCGCAAACATTTCAGAATCACCTCCTCCAACCACTGTGGATAATCCTTTCTGTATTCCTGTCCCTCAAATTTCTTCTCAAAAAACGCTTTGCGAAGGGTTTCAATGGAGGGGGGAGCCTCTATTAGATGAGCCTTACCCAATTCATATTCCGCCTTATAAGGACTCATGTTGCTATTGTAGGGAAACGGCGTCCGTCCGGCAAGATATTGGTAGAGCACAATGCCAAAACTATAGATGTCGGATTGTTCGGTCAGAATGGCCTCGTCATCCCACTTCTCGGGAGCCTTATACTCGGGAGCTCCGTTTCTGCGACGGCTGCTCCGCACCACATCGCCACCTTCGATAGAGAGGCCAAAGTCAAGCAGCACGAAATTGCCATCCTCGCGGCGCATAATGTTGCCGGAATGGATGTCGTTATGGATGACCTTGTATTTCTCTATCAACCTTTTGCGGGTTTTGTCGTCAATGAGGACCTTGGATCCGTCACTCGGATCATCCTGCAGGTTGTCTGCATCCCTATCCATGCAAAAACGGTAAATGTCCTCGTGGCAGTAAGCCAATGCACTGCTCATCTGCAGGGCCATGCGAATCACCTCGTCGGCCGGCACAAAATTTCGGTTCTGCTTCAAATAGTGCAAGATGTCCTGCCCGTCCACATAGTCCATTTCCACCAATGCCTTGTTTTCCAACAAGCGCGGCTGGTAGATGTGTACAATGTTCGGGTGGTTGCCGTTTCCGAGACGCAGCAGCACCTTGCACTCGCGCAGGAACTTCTGCCAAGTCGGGCTGTTTGCATCCACGATGGTCTCGTTCAGCACGCGCACCGCCCTGATGTAGCCTAACTCGTTGTGCCGGACCTTATAGACCGTGGCGAACCCGCCGCGGCCCAACTCGTCCAACATCGTATATTCTTGTAAAAAGGCCATATTTGATTATTCAATATTTACTTGTTTCCGACTTGATCCAACTATTTCTGATTATTCTGCACCACTCAACTTTTCTTACGCCACTTCTTTGTCATTTCATCTTTTGAATAAGTAGCTGAGTATTTCTGCCCGGATGATGTTGTACGAGTAAAAGTGCCTTCACGTTTGCCGTTCACCCATGTACCTCTATCAACATCTCCATTAGCCCAATAATATGTACCTTGACCACTACGTTTACCATTTTTAAAATCCCCGACATATTTGTTTCCTGATGATTTCCAAGTATATGTGCCATAGCCACTTCGTTCATCTTTTTCCCAATTCCCTTCATATTTGTCTCCTGATTCCCATGTATATGTGCCTTTGCCACTCTTTTTATCATTTTCCCAATTTCCAACATATTCGCCTCCATCCCAATATTCTCCATTAATTTCAACACCAGACTTTGTCATTGTGCCTTGACCACTACGTTTATCATTCTCCCAATTCCCGACATATTTACTTCCTTTATACCATTTGCCATTAATTTTAAAATCATGCCATGTCATTGTACCTTGGCCGCTACGTTTATCATTCTCCCAATTCCCGACATATTTGTCTCCTGATTCCCATGTCATTGTGCCTTGGCCGCTACGCTTATCATTCTCCCAATTCCCGACATACGTCACTCGGCCATCTTTGTCGGTAGAGTATAATGTGCCTTGGCCGCTACGTTTACCTTTTTCCCAATTCCCGACATATTTGTCTCCTGATTCCCATGTCATCGTGCCTTGACCGTTTGGTTGTCCGTTCATCTTTTCTCCCACGTATTTACCTCCATTGATATAAAGTGTATCTTTCGTTGGACCACCACCTCGTAGGCATTCTGCAATTCTTCGTTCAACTCCCGCATCCCCTCCTGGATTCTCCACTTTATAGGCCTCATACGCCATCTTGGCTTTTTCGCATTCGCCAGCATCTAAGAATTTTTTGGCTTTCTGCAAGAAGTCCTGGGCGTGGAGTGCGGGGGATGCCAGCAGCAGCACTCCGATAATGATAAAAACATTAAATTTCCTCATGTTTATTAATTTAAATATTTTCACGTCTTAGTCACGGACACATCGGACGGAAATATAATCAAATTTCAACTTATAAACGCCAATAAATATTGATGATGACAAAGAACAAAATCCATAAGAGAATGCGTTGGCGGTGGGAGAGGTAGAACATTCAGTTGTTGACCAAAAATCCGCACTATAGCCAAAACTGTAATAACGGCGATAAGGATAAGGGTCAAAACTACCCGCAGGAAGAGCCGAGAAACCAGTCTCATTGTTGATACCCTGATTAGAAATCACATCACAATTTCCTACAGCGCCCTTATAGTGACTCTCGACTTCCCATTTGCCAGCCCAGTCTTTCCATGTTTTTAAGGTATCATAAAGACTCCACTGTGAGGAAACAGATGCCAAAGCCTTGGCTTTATTCTTGTTGTCACTGCCGCACACATACTTACTCTGACTACTTACATATTCGTCCAGTTGAATCCATTCCGCTTTACTTGGGACATGCCATCCAGCAGGACAAATGCCCTGCACTCCGCTTGGGTTTGCATTGCTGGAAGAGGAGTTCCCCATCAGCGCCTTCCAATTATACAGGTAACCATATTTTTCAACAAATCCGATGTTATGATTAGGCCAAGAATAGTATCCTATAGTGGTGCTGGTATCCAAATCACTGAAACTGATTTCGGTGCCATTAGCATAATGCTTGGTGCGCAGATTCTCCTTCATCCAACACTGCTTGCCAATCCTCACTGTATTGTATGTGTGTCCATCGTAATCGGTCACGGTGGGGGTTCCGGGGCACGGCTGCCCATCGAATTTTTTCCAACATTCATCCATTCTCTGTTCCACTCCCGCATCCCCACCTGGATTCTCCACTTTGTAGGCCTCATACGCCAGCTTGGCTTTTTCGCATTCGCCAGCATCTAAGAATTTCTTGGCTTTCTGCAAGAAGTCCTGGGCGTGGAGTGCGGGGGAGGTCAACATTAGAGCTCCTATAACGATAATGATTAGAAATTGCTTCTTACTTGTAGCTTTATCGTACTCTTTACAACATCTATCAAAGATTCTCATTTAATTGTCTTTTATATTGATCCCTTTGCCCTTTTGTCTTTTCATTTTCATTATACCAGTATCTCGCGTCATGTCCCTTATAGGAGCTGCCGCTTTGCAACTTGGATTGGTATTGGTTATACCAGTATTGGGCGTTATGTCCCATATAGGAGCTGCCGCTTTGCGGCTTGGATTGGTATTGGTCGTACCAGTATTGGGCGTTATGCCCGTTGTACTCACTGTTTGTCCTCAACGTCTGATTCTCGTTCTGCAATTCGTTTATCTGTTGGTTCAAATCCACGACCTGCTCACCCATATTACTTTGCCGCAGCTGTTTGCGCAGCTCAGTGGTATCATTTTCTAACTGGAAAACCTCTTCTTCTAAATATTCTCTTTCGAAGTCGAAGTCCTTTTGCCGTTCTCGTAAAGACTTTTGTATGTAAATAGAATAGAACAAAAAACCTCCGCAGACGAGGAGTGCGAACAGCAGAGCAAAAGTACATGCCTTCCATATGCCAGGTCTACGATTTCCCCCTTGTATCAGCAGCTTTATCTCTTCCTGTTGGGATTGGTTCTCCTTTTTCAATGTGTCCATTTGCCCACTCGTCTCTTTCAACAACTGCTCCGTTTGAGAAAGCGCATTCAGCTTTTCATTCAACACCGTATTCAACGATGCATTGATATCACGCATGTTTCCCAAATCTGTCTCCAATGTCTTGTTTTGGGCTGTCTGTTCCACCAGTTTTTTCTCCAACTCTATCAAAGATATGGCATCCTCTTGATTATGCTTTTTAACACAATCATAGAGTTCCCTCCCGTTTTTAAACCGGTCTTTCGGATCCTTGCTCAGGCACTTTAGAATGACATCTTCCAACCACTGCGGGTAATCCTTTTCGTATTCCTTCCCCTTGAACTTCCTTTCAAAGAACTCCTTGCGTAATCCTTCAATGGAGGGCGGCGGTGTTTTTTGATGAGCCTCGCCCAATTCGTATTCCGCCCTATGAGCACTGATGTTGCAATTGTAGGGGAAAGGCACCCGCCCGGCAAGATATTGGTAGAGCACGACACCGAAACTGTAAATGTCAGTCTGCTCTGTGAGAACGGAGTCGTCTTCCCATTTCTCGGGAGCCTTGAACTCGGGGGCACCGTTTTTGCGACGGCTGCTGCGTACCACCTCGTCCCCGTTGATGGCCAATCCGAAGTCAAGCAACACGAAATTGCCGTCCTCACGGCGCATGATATTGCCGGAATGAATGTCGTTGTGGATAACTTTGTACTTCTCTATCAGCCGTTTGCGAGTCTGGTCGTCAACGAGCACCTTGGAACCGTTTTTGGGGTCATCCTTAAGTTGGTCCGTCTCCCGATCCATGCAGAAGCGATAGATGTCCTCGTGGCAATAAGCCAGCGCACTGCTCATCTGCAGAGCCATGCGGACCACCTCTGTGACGGGTACAAGGTTCTGGTTCTGATTTAAGTAGTGCAAAATGTCCTGCCCATCCACATAGTCCATCTCCACCAACGCCTTGTTGTCCAACAGGCGCGGCTGGTAGATGTGGACGATGTTGGGGTGGTTGCCGTTGCCGAGGCGCAGCAGCAACTTGCACTCGCGCAGGAACTTCTGGTAGGTAGTACTGTCCGCATCCACGATGGTCTCGTTCAGCACGCGCACCGCCCGGATGTAGCCTAATTCATTGTGACGGACCTTATAGACCGTGGCGAACCCGCCGCGGCCCAACTCGTCCAACATTGTATATTCTTGTAAAAATACCATAGTCAATTATTTTATGTAACCACTTTCTGTCAGAACAGGAATTATCGTTTCTCGTGTGATGCGCATAGCAAGACCTGAGGTGGCGTTGGGCCGTTCTAAACGCACAGCCACAGCCAGTTTGCGATTATTGTTTTGGCCGCCATCCCCACTGTCCACAAAAAAGATATACCAGGCATCGTTCTTGCTACTAACCACCTCCCTGCCTTTTTTATTCAAATTCTTATAAGAACGCTCAGGGGTACCCGTTTTGCCACCGATGGAGGCGTTGGATATGCGACCTATATCTCTTGCCTGGGCTTTCATATACGACTTCAACTCTTCAAGCGAGTAGGGACACACTTTGATTGTAAGCTGGGGTTCATCGAGCAAATAGCGTGTCTGCACCAGAGTGCCGTTATTCACAACGATGGATGCCACACGTGCCATATTGAGAGGTGTGGCGCGCAGGGTGCCTTGTCCCCACGCCCAAGCGCACTGGCTCCAATTCATTTTCTGGTATTGTCCCTTAGCGCGTTTCTTCATATAGTTTTGGTAAATCTGCATACCCCGCTGGCTTGTGGCAGCGACCTCAGCATCGAATTCGGATGTGTCTGACATGTCCTTTGTATAGAAGAAATAAGGGGTCAATGATTTGTCAACGACTGTCCTTCCTCGTTTGTCAATAACTTCACGATCGATACGAACACCCGTGGCTTTGTAAATTTCTCCCAGCTGTTTATATAGATTAATATCATTCACGGAATTCACAAAATAGCAGTTGGACGACTGCACAATAGCATCACGAAGCGAAACATTACCCGTCGGTTCACCGAGTTTGGTGTCGATTTTTTCCGGATTGAAGACCATATACGATTTTCCTACGGCATCGTTGCCAAGTTTCATAAATCCAGCCATGGCCGACATCACTTTAGCAGTGGAACCGGGCTGCGTTTGATAGGTGAGGCCCAAATCGCGGTCAGCATAGGCAGTCCACCTCTTGTCATGGTAGTGGAAATTATCAGAATAGACGGCAAAATTTTTCCCCATAGCCCTTGCGGCATCCTCCTCGTCGCGCAAACGTTTTGGATCCGGAAGCGGATAGTTGGCAGATGTTAGCAAATCTCCGGATTCGGCATCTAATACAACCACAGAAATTCTCAAAAGGTTATTGTTTTTCAAATTTGCCTGGCTTTCCACAAAACCACGTATTCGATCTTGCATAATCATTTGCAGTTTGGCGTCAAGGGTAAGATACAAATCAAATTTCCCTTTCTGCACTTTCTCATTATGCTTCCTCAAGGAGCTTCCATGAATTCCTTCTTTAAGATACTTGATTAACTCGTGGTTGTCACGCACGCGAATACCGACAACGGTATCTTTCTTGCTTCCCAAATATTTTGAATTGTTTTTGAGTTTGTCACTTTGCAGGTAAACCTTAGGCGTAGGTTTTCCGTCCTTGTCCTTCAGATTGTCATAATCACGCAAAAAGGACAAATATTGAGCTTCCGCCATGTAACCTATCGGATTATCCTCGTCATAACTAAAATACAAACCCGTATTCAGGTCTCCGAGCATAAAGAACAAATGTTCTGCAAAGGGGTAATAGCGCTTCGTGTGCGCTCGGGATATGTTTTCCAAAGTGTTGTCTGCCACACCCGCGTCTTTCAACGACTTGTAAAACTCAGTCTCTTTTTCAAGTTTGGTTTGGTCGCTGGTGGCGAGCAACAATCCATTGCGGTCGTAGATATTGCCCGCCCACATCTCTTTGGTGAGCAGTGCAATACGCGGATTATACTCAATCATCGGCAATCCTGCGCTGGAATGCACGTAGGCTGGGTGAATCAATGTGTTTCCTCTATTCCAGAGCGCATAATACTGCCATACGCACAAGGTGAATGCCGCAATGGTGATGTATGTCCATGTGACAATGGAAATCGGATAGTTATAGTCGCCCACGCTACGCTGGCGGACCTGCTCCTGCGCGGCGGACAACTCTTCCTGTTTGATGTTTTTGGTGAGCGAGAGCACCACACCGACAGCGGCAAGGTTGAGGATCATACTGACGCGCCCGTAGCTCAGGAACGGCACCGTGATGCCCGTAAGCGGAATCATACCGCTGCTTCCGAGGGCTATGATGAAAAACTGCACGGCCGTCACTATCGCCACTCCCATACAGAAGAAGAACGCAAACGGATGCCCAACACGGTAACCGACGACTACTATTCGCCTCAGCAGCAGAGCGAAAACAAACACGACAAGCAGCAAACCCAACCAACCGATTTGCTCGGCGATGGAGGAGAGAATCATGTCGGTGTGGAAAGCGGGGATAAGATTGGGATTGCCTTCTCCCAAACCCTGTCCGGTAACGCCACCCGTGGCTATAGCCCACAAGCCGTTGGCAACTTGCGTATTGCTTACCGGTTCGTCTTTATCCTGATGATGGTCGATATTAAGATCGCCCCACGTGTTGGCACACATGCGCGTGCGCTGCTCAAAACGTTCGGCGGCTTCTGTATCGCGCAATGCAGGCACCTGCTTCATCACATCTCCGCCAAAAACAAACATGAATACCAGCAAATTGATAATAAAAGCGGTTTCAAAGAATTGCTTGTGGTAGACTACGCCGAAAACAATCCACCCTAAAAACCATAGGCCGCCAAACAGAAGTGCGATATTACCGCCGCCCCATTTGTAACCAACAAGGATAAACGCAGCAAATGAAACCACACCGTATATCAACATGGCAAAGTCACAGGTGAAGATCCGCTTCCACTTGTCAGTTTCGTCAAGATTGTCAAGATTGACTTTTGACTTCACCAAAGAGTAGAGCAGGACAAAGGTGATACCTATAACCAGTCCAGGGCCCATGTCACCCAAAATGGCATATAGCAACATGAGTGCCAGCAAACCGCCGATTACCCAGCCCAGCGTTTTGACTTTGCTCCACACACTATCCAATGCACGAGTTCTGTCGGGCTGAGAATAGGCAATGATTGTGTCGGCATTCTGCGTGAAAAACGCTGCCAAGAAGAACAGAATCAAATATTTAGCAATCTCACTCGGTTGGAAGGTCAACCCAAACATAACCAAGTTCACTTTCATGCCGCCAATCTCCTTGCCGAAAGGCGTCCATAGCAAAGCCGTCAGGAACAAAGCAAGCAAGAGCCAGCCAAAACCTTTGGGCAAGCGGTCAATCAATCGCAGGATGGGCTTGTTTATCCTACTGATTACCGGTATGTTGAACACAGCGAAGGGCAGACAGCATACAAGCAGCAGCATGGCTCCGAGTTTTTTGTACCACGGAGCAGAACCCGAAAGCACCGGAGCGAGCCTCGAGACTTTTTGTTTGAATGGCAGGAACAGCCAACGAAGAACAACCAAAGGGAAATCAAAGTCTAATTTGGCCTTGCCTTGATACAGTTTCACGAAATCCACGAATTGGAGCAGCATAATCATCAGAACGCCCAACAGAACCCCGACTGCCATTTCTGTTCCCCGCAATTCCTCCGTAAGCGGGTTCTGAATCGCATACATCACAATAACGCACAAACCCGAAAGGAACATGACTGCTGAAGTCAAGATCGGATCAAAATTGCGTTTGCGACGAGTCATAACGAACACCAACAACCACCAAGCCAACAGAATCAGCACAAACCACTTGGTCACTTCTGACTTGAATTCCTGCGGTGTTCGGATTGTGATGGAACCGTCGTTCTTTATCTGCTTAAGGGTGGCATTGTCAATCATCTGAATACGGTGTTCCAATTGCTCGAAATTAAACACGTAGTCAATTTTACCAAACCTGCCAAAATATTTGTACTTCTCGAACCTATGCTGCACAATTCCCTTTGACGAACCGTATTCATAGCCTTTCTGAATGGGTAACACGCTATAGCCTTTTGCCGTGTCCAAATGAGTAAAGACGACACGTCCGTTGTCGTCGGTTTTGGCATACACTAATATCTCTTCTGGATTCTCCGAATCGACGTCGTATTCCTTCAAACAAACGCAAACACCCTTGCATGCTTTCTTTATCTTTTTTGGTTTCAGAAACTTACCCAGTAGTTTTCCTCGACTTTTCTCCTCTGTCTCATACACAAATACGGTAATCTCACCATTGCCGTCTTGTTGTACCTTTTCCAATTTTGAAATATCCAAAGGAGACATGTCCAAAACCGGAACCCTACGACTTTCCGCCACGCCGGCAGTCAGACTGTCCATCTCCGTCAGTCCTAAATATCCGTAAGATCGGTTCAGCACATCTGTTAAAACACCGGCTTTCTCGGCCTCCAATGCAGGCACCTTGCCATAGTCCCGTTTTTGGAGATGGTAGAGATTCGGATAGTTCATACCCCTTTTTAACCGTTCAACCAGTGTGTCGGCGACATAACAGGCATCTTTGGTGGTCTTCACATAACCGTTCGTTATCAAAATCTGCGACAACTGTTGTTTGTCCGTCTCTCGAGTAAGATTGACGGCACGACATGGATCCGCCTTATAGTCTGCCTCCAACTCTTCGAAACGTGGACGAAGGTTTTTCAGGTACATGAACAAAAAGCCGCACAACAAGAGTGTGGCGATAAGGATTGCTGTGTATTTTCTGATTATATTCATGATAAAAACGATTATTTCCCAAAAATTATCTGTCAAAATCGCTGCCCTTACATCAAGGCAGAACAAGGGTGCAAAGATACAAAAATATCAACATCGCCTGTAGCGACAAAATGGAGCGACACGAAATACCCGTTGCTAATACCCAAGCCAAAGGTACGGTGTCGCAAAATACTGATAAAACAACGAATTCTTGTCTTCCCAATCCCCCATCATCGAATCCAAAGACTGGCCGTCTCCTTGTGCGTTTCGCTTGATGGTTTGCGTCACGACCGTGTCGGGATAGGGTTCACCAACATCCCATCGGACGTAATCATCCAGCACATCCAAATCCGGATATAATTGCTGCAGCAAGTCCTTACGGTGGGCGACACTTCCATACACCCGCAAAGACCGCTGCCAGAAGCCGGCCTCGACATGTATGTCATAATACGGGTCTATCCAAAGGGTATTGGGCACGTAGTTGTGGGCGATGGCGTATCTGAGCACCATAAACAGTTCCTCGTCCGAGGCGTTTTTCATCACTTTGTCGAACCGTTTGCACTCCATCTTATACAACACCGGCCCACGCAATCCCATTTGGGGCAGCCATAACGCCCACAGGACAGCCACAACGGCCAGTACAATCAGGGATATTTTGAGGATGCGTTTGCGGCGGGGATTATTCGAGGATTCCATGATTACTTCTATGATTTGATGATTATTTGTATCGTTTTAGGATGTGGTACATTATAAACCGAACGACCGCGCGTTTCTACCGCCTCAGCACAAACTTTCCGCCATCCCAGGCGTATTTCCGATAGCGGTTCGTCATCTCAAATGTGCAGCCGTCCGCGTCCGGCTCTTTTTCCTTGAAAACCCGAACATAGACTGCGTTCTCCTTCCCGTCAAAATAGGCCAAAGCGCTGATGCCATCCTTCTCCACCGCATTATTCATTTCATCATTGTTACAAATTTCCATGTAGATGTTTTGTGCGGCGCCATTTGGGTTCTGAGTATTGCCTTCATCAAAGACGAAGGCCGGATGGAAGCCCGTTTCGTCCAGCTCGTAGGCCAGCAACCGGTAACTACGCCCACTGCCCACATAACCGTCGTATCCCCGAACAAGATACAGCGTGGAGTGATCGGTCGGGAAAGTATACACGGTATCCGGACATTGACACCAGTAGCTTTCATCGTCCCGACCGGTTTCCGCCAGCCGCACTTTGCCATCAGCCCTATACTGAACAATTAATGACGGGGAATAATACATCATGCCTATACAGCGCATGTTGCCATCCTCCGACCATACGACCGAGGTCAGTTCTGGGGCGCATTGGGACGGATCAAAATAGGTAAGCGAATCGAACGGATAATCCATTGACGAGGGCTCCGACTGAAGCACATTCACAAAAGCGTCATAGAATGCCTCATGTGGAACCAAATGCAACAACTTCCATTCCGCCTCCTCCATAGAGGAAAAGGCGAGTTCAACGGAATCGTTAACTTGTATGCTCTTTTGGGGGAACTTCTGCTCAAACACGGGCATGTTCAGATCCGTTGCACTGTCGTTTCCGTTGTTTTTGTTGGCGCAGGAGGCAAAGACGGCGATGAAGAGCGTCGCTGTGATAATAATGTTCTTTGTCGGTTTCATACTATTTCCGGTTTTATGTGATTGGTTTAAGATGGCGATGTGAAATATGCGAATCTACTCCACCACCGCCACTTTACTGTATTCCATCGCCACGGGTGTCACATAGTGCCAACCGGCCAAGGGGAAAAAGAGGGTGCCGGTGACGCGGACGCGTTTGTGTGCGTATCGGGCCGCGAAATCCTTCCCCGAAAACGATTCCATCAACTCAGACGTCGGGACCAGCATAAACCTGGACTGCTTTGTCTCTCCGGCATATACGACAAGATCCTCAACATCCTCTTTGTCAAGGTATTGGGTCATGTCCAATGGTCTGTCCGTTTTCAGGATAAACGCGACATACTCGCCGTCGCCAGTCTTGCGATACTGGTCTATTTCTTGTCCTCCATCACCATAGTTCGTGACAAGAAAGAGAGTGAGAGTGCCTTCGATGGTGACTTGGGTGGGGGCTGGGGCTTGGGCGGAGAGGTGTGTGGGAGAAAACAAGGACAAGCTCAACAGTATCGTTAAAAGAATTGGTGTTAGATTTGAATTTTTCATTGATTCTTAATTTTTTAAAAAATATACTACTATCAAATTCACATATAAATTTAGGAATATTGATTAACATTTCCATATATCGCATGTGGTTTATTCAAATAGGAAGCCCACATCTTATCTCCATAAGAATAATGCCACCACTCTAACGGGTAATTAACAAAGCCTTCATTTTTCATAACAGTCTGTAGCAAACATCGATTATGCTTTTGTTCTTCTGTCAGAGAATCACTACCGGTGGGTGTCGATTTATTGAACTCTTCATACGATGTACCCATATCAAGAGGTTTGCCATTGCAATCACAAATTGTTAAGTCAACCGCACCACCTGTCCGGTGCCCACCGCCTTCTGAAGCCACTCTTTTATCTAGTTGTAACAAAAGTTCTTGCTCTGAAAGATCAGGGAACCGTTGTTGTAACAAATTCTTTTGTACCATCCTCAGTTTATGCTGTTTCTCTTTACTTCTGAATAATTCATAAATCATCAAACAAAGGCCTTCCGACTCCAGTTTGTTTGCCACATTCTCAAGCTTACTCACAACAGTCTTTCTTCCACACAGAACATCGTCGCAACCATTCATAATATTTGGGCTATTCAACAACACAATTTCCTCATTGCATTCTTGAATTTTTTTTCTCTTCACGTATGCAGAAGGAAGAACTTCGCGGAAGTTCATTCTGACCAGCAAAACATTGTAAAATTCTCGAATATTCATAATAAATTTCTTTCTATTAGCACTTTATCTTTATTTCAGGGCCGAATAACACCACATCTTTTCACCTATGAATACCAAACACAGCCGCAAAGATAATGAGATTGTCGGCGCTCTCAACGATTTTTTCTCCAAAAAATCAACGAGGCAATAGATCTTCTAGAATACTTACGATTTTACCCTCTTTATCAAACGTCACAAAACGATGCACTACGTATGACACTTCCGTTGAATCCTTTTTGACAATCTTAAAGTCCTCAACAAAATCAACGGATACCTCATCGTTAGGCAATCTTTTAAACGTCAATGTGTTTTTTCGGACAGTTAAATGTTTTTCAATCGCATTTCGTTTGGAATCGAAACGACGATAAAAAGCTATCACTTCATCTTTACTTTGATTTGTATAGTTGATATACCGTCGCACAGTGTCAGCGAACATCTGTGAAAGAAGGTCAAAGTTGTTGTTTTGCGCCGCTTGCGTATATGAATCAATCTTCTGTACTAAATCCTCTACATTCACCAATGTGTCATTTACACGCTGATTGGTTGTTGTGTCACCTGCTGCTATTTTTACTTCAAGTTCTTTCACCTGATTGTTCATATTCATCGACAATAGCCCCAAGGCGATACAAGCGCCTGAAAGCAGAACAACGATGCCACACAAGATGCCCATAATCAATTTCTTGCCACCTCTTTTCTTCCCCTCATCTTTTGGCGGCAGAACGTCACCGTTATTATCTTCGGCAGGTTCTGCAGGGCCCCACCCTATCACTTCGGACACGGGTTCAACCTTTTCCTCCGCCAGATACTCCACCAGCACCACCGTGATATTGTCCTTGCCGCCGGCCTCGTTGGCGGCGGCAATTAATGTTTCGGCCTTGTTTTGTAGAGAAATTTGTTGCTCCAATATCGCCACTATCTGCTTGGAAGTTATCAAGTCCGTCAATCCGTCGGAACAGAGCAGCAATGTGGAATTAGGCAGCAACGGGAATTCCTCTGCCTCCAGAAAACTCCGGTCTTCAACTCCATGTTTGCCAGAGCCGACATCCCGGCTGATCACATTGCGTTGCGGATGATGCATGGCCTCCTCTTCGGTCAGGTCGCCCACCTCCTCTCGATATCCGATGAGCGAATGGTCGTGGGACAGTTTTCGGAGTTCCCCGTGTCGGTACTGGTACATGCGGGTGTCGCCCACATGCACCATGTCAATCACCTTCCTGCCCTTGTCAACGATCGCGGAAGTGAGCACGCAGCTCATATCGGGCCTTGCCGTGTCGAACTGACGACGATCATAAATGGCGTTGTTGGCACAGACCACCGCTTGCTTGAGCAACTCCAAACGTTCACCGTTCTGGAACTCGTGCAGATACTTCGGTATTTCCGTTTTCGCTATCTCCGCCGCCACTTCACCGCCTTCATAGCCCCCCACCCCATCGATGGCAACAGCCAAAACGGTATTCTCATCCAACTGCTCCGCCACGTAGGCATCCTCGTTGTTGGTGCGCTGTCTGCCCATATCGGACAAACCGAAATACGTTAACTTTTCTTCGTCTGTCATACCAAGTCGGAATTTGCGTTAAACTCAATATTGACGGCATCGTTCAGGAGAATATGCGAATTGAATTTGGCCAACGTAACCCATTGCGGTGCCCCCACGGTGCTCAACGGCACTTCGCGTTCATTCAATCGTGTCTTGGCAAATGCCGCCAACAAGAAAGTCTGTTTGGAGGGGTCGTATTTGATCAGCACATGCTGTTTCATTACGGCATCGCTGTTAATCCTCACAATATTGCTCGAGGTGCGTGTTTCCGCCTTTCCGGAAATCTCAATATACGCATCGAACATGTCGTACACCTTGTTGTTGCCACTTCCATCTTCCGCCGCCCAGCGGAGCGTAGCCCAACCTTTTCGTTGTTTGTCGGTTGTGGCGGATATGAGCGTCGTGTCCTCGTTGAGAGTCTCGTCGAAATCGAATGTGAAAACCCCCTCGCTGAGGATATCCATACCCAACAATGCCTCCATATTGATGTTGCTGGCGTCCGTTTTGGAATTCGTGCATTTCACAGACAATTGTACATTTGCTTCCGAGCGAACACCCTCTTGTTGCGCCTTGCGGATGTCGAATGTGGTCAGGCTAGCTGTCGTAACAATTTCCCCTCTCTTGATGAAATCCTCCTCCCCGTCTTTTGCCTTAATCTGGCAGGCGGAGAATTGGAAGAACCAATAGGAAGCTGGATGGGAATAATTAGGATACGCCTTTTTTTTCCTCTTTATTGATTTATAGAACGCTGAAACCACCTCGGGCAGAATGAAAGGAAACGATTCCTTGGTACTATAATAGTCATCGGGGTGCATCAGGATATTGAACGACATCGGGTAAAGAAGCCGTTTGCCGACAGATTTTATTTTCATCACGTAATCGAAATGAGCAACCAACTCATCTAAAAGTATTTGATTGGTTAATTCTGAAGATTCAGATTCCCGCTTTCTTTTTAACGGATCTCTAATGATTCCAATTGTTATAATCTCTTTTAAAACATCAAAAAAATTACCCATAATATTCTTCATTTAATTGTTTGTATCTTAATATTTTTTCAATGCGGATATCTCTCTGTCTTTCTCTTTAATTTGTGCTTCGAGTCCCTTGATTATTTGTTCTTTCTGCGAAACCTGATTATACCACTGCTGCGCAGTTTGCCCCTTGTAAAGAGAGTTGTCGTACCAGTACTTCGCATCGTGTCCGCTGTACAGCCTTTTATCGTACCAGTATTTCGCATCATATCCGTTGTACAACTTATTGTCGTACCAGTATTTCGCATCGTGCCCGTTGTACAACTTATCGTCGTACCAATATTTCGCATCGTGTCCGTTGTACAACTTATTGTCGTACCAATATTTCGCATCGTGTCCGTTGTACAACTTATTGTCGTACCAGTATTTCGCATCGTGCCCATTGTACAACCTGTTATCGTGCCAGTACTTCGCCGTATGCCCAGCATATTCACTGTTCGCCTTCAGCGTTGCATTTTCACTTTGTAACTCACTGATTTGGCGGGTCTGCTCCAGCATCTGTCCATCCGGATTATCATTCAGCAACAGTTGATGCAATCGGGTTGTGTCCTGTTGCAACAGGACAATCACCTCTTGCAAAGAGTCCACTTTGGCGGTGTTTTCGGGTTGAGGTTCTAAAAACGACACTGCGTCATCGGAAGAATAGATATGCCAAAGCAGTCCGCCACATGTGAGAAGTGCAAGCAACAGAAAGGCTGCGAGCACCTTCCACTTGCCGGTTCCTACAGCTCCGTCCTTCTTCAATCGTTCTAATTCTTTCTGTAGCAATTGTTTCTCTTGCTTTATTGTGTCTGTTTGTTCATTCGCCTCGCGCAACAATTGCTCAGTTCGAACAAGCGTATTCTGTTTCTCATTCAGCGCAGTATTCAACATAGTATTGGCATCCTGCAGCCCGCCCACTTCGGTTTCCAACGTTTTGTTTCGGGTTGTCAGCTCCACCAGTTTGTTCTCAACTTCTTTCGAAGACTTAGTCTCTTCAAGAACATGCATCTTCACACAATCATAAAGTTCCTTGCCATTCCTGAAACGGTCTTTCGGATCCTTGTTCAGGCACTTGAAGATGACATCCTCCAACCATTGTGGGTAATCTTTTTTATACTCCTGTCCTACGCTCTTCTTCTCAAAAAAATCTTTACGCAGTACCTCCAAGGATGGAGGAGTCGCATTCTGATGCGCCTTGCTCAACAAGTATTCCGCTTCGGTCTTATTGGAATTCTTCGTGTTGAACGGGAACGGCACACGTCCGGCAAGATATTGATAGAGCACAATGCCGAAACTATAGATGTCCGATTGTTCGGTGAGAATGGACTCGTCGTCCCACTTCTCGGGGGCCTTATATTCGGGAGCCCCATTTTTGCGACGGCTACTGCGTACCACCTCGTCTCCGTTGATAGCCAAACCGAAGTCAAGCAACACAAATTTGCCGTCTTCGCGGCGCATAATATTGCCGGAATGGATGTCGTTGTGGATGACCTTGTATTTCTCAATCAGCCTTTTGCGAGTTTGGTCGTTCATCAGGACTTTGGAGCCGTCGTTCGGATCATCCTGCAGGTTGTCCGTCTCCCGGTCCATGCAGAAACGATAGATGTCATCATGGCAGTAGGCCAGCGCACTGCTCATCTGCAGAGCCATACGAATAACCTCATCGGCGGGCACAAAGTTCTGATTCTGCTTCAAATAGTGCTGAATGTCAAGACCATCCACATAGTCCATCTCCACCAGTGCCTTGTTGTCCAACAAGCGCGGCTGGTAGATATGGACGATGTTGGGGTGGTTGCCGTTGCCGAGGCGCAACAGTACCTTACACTCGCGCAGGAACTTCTGGTAGGTCGGACTATTCGAATCCACGATGGTCTCGTTCAGCACGCGCACCGCGCGGATGTAGCCCAACTCATTATGACGAACCTTATAGACCGTGGCGAACCCACCTCGACCTAACTCGTCTAACATGGTATATTCTTGCAAAAATGCCATAAGTTAGAATCTGTAAATCAATAAAATACCCTTTGAACCCGACATACTTGTACACCGAAAACTATTATTAAAAAATTCCAAATAATAGCAATTTCCATCACTACACCTATCCATCGTCCAATAATCACCTTCTGTCAGTTTTATCTTATTCCTGTTCTTGCGTATTATTACCATTTCTGATCGTGTCGGCAATTGGCGTTTTTTTATCATTTCCTCCGAAATCGGTCCCGACCCCATATCGCATACTGCAAAGCCATGTTTACCTTTATCTTCTATGTAAACAACCTTGAAAATTTTGGCATCACGTTCAATTTTATCATTAATAGCGTATGATATATTCTCTTTTATTGGATTCTTACAATCTTCTATTAGTACTTCAACAGATGATTTTGTTTCTCCCGACAGTTCTTTATAAACATTGTAAAACTTTTGTGCGGCATCACAATCGCCCGCCTCCAATTTCTCCATGACCTTGTTCAGATATTCCGAATAATCTGTTTGTGCGGAAACACATATCGTCACGCAAAAGATGCTAAAAATTAAAAAGATTTGTTTCATAATAATTATTTTTATTGTTACGTTTAATGGAAAAATGGTATCGTTTTGTTAATCGCAGCCATAACGGTTTTGTTTCAGTATCTTGCCGGGAATGGACACCGTTCTAAGATTGTCAACATCACTGCAATTGTCTTATAATAAAAATATTCTCCTTGTTCTTATAACCTTAAAAATATTAAAATCTGTGAATCAGGAGAATGCCGCACCCATCATAATCAAGACGTCTCGACTCCTCCTTTCCTGTTGAAAAATCTTTATTGAAGTAATATACACCAATAGCATATATTGATTGGGATGTCCTTGCCGAATCCAATGTGCATGTCCAATATGTATCATATAATCGGAGGACATCCCTATTAGTGTATATTATTCTCAATTCTTCCAATGTAGGAATTCCTTTCTTTGTAACATATAATTGTTGATTGCCATATATTGCTTGCCATCCTTTATTGAGAATTGCTATACCATGCTTGCCTCCGTCTCGAACATAAGCGACCTGATACTTTTCATCACCTACCTTCATGTAATCCCCCACCTTATATGTTTTTTCTTTTCCACAGTCGGAAAGCAGTACTTCCATAGAAGTGACAGTTTTCCCCGTGAGTTCTTTATACACATTATAATACTTTTGTGCGGCATCGCAATCACCCGCCTCCAATTTCTCCCTAACCGTGTTCAGGTATTCCGAATAGTCTGTTTGTGCGGTGACATATACCGCCATGCAAAAGATGCTAAAAATTAAAAAGATTTGTTTCATAATAATTATTTTTTATTGTTACGTTTAATAAAAAAGGGTATCGTTTTGTTATTCGAATCCACAACGATCTCGTTCAGCACGCGTATTGCCCGGATGTAGCCCAATTCATTGTGACGAACCTTATAGACCGTGGCGAACCCACCGCGGCCTAACTCATCTAACATGGTGTATTCTTGTAGAAATGGCATTATCTATTCGTTTATTTTAACAACTTAGATTCATATATTTTGATTCGAAAGCCCTATCGGTGAACTAAGGCAAGGCGGAAGCCGTAGTTGTTGCCGCGGTAGCCGGGGCTATCGCGGCTGCGATTAGCCACCCGGCAGCCCGCGGCGATATTGTCCCAGCTGCCGCCGCGAAACACACGGCTCGAGCCCGAAGACGGCCCGCGAGGATCCGTCTGAGAAGAGCTGCTATAGCTTCCGTACCAGTCCGAGCACCACTCCCACACGTTGCCACTCATGTCATACAGGCCGAGTTCATTCGCCCTTTTAGACCCTGCCGCATGTGTAGTTCTGTTTCTTTTGGCTCTGTACCAAGCCACATCCGACAGGTAGTTGCTGCCCGAATAGGTATAGGTGTTTGTCTTGTTACCACCACGGGCGGCATACTCCCATTCCGCTTCCGTCGGAAGTGCAAAGCTATAACCTGCGGGTAATTGACTACGAAGACGTTGGTTTAAACGGCCACAAAACTCCTCCGCCTCCGTATGGTTCACATAGTACATCGGATAATCTGCCCCGACACCTCGCATTGACCAACTTGGGTGGTCGGCCTTGTCCCGCTGCTGATAGACCGTGGTGCCCATCACCTGCTGCCACAAAGCCTGCGTTACCTCAAACTCGCCCATGTAGAA
>Ga0265299_10000633_pt1 | contig 43149 bp, 41 predicted proteins | sample AusTroGonzalo_MG_4_FD_193485 | JGI IMG/M metagenome (GOLD analysis project Ga0265299, IMG submission 193485) | Bovine rumen microbial communities from tropical cattle in Woodstock, Queensland, Australia - Gonzalo_02 | ecosystem: Host-associated > Mammals > Digestive system > Stomach > Rumen ...
TATCAACCTGAGCAAGGAGAACGAGCCCGACATCTACGGTGCCATCAAGCGCAACGCTCTGCTGGAGAACGTAACTGTTGACCAGAACGGTAAGATCGATTTCGCTGACAAGAGCGTTACCGAGAACACCCGCGTATCATATCCTATTGACCACATCGAGAAGATTGCCCAGAAGGTAAACGGCAAGAGTGCAGGTCCTGACGCTAAGAACGTTATCTTCCTGTCAGCCGATGCATTCGGCGTTCTGCCTCCCGTATCAATCCTGACTCCCGAGCAGACCAAGTACTACTTCCTGTCAGGTTTCACCGCTAAGCTGGCTGGTACAGAGCGTGGTATCACTGAGCCCACTCCTACATTCTCAGCTTGCTTCGGCCAGGCTTTCCTTGAGCTGCATCCTACCAAGTATGCTGAGGAGCTGGTTAAGAAGATGGAGAAGAGCGGTGCCAAGGCTTACCTGGTTAACACCGGTTGGAACGGAACTGGCAAGCGTATCTCAATTCCTGATACCCGTGGTATCATCGACGCTATTCTGGATGGCAGCATCCTGAAGGCTGAGACCAAGAAGATCCCCTTCTTTGACTTTGAGGTTCCCACCGCTCTGCCTAACGTAAATGCCGGAATCCTTGATCCTCGCGACACTTACGCTAACGCTTCAGAGTGGGAGGAGAAGGCTAAGGATCTGGCTGGCCGCTTCATCAAGAACTTCAAGAAGTATGAGGGTAACGAGGCTGGTAAGGCCCTTGTCGCTGCTGGACCCAAGTTGTAAAAATTGAGTCCAGTAGCAACGAGCACACTTGCTCGTTGCTGCCGGTCCCAAGCTCTAATCTTTAGAACTTACATATTAGAGATACTCTTTCCGGCGCATAACTGGAAAGAGTATCTTTGCTTTAAAGCATTACTACCAAATAACATCCAACTACACAGAAATGAAAAGAATACTTTTTACAATTGCTGCCTGCCTTATGGCTGTTGTAGCATCAGCACAGCCCATGGGAGGTCGTCCGATGGGTGGCGGTCGTATGCCTATGGGTGCCCCCAGAGGTGGTATGGGAATGGAGAAACCTTTCTATGAACTGGAGTCAGATTCAATAGCCAATGCACGCGTTGTTGACGTAGCAGGCCGTCTTGACCTTTCTGAGAAACAGCTTGACAAGATGGTAAAACTCTATGCAAAGGAGTTTGAGGAGTTATGCCGCAACCTGCAGATGTCTGTAAGAGAATTCCAGATGATGCAGAACGGTGGTTTCCGCGCAGGTAACAGAATGGTTATGGGTATGCCGACTACTCCCACCGACGTTCAGTTTGATACCGCCGGAGCAAGAAAGATATATGACCAGATCATTGCCAAGTATGACAAGCGTTACAAAAAGGCCCTTAAGCCTGAACAGTATGAGCTTTGGAAGACAATGGCAGGAACAACACTTGACAACAAGTTCAGCAGTATTCTCATGCACGTTCAGGAGAACACTGAGAGCATGTTCTAAAGAATTGAAAATTGAAAAACGATGAAAATAGCGTTAATAGGTTATGGTAAGATGGGCCACGAGATAGAGAAGATTGCTCTGTCACGCGGTCATGAGGTTGTATGCAAGATAGATATTGACAATCCGCAGGATTTTGACAGCCCGCAGTTCAGGAATGCCGATGTTGCAATAGAATTCACCGCCCCCACTCAGGCTTATGACAATGTACTCAAGTGCTTCAAAGCCGGCGTCAAGGTGGTAAGCGGCAGCACGGGTTGGATGGAGCAGCACCGCGATGAGATGAAAGATCTGTGCAAGGACGGTTCAAACACACTTTTCTGGTCAAGTAATTTCAGCATCGGAGTAGCTCTGTTCTCAAAGGTCAACACCTATCTGGCCAAGCTTATGAACGGTTATCCCATGTATGAGGTACGCATGTCTGAGACACACCACATACACAAGCTGGATGCACCCAGCGGCACAGCCATAACCCTGGCAGAGGGTATCATATCACAGTTGGACCGCAAGACAGGCTGGACCAAGGGTACGGTACTCAATGCTGACGGAACTGTAACCGGCTCAACCGAATGCGCAGCATCGGACGTTCGCATTGACTCTATTCGCGAGGGTGAGATTGCCGGAATACATGAAATCACATATGACTCAAACGCTGATTTCATCAAGATCATCCATTTTGCAAAAGACCGTAGCGGACTGGCTCTGGGCGCAGTGCTTGCAGCCGAATATACAACAGACAAGAAGGGATTCCTGTGCATGGATGACCTTATGAACTCACTCTAATAAGACTCTTGAAATGAATAAACCGGGCGAGGTTGCAAAAAAACAGTGGATCAAGGCAGGAATATATCTTGCCTTGTACATTCTCTTCCTTATATGGGTCAAGAGTTGGATTGGTATAATACTCATACCGTTCATTTTTGATGCACTGATTACCCGGATTATCAGATGGGATTGGTGGAAACACCTCAAGAACAGGTCCATGTATAAGTTCATGGAATGGGTTGACGCCATTGTTTGCGCTCTGGTGGCAGTCTATTTTGTGAACATATACGTGTTCCAGAACTACGCCATTCCCACATCATCACTTGAAAAGTCACTCCTGATAGGTGACCATCTGTATGTAAGCAAGGTGGCATACGGTCCGCGCAAGCCCATGACCCCGCTCACCATGCCGCTTACCCAGAACACCTTTCCCGGCGGAGCCAAGAGCTATATTGACAAGCCGCAGTGGCCATATGAGCGCGTAAAAGGCTTTGGAAGTATCAGACAGAACGAGATTGTGGTATTCAACTACCCTGCCGGTGACTCATTGGTTACAAACCCGCGCTATAACCAACAGTATGACTACTACATTAATCTGATTTATCCCACCGGCAAGCAGATATGTCTGAGCACAAAGAGATCCGTCAATCCCGACACACTCTCTCTGCTGGAGCAGCGCCGTATGTTTGAGACATATTACAATGAGGGACGTAAATACATTGCCAAGAACGAGAAGGAATTCGGACGTATCATTTTCAGACCTGTTGACCGCCGTGAGAATTATGTGAAACGCTGCGTGGGACTGCCGGGACAGACACTTGAGATAAAAGACGGAATAATCTACATAAACGGAGTAGCATCAGAGCAGCCCAAAGCGGCACAAAGCAACTACATAGTTAATCTGCAGCACCGACTTCCGGAAGCTCTGCGTGAAAAACTGCAGCTCAACCTTCAGGACCTGCCTGACACATACAAGCCAGGCACATACATGATACCTCTTACCCTTGAGGCAAGGGATATCCTGGCCGAGCAGACAGGTATAGCAACCGATATCAGGCCTCACAAACCCTCTGCTGCCGAATCAGAATGGTTGTTCCCGCAAAACATGATAAAAGACTGGACCGTTGACGACTACGGTCCCATATGGATTCCGGCACGCGGCCAGAGTGTGGAACTGACACTTGAGAATCTGCCTCTGTATGAGCGCATAATAAAGGTCTATGAGGGCAATGAACTGGATGTACTAGATAACGGCACCATCCTTATTAACGGAAAGGAGGCTACAGACTACACATTCCGTATGGACTATTACTGGATGATGGGCGACAACCGTCAGAACAGTCTGGACTCGCGATTCTGGGGTTACGTACCTGAGGATCATATAGTAGGCCGACCCGTTTTCATCTGGCTCTCACTTGACGCTGACAAGAAATGGGGCCAGAAGGGTAAGATTCGCTGGAACCGAATGTTCCGCTCCGTCAAGAAATACAATTGATGGAAACCATACTGCTCAGCTCGGCATATCTGCCACCCGTAAGTTTCTTCACCGCCATCAACAGTGGCGGTGATGTGCTTATAGAGCAATATGACAACTACTGTAAGCAGACCTACCGCAACCGATGCCGCATAGCTACAGCAGCAGGCATCCAGACACTGACCATCCCCGTGGTGAAATCAGACTCACCCAAGCAGCTCATGAAGGATGTCCGCATAAGCGACCATGGCGATTGGCGGCGCCAGCACTGGAACGCGCTGGAATCGGCCTACATGAACAGCCCCTTCTTTATGTATTACCAGGATGATTTCCGTCCGTTCTATGAAAAGAAATATGAGTTTCTGATAGATTTCAACACGGAGCTCACCCTGCTCATCATGAAACTGGCAGGCATAGACAAACCGGTAAAACTTACGGAATCATACGGTAATAAGAAATCAGAGAATCAAGGATTTACGGATTTACGTAGTCTGATAGAACCCGGCAAGGGTGAGCCGGAAAATCCCCAAACCTACTGGCAGGTATTCAGACAAAAGCACGGCTTCCTACCCAACCTGAGCGCAGTGGACCTGCTCTTCAACATGGGTCCGGAATTCCCTCTTTACATATAAGATTCTGAGTGCACAGAACTAAAGATATTTCTTGACTTTGTTGAAGACGGTGTCGGGGTCGATGCCGGCCATGCAGCGGTAATCCTTGTAGATACACTCTTTCTTGCCGTAGATGGAACACGGACGGCACGGCAGATCCAGCTGGATGCAATTGTCGGGGTTCTGATTCCACCCCATGAAACCGGCGGCGGGATGAGTGGCACCCCAAACGGAAACGACTGGAGTTGCAGTGATTGATGCAAGATGCATGTTTGAAGAGTCCATGGCAAGCATCACCTCCATATTGCTTATCAAGGTAAGCTCGCCCTCCAGTCCCAGACGGGAATCTATTATCTCGACTGAACGGTATTTCTGAGCCCACGCCTCAACAAGGGAACGTTCCTTGCCGTAGGCAAAAACAAACTGACGGCACAGGCAGGCGCTGTCTATCTGGGACACCACATCCTCCATTAGGTATAATGGGTAAATCTTACCCTTATGGGCTGCAAACGGAGCAATACCCACCCAAGTGCAGTCCTTCTGTCCTACAAAGTCCTTGACCGATGAAAGGTCAGCCTTACCGTCTCCGAATATGGAACGGAAATTCATAGCAAAGCTGAAACCCAGCTTTTCAAAAACTATACGGTACCTTTCAAATGAAGTAAGACGCGGAGTGAGATCCTTCTTTTTGAAACGGGTTAGACGCTTGCGTGACCTGCGGTCTTTGTCTATCCGGCAAACCTTTGTAAAGAAAGACCTGAAATAAAAGGAAAGAGCCGCCGTACGTAATACACCGTGAAGGTCGGCAAAGGCGTCAAAGTGTTTCTTGCGTAACTGGAAAAAAAGCTTGAGCATTGCTCCAAACCCGTGGTAATCCTTCTTGAGGTCAACCCCCATAAAGGTCACGTTATCAGGCATATGCTCAAAAAACGGAGCGAACCTGGCGTTTGAAAGCATAGTAAAACGCACGTCAGGATATGCCTGTGCCAGTGACTGGATTACCGGCACGGTCATGACCACGTCTCCTATTGCGGAGAAGCGTACCATCAGGACATTGCTGTACTTGGGCTTACTGTTTTGATCCATTCTGTCCGTAGAGAACAGGGTTGAGCATAGGATCGTTGTACATTTTCATCTGCTTATAGACTTTCATGAACTTGCGTCCGGCAGCCATGTCGTCAAGCAGCATGTCAATGGCACTTGAAAGATCCTGCTTCTGCTCCAGGAGAACAGAGAGTTTCAAGCGGCAACGCTCCTGCTGGTCAAGCGGAGTATCGGTGCGCTCAGCCTCTATCTTCATATGATAGATCTTGAGCGCAAGGATTGAGAGGCGGTCAACAGCCCATGCGGGGCTCTCGGTATTGATGGTTGCGTCCGGCAGCGTCTGAACCTTGCCGAACTGATCCAGGAAATAACTGTCAATAAGCTCAACCAGATCCGTGCGCTCCTGATTGGAACGGTCAATGCGGCGTTTGATGGCAAGAGCCTCAACCGGGTCTATCTGAGGATCACGGATAATATCCTCCAGATGCCACTGCACGGTATCAATCCAGTTCTTGAGGTAAAGATAGAATTCTATGCTCTTTTCCTGGTACGGATTACAAATGGGAGTGTCCACATTATCAGACTTGTGATAGTCTGCAATGGCCCGCTCAAAAATTTCAAAACTTTTCTGGCTGAATGACATGTTAAACATCTTCTCTTTAAGACGATGCAAAATTAGCGTAAAAATCTGAATAGGCAACCATTGGAGTCAATTATGAATTACACACATTTGGGGTGTTTGTGCACAGAGGTATCCTTTTGCATCCGCATTATTTGTGATGCATGTTGAAATTAGGTTTCTTTGCAGCCAAAATCATTTTTAATACTTAAAAATTACAATTATGGCAGATTCACAGATTGCAGAGAGAGTTCAGGCTATCATCGTTGACAAACTTGGTGTTGAGGCATCAGAGGTTACTCCTGAGGCAAGCTTCGCAGCTGATCTGGGTGCAGATTCACTGGATACCGTTGAGCTCATCATGGAGTTCGAGAAGGAGTTCGGTATCTCTATTCCCGATGATCAGGCCGAGAAGATCACAACCGTAGGTGAGGCTATCGAGCTCATCAGCCAGGCAGCTACAAAGTAATAAGCAATCTTCTTTCATAAAGATGGATCTTAAAAGAGTTGTCGTAACCGGACTCGGTACCGTCAACCCTCTTGGCAATACTGTCCCTGAATTCTGGGACAACGCCATCAAGGGTGTGAGCGGAGCCGGTCCTATTACCAATTTTGATATCAACACCATCCAAACCAAGGTCAAGTTCGGCTGCCAGGTCAAGAACTTTGACATAACCCAATACGTAGATCGCAAGGAGGCCCGCAAGCTTGACAAATACTGTCACTTTGCAATGGCATCGGCCATTCAGGCCGTAAGTGATTCAGGTCTTGACCTGGAGAAAGAGAACCTGGAGCGTATAGGCGTTATACTGGGTTTTGGAATAGGCGGTGTTGACTCCTTTGAAGAAGGTATTGAGACCATCCATGAACAGAAGAAACTTGGTCAGGAACTCAAGTTAACCCCGTTCTTTGTACCGCGCATCCTGGGATCAATTGCAGCCGGACAGATTTCAATCATGTACGGACTCAAAGGACCCAACTACGCCACATCATCGGCCTGCGCATCAAGCACACACGCCATCATTGATGCCGTGAACCTGATACGTCTGGGCAAAGCCAACGCCATCGTTACCGGTGGTGCCGAGGCTGCACTCGGTGACTGCGGCATAGTAGGATTCAGCGTTATGCACGCACTTTCCACACGCAATGATTCGCCTCAGACGGCATCACGCCCCATGAGCGCAAGCCGTGACGGATTCGTGCTGGGTGAGGGCGGCGGTATCCTTATTCTTGAGGAGTATGAGCATGCCAAGGCACGCGGCGCAAAGATCTACGCCGAGGTTGCCGGATGGGGCGCTACAGCCGATGCTTTCCACATGACAGCACCCGAGCCCGAGGGCCGCGGAGCAGCACGTGTAATGAAGGAGGCTCTTGAGGATGCAGGAATGCAGCCCGAGGATATTGACTATATCAATATGCACGGAACATCCACTCCTCTTGGCGACATAGCCGAGTGCAAGGCCGTCAAGGCCGTATTTGGCGAGCATGCATACAAGATGAACCTGAGTTCAACCAAATCCATGACCGGTCATCTGCTGGGCGGTGCCGGAGTAATTGAGGCCATAGCATCCGTGCTGGCTGTCAAGAACGACATCGTTCCCCCCACCATCAACCATGAGGAAGGTGATGAGGACGAGCAGATAGACTACCGCATGAACTTTACCTTTAACAAGGCACAGAAAAGAGAGGTGCGCGCCGCACTGTCCAACACGTTCGGCTTTGGCGGACACAACTCGTGCGTTATCTTCAAAAAGTTCAAGGATTGAATCAGAATCGCCTGAGCGATATAAGACGTATTATCCGCAATGCGGCATCGGCTATTACGGCCTTTGCCGCATTGTCGGGTTGTGCGGCTATAGGTAATCCTGACGGCGGTCCGTATGATGAAACTCCTCCCAAGGTAACAAGCAGCCACCCTAAAAACGGTGCCACAGGATTTGACGGGCACAAGATAACCATTGACTTCAACGAATTCATCAAGCTGGAGAATGCCAATGAGAAAGTGGTCATATCACCTCCGCAGGCAGAACAGCCTGAAATCAAGGTAACCGGCAAGAAGATACAGGTTGAACTTTTTGACACACTGATACCCAACACAACCTACTCCATTGATTTTGCCGACGGAATTGTTGACAACAATGAGAATAACCCCATGGGTGATTTCTGTTTCCGATTCAGTACAGGCGATGTAATTGACTCCCTTGAGGTCTCGGGTTACGTTCTGAACGCCGAGGACCTGGAACCCATAAAAGGCATGACAGTAGGTCTTCACAGTGACCTGTCTGACTCCGCCTTCATGACTAAACGCTTTGAGAGAGTGTCCCGCACCGATGCATACGGTCACTTTACCATACGCGGAATTGCACCCGGAACATACCGGATATATGCCGTTATGGATATGGACCAGACATCAACCTACTCTCAGCGCAACGAGAAGATAGCATGGATGGACTCCGTGATAGTACCCACTTCCGAACTGCGCATAAAGCAAGACTCCATCTTTGACATAAACGGCGTATTTGACACTGTCCTGTACGTTCCCTATACAAAGTACCTGCCCGATGACATAACTCTGCTGGCATTTACACCCCAGCCGGTACAGCAATACATGACTGCATATGAACGTCCCAAACATGAAAAGTTCAAACTGCAGTTTGCACTCCCGCTGGACTCGGTGCCGCTTATCAAGGGCATAAACTTTGATGAGACCGACGCATATATCCTGCAGCACAGCGAGCGTTTTGACACACTGGTATTCTGGATGAAAGACACTGCAGTCTATTACAAGGATACACTGCAGTTAAGCGTCACCTATATGGCAACCGACACCACCGGTATGCTGGCACCCACAACCGATACGCTCAGGCTTATAACACCGGTAAGCCACCAGTATCTTGTCAAGGAAGCCGCCCGCAAAGCCGAGGACGATCAGAAAGAACTTGACAAGAAGATACGGCGTCTGGAACGCGCCGGAGATTCCCTGGGTATAGTCAAACTGCTTACTCCAAAGACAAAATTCCTGCCAAATAAACTCCGGTCGGGTACAGGACTGAGAGTAAGGGAAAGGGAGATTACACTTGATTTTGAAGAGCCGGTCACTTTCCTTTCAGACACCGCCGTGCATCTGTATCAGAAAGCCGACACCGTCTGGAAAGCTTTACCATATGAGATTGAACAGGATCCCGTCAATATACTCAGATACTACATTTACGGTGAATGGAAACCCGGAGAGACATTCCGTATCAACATAGACTCGGCAAGCATCAAAGGGTTATACGGACTGCACAACGCTCCTATTGAAGGAACGCTCAGATTCACAGCATTGGACCAGTTCAGTACATTTACCGTCAATGTAACCAATCCCCAACCAGGATATACGGTACGTCTGCTTGACAACCGCGGCAAAACCGTCCGGACCGGCACACTGGAGAACGGAAGCGTTGATTTCTTCCTGCTGTCGCCGGCCACCTACTACGTTTCAATGTTTAATGACGCCAACGGAAACGGCAAATGGGATACCGGTGACTATGAGACCAAGCAGCATGCCGAAAGCGTATGGTATATTCCCAGAAGCTTTACCCTGAAGCAGGACTGGACCCATGAGACTGACTATTGGAACGTAAACGAGCTGCCCATATCCGAACAGAAGCCTGAAGCACTTTCCAAGGAGATAAGCAAAAAGAAAGAGGTCAACACGCACAAGAAAAACGTGGAAAGACTTGAAAAGAAAGCCTCTCAGATAGAATCTGAAAAGAAAAAGAAGGAGCGCAAGCGCAACGAACGCAAGGAGAGGCGTGAAAGCAACAAAGCCAAGTACCGCGCCATAAGAGCTCAGGCCAAACAAAAGAACAAGAGCCAGGAGAGCACCTCTGCTGATGATTCAGAAACCGTTGCTGAGCCCCTATCAGAATCCGGCGTTGACGCTCCAGACGTTCAGGAAGTTGCCACCCCAAACGAGTGACAGATCCTCATCACTCAGACCCTCGGCCATAAGGCGCATGGTCAGTGATACAAACCATGACGCATCTTCCAGGCCAGGCAGTCCGCCGCCTCCATCAAAATCAGAACCTATTCCTACATGTTCTATGCCCATTACGTCAATCATATGCATGATATGGCGCACGGCATCTGTAACGTCGGCATTTCCGCCTTTTTTAAGGAATCCGCTATACAGACATACCTGAGCCACGCCACCGCTTGCGGCAAGGGCACGCATCTGCTCATCGGTCAGGTTACGTGTATGGTCACACAGGGCACGGCTTGATGAGTGGGAGCAAATGATAGGCTTGCGGCTGCACTCCAGCGCATCCCAGAAACTCTTCTCTGATGCATGTGACAGGTCAACCATCATACCCACGCTGTTCATGCGCTCCACCACCTGACGGCCCAGATCAGACAGGCCGTTATGCTCACTGTTACCTTTGTGTGAGTCACATATGTCATTGTCACCGTTGTGGCACAGGGTCATATACGCCACGCCACGGGCTCGGAAACGGTCAACGTTATCAATATCCTTTCCTACCGCATAACCGTTCTCTATACCTTTGACAACTGATTTTATACCCTTGAACTTGTTCCTGCGCAGTTCCTCAGGAGTGGTGGCTATCGCAGCAAATCCCCGGCACTCACCTATCCTCTCATCAATGAGCGTAAGCAGGCGGTCAGCCTTGGCTACCGCCGCCTTGAGTGACTCCTCATCACGTTCATACTGATGCAGATAGGCCACCATGAAGCTGGCATCCAGACGGCCGCAGGTCATCTTATGCAGGTCCACCAGCGGGTTGTAACGGAACGTGGGGCTGCCATCGGGTGAAGGCTCACCCACATATGCATATTCAACCTCCACACCGGGGTTCTTTTGATAAAAATGCGCACCCTTATCAAAGAACATGGGGCTGTCGCAGTGACTGTCCAGTATGATGGTTTTGCTGTGCAGCTGCTTGGCACGTCTGAACAAGGCCGCCTGCTCCCTGAGCCAGCCAAAGATGGGCATCATGGTACGGTCATTCTCCAGAATAAAACACTCCGGGTGCCACTGCACGCCAAGTATAGGACGGAATGCGGTTGACTCCATACCCTCAATGATACCGTCCTTTGACCTGGCGGTTACACGGAAGCCCTCAGGAACCTCCTTTACTGCCTGGTGATGGAAAGAGTTGACGGCAAGAGTCTCACTGCCCATGAGTGAATAGAGCAGCGAATCCTTTTCAATCGTCACCTCATGTGAAGGCAGACCGCGGGCTATGCTCTGACTGTGCTCAATGCAAGGTACATTGTGCTGGGTCTTTATATCCTGATACAGTTTGCCCCCAAGGGCGGCTGCAAGCATCTGGATACCGCGACAGATACCCAGCACGGGAATCTGACGGTCAACTGCCAGACGGACAAGAAGGAGTTCCTGCGCATCGCGACGGGGGTTGACTGATATGCATTCCAATGGCTCTTCGCCCAGATAATCAGGGTCAATATCGGCACCGCCTGACAGCACTATGCCGTCAAGCGTGTCAAGTATTGAAACCAGAGCGCTCTCATCATCGTAAGGGGGTATGACAACGGGGGTTGCGCCGGACTCAAGCACGGACATGTAGTAGCCCTGGGCCAACGTGCAGTCACCGTCCCTGAAGTTCCCGCTAATACCTATGACAGGTGCACTGCAACCCAATATGTCAGTGCCGGAATTCATCTTTCTGATTCCGGCTTCAAACTGCTGCCGCTTAGTCATGGGTCATTCAGAAATGGGAATCTCCTTCTTGATGCTCTCGTCAAGTGAGATAAGCGTCTCAGTGGCTGTTACACCCTTTATCTCCTGAATATGCCCGTTAATGAGCTCCATAAGATGAGAGTTGTCACGTGCATACAGCTTTATCATCATGGTGTATCGGCCGGTAGTGAAATGGCTCTCCACAACCTCCGGAATCTGATCCAGCTCTGATACCACCTCACGGTACATGGAACCCTTTTCAAGTGTCAGGCCCACGTATGTACATGTGTTGTAACCTATGCTGCGCGGATTTACGTGATAACCGGAACCGGTTATGATGCCGTCATCAAACATACGCTGTACACGCTGATGGATAGCAGCACGTGAAACACCGCACTGCAGAGCAACGTCACGGAACGGAATACGGGCATTCTGTGATATAATACCCAAAATCTTACGGTCAAGCGAATCCATTCTCTCTGATCCTGAAACAGCCTTTTTGTTATTCATATTGTAAGAGTTTTTGCAATCAATCTGTAATTTCCCACCAAATATAGGGACAAAAATATTACGTTGAACCTCAGTATGCTTGCAAAATGATAAAAAAAGAGGGGACGGCAAAAAACCGTCCCCACATGTATGGTATGCAGATACCTCTTACTTGATGCTTACAAGCTCAACATCAAAGACAAGAGTTGAATAGGGCTTGATTACATTGCCGTAACCCTGCTCACCGTAACCCAGGTTGTAGGGGATGTAGAATCTGTACTTGTCGCCTACGCTCATAAGCTGCAGGCCCTCGGTCCAACCCTCAATTACACCGCTAAGGTTCAGTGAGATGGGATCCTCTGTCTCATCAAATACCTTGCCGTCAATCAGCTCACCACGATAGCGAACCTCAACATCGCTGGTAGCGGTAGGCTTGGGACCGCCGTTGCCAAGCTTTACAACCTCATAGAGCATACCGCTCTCGGTCTTGAATACATTCTCCTCATTGGCCTTGTTCTCCAGGAACTCGGCGTTAGCCTCGCGATACTCGTCAAACTGCTTCTGGCTGAGATACTCGTAGAGACGGTTTGATGTCTCATCAGCCTCCTCAAATGTCATGATGTCCCAGTTCTCAAGGATACCGTCGCTCAAGCCCCTTACGTAATTGTCTTTGTTGAATGTCTCATTGCCGCCAAACAGAACATCGCTCAGGCCTACGTATGCCTGTGACATCTCTCTGCTGCCGAACTCATAACCTACGGCATAAGCAAGCTTCTTTACGTTCTCGGGGTCCTTAGCAGCATCAGCAAAACCCTCTACAAAAGACTTGAGAGCTGCGGGGTCATCAAGAATCTCATCAGGAAGCTGGTCCCTCCAAACGCGGACTGCACGACCCATACCGATTGAATAAGAGATTGTGTCCTTTACATCATTCATTTTCACACTACCTGTAACCGCACTGTTACCGCATGAAGCAAGAACGGCTACGGCCATAACGGCCAGCAGAAGATTAAATTTTCTCATTTTTTTATGTTTTAAGTGTCTGTTCGCTAAAATTTTGTGCGAATATAGTGCATTTTTCAAAAGGTTGGTGCTGCTCCCCGTTAAACGTTACTTACACGCCGTCTATTTTTTGCGCTCAGCCTCACCTATACTAAAAAAAATGAGTACTTTTGAAGTTTGAAACCTTTCTGAAACAAACATGGAAATCTTCTGCAAAAACATCGCAAAAACCGGTTCATTCAATCCCGGAACATCGTTCAGTGAGATTTATTCAGAATTGGGAATCTCCCTGCGTGGCTGCCCTATGTGCGTAAGCGTGAACGGCGATGTGACCAACATGGATGACAAGGCGTACAAGGACTGTGACGTTGAATTTCTTGACACAACATCCAGCACCGGAGCACGTTCATGCCTGCTGGGGCTGGTATTTGTTCTTTACAAAGCAATAACCGAACTCTACCCGGGAGGAAGGATGAGGGTTTCAAATGCCATCTCCAAAGGTTTCTACTGCCCGGTTGAGATAGGACGTGACCTGACCGATGAAGACGTAACGCTCATCAGCGAGCGCATGGGCAGCATAATAGGCCGCTCCGTTCCGTTCATCAAACATACTGCCCATACCACCCAGGTGGCCGATATAATGGAGAAATCCGGAAGAAAGGATACCGCACGCCTGCTGCGCAGCATAGGAACCGTTTATTCTGACTACTATACCCTTGAGGATCTGCCCGACTGGTTCTTTGGCGTACTTCCGCCCCACACCGGCTGCCTCAAGGTGTTCGGTCTGGAACCGATGGCCGGCGGTGTCCTGGTGCGTCTGCCGGACAAGCATAACCCGGAGCAGCTGGAGCCGCTCATACGTCAGGACAAGATGTTCGGGATATTCAAGGAGCACCATGACTGGATGGGCATACTTGGATTCTCCACACTGGGTGAGCTCAACGAGGCTATTGCCAAGGGACAGACAAACATGATAATCAACGTGGCCGAGGCACTTCAGTCACAGAAGATAGTTCACATAGCCGACCAGATAGTACAGCGCCGCAATGAGGGCAAGGGCCTCAAGCTGGTGATGGTATCCGGCCCCTCATCATCGGGCAAAACCACATTCAGCAAACGCCTTATGGTACAGCTCATGGCACAGGGTCTCACACCTAAGGTAATATCGCTTGACGACTATTTCCTGGACCGTGACCACACCCCGCTTGACGAGAACGGCAAACATGACTTTGAGTCACTCTACGCCATTGACCTGCAATTCTTCAATCAGCAACTCAAGGACCTGCTTGAAGGCAAGACCGTACAGCCGCCCACATTCAATTTCCGCAAAGGCGGCATACGTGAGTTCACCGACCCGGAGATTACACTGGGCGAGAATGACATCCTGCTTGTGGAGGGAATACACGCCCTCAACCCAGACCTCATGCCGGATATCCCGGCTGACCGCCGTTTCCTCATATACGTATCAGCCCTGACCAGCATTCGCATTGACGAACATAACTACATACCCACCACAGATAACCGCCTGCTGCGACGTCTTACCCGTGACCACAAGTACCGCAGCTACTCGGCAATGGATACCATCAGCCGCTGGCCGTCGGTACGTGCCGGTGAGGAGAAATGGATTTTCCCCTATCAGGAGAACGCCGACGCCATGTTCAACTCGGCCATGATGTTTGAGATTGCCGTAATCAAGGATATGGTAAAACCCCTGCTGGAGGAGGTTCCTGAGAACTGTGAAGAGTATTGCAAGGCACGTCAGCTGCGCAACCTGCTCAAGCTGTTCAAGACCATTCCCAGTCAGAACCTGCCGCCCACATCACTGGTGCGCGAGTTCATAGGCGGCAGCAGTTTCCACTATTAAGCCATAAAGGTCAGGATGCCCGGTTTAAGCAACATACAGACTCAGGTCCAGACACAGGCCCAGATTCAGACGCTTTCACCACAACAGGTGCTGGAAGCCCGGATCCTGTCGCTCACTACCCTGGAACTTGAGGAGCATGTACGCACCGAACTGAGTGACAACCCGGCTCTTGATGAAACCCCATCCGATATGCCCCAAAAGGAGCAGGATGAAGGCACCGATGACAATGACCAGTTTGAGACGGAGGACGCCTTCAATGACAACTCCGGGCGCGATGACTGGAATGATGACGATGATGATGACTGGTATGAACGCTCCGGCGGAGGCTCCACGGGTGCCGTAACGGATATTCCGCTGGCCGATACCCGTTCCTTCTATGACGTCCTATACGAGCAGTTGCGTGAGCAGGACCTGACAGAGCGCCAGATGAAGATAGCGCTCTACATCATAGGCTCCATTGACAATGACGGACTGCTGGACAAGGACCTTCAAGCCATCTCTGATGACCTGGCATTCTACCATGACCTTGATGCTTCTACCGATGAGATAGAACAGGTCCTGCATGTCATCCAGGATTTTGATCCGGCAGGAATAGGTGCCCGCAACCTTCAGGAGTGTCTGCTCATACAGATACGGCGCAAGGAGGATAGTCCATCCAAGCAGTTGCAGCAGAAGGTTATCTCAACCATGTTTGATGAGTTCACCCACAAACGCTGGGATAAGATATCGGCCCGCTTGGGACTGGACAAGGCCGCAACCGATGCCGTGATAGCCGAGCTTGTCAAGCTCAACCCCCGTCCGGGCAGCTCGCTGGGTGAGACTGTGGGGCACAGCCGCCAGCATATTGTACCGGATTTTCTACTGGACAGCTATGACGGTGAGATACATTTTACGCTGAACAATAGCAACATTCCCCAGTTGCACGTGAGCCGTGAGTACTCTGACATGCTGGAGAACCAGATAAAGAACGGCAGCAGCAGCCAACGTGACGCCGCCGTCTATATTAAGAACAAACTGGATTCGGCCAGAGGGTTCATACAGGCACTCAAGCAGCGTGAACAGACCATGACCCGCACCATGCAGGCCATCATAGACCTGCAGCGCCCCTTCTTTACCGAGGGTGATGAGACGCTGCTCAAGCCAATGATCCTTAAGGATGTGGCCCAGAAGACCGGATACGATATATCTACCATATCACGCGTAACAAGCGGCAAGTATGTACAGACATCGTTCGGCACCTACCCGCTCAAGGCCTTCTTTACCGATGGCGTAAAGACCAGCAGCGGCCAGGAGGTATCGGTCAAGGAGATACACCGCATACTGCATGAGGTTACCGATGCCGAAGACCACAACAGTCCGCTCACCGATGAGCAGTTGGCCGACATACTGGCTGAGCGCGGTTACAAGGTGGCACGGCGCACAGTGGCAAAGTATCGGGAACAGATTGGCATACCTGTAGCCAGACTTAGAAAAAACTAAAGAAACGAGATATGAAACCAGTAGTAAGCATCATCATGGGCAGCACATCTGACCTGCCCGTCATGGAGAAAGCGGCAGCTTTCCTGGACAGCATCCAGATTCCGTTTGAGATGAACGCATTATCCGCTCACCGCACACCCGCGGCTGTTGAGGAGTTTGCCAAGGGCGCACAGGCACGCGGCATCAAGGTAATCATTGCAGCAGCCGGCATGGCAGCCGCCCTGCCCGGTGTAATTGCAGCCAACACCAACGTTCCCGTGATTGGAGTTCCCATCAAGGGTATGCTTGACGGTCTGGACGCCATGCTCTCCATCATACAGATGCCCCCCGGAATACCCGTAGCCACAGTAGGCGTAAACGGAGCACAGAACGCAGCCATACTGGCCGCACAGATACTGGCTGTGGCCGACAAGGATCTGGCAGCACGTCTGGATGCCCACAAGGAGGGCCTCAAGGATAAGATAGTAAAGGCCAATGCAGAACTGAGTCAGGTAAAATACAACTACAAGACCAACTGATAATGGCCATCTACAACCGCAGGAAAACCATAAGCGTACGTGTGGGCAGTACCGCCATAGGCGGCAGCAATCCCATACGCCTGCAGTCCATGACCACCACCGCCACCATGGATACAGAGGGCTGCATTGAGCAGGCCATACGTATCATTGAAGCCGGCGGTGAACTGGTACGCATGACCACTCAGGGTACCCGTGAGGCTGAGAACATGCGTCTTATCCGTGAAGGTCTGACTGCACGCGGTTACAAAACCCCGCTTGTGGCCGATGTCCACTTCAACCCCGCCGTGGCCGATGTAGCCGCCCGTTACGTGGAGAAGGTGCGCATCAACCCCGGAAACTATGTGGACCCTGCACGCACGTTCAAACATCTGGAATATACTGATGATGAATATGCACAGGAGATACAGCGCATTCGCGACCGCTTTATCCCGTTCCTTACAATATGCCGTGAACACGGCACCGCCATACGCATAGGCGTGAACCACGGATCTCTGTCCGACCGCATAATGAGCCGCTACGGCAATACACCGGCCGGCATGGTGGAGAGCTGTATGGAGTTCCTGCGCATATGCGTGGAGCAGGACTTCATGAACGTGGTAATCTCCATCAAGGCCAGCAATACCGTTGTCATGATTGAGACCGTCCGCCTGCTGGTAAAAGAGATGGACCGTGAAGGCATGGCATTCCCCATACATCTGGGAGTGACTGAGGCCGGCGAGGGCGAGGACGGACGCATCAAGAGTGCCATAGGCATAGGAGCGCTGCTGGCCGAGGGCATAGGCGATACCATCCGCGTATCACTGTCCGAGGCTCCTGAGCGTGAGATTCCCGTGGCCCGCAAGCTGGTTGACTATGCAGCCGCAAGTGCCGGGGTGCGTGCATCGGCCAAAATAGAGAACGGTACACTGCAGCTTACATACACTGACATCAATCTTGAGGATTTCCAGCTGCACGCAGCCATGGATGCGGGAGCTTTGCTGATAGACGGCAAGGCTAATGACTTAAAGCTGAGCAACCCCAACATGACCGCCGCCCAGATTAAATCCACCCAGGATGCCATCCTGCAGGGCGCACGCATACGCTTTACCAAACCCGAGTACATTTCTTGTCCGGGCTGCGGACGGACACTGTATAACCTTGAAGAGACAATAGCACGCATAAAAGCCGCCACAGGGCACCTTAAGGGTGTCAAGATAGCTATCATGGGCTGTATTGTGAACGGTCCGGGTGAGATGGCCGATGCCGATTTCGGTTACGTGGGCGCAGGCCGCGGCCGAATAAGCCTTTATCGCGGCAAGGAGTGCATAGAGAAAAATATCCCTGAGGAGAATGCCGTTGACAGGCTCCTCCAACTTATAGAAAACACGTTATAACAATATGGAACACAAACTGACAGTTTACAACACACTGACACGAAAGAAAGAGTTGTTTGAACCTTTGAATCCGCCGCACGTAGGCATGTACGTGTGCGGACCTACAGTATATGGTGACCCGCATCTGGGTCACGCACGCCCCGCCATTACATTTGATATCCTGTTCCGCTATCTTCAGCACCTGGGCTACAAGGTACGTTACGTCCGTAACATCACTGATGTAGGCCACCTGGAGCATGATGCCGATGAGGGAGAGGACAAGATTGCCAAGAAAGCCCGTCTGGAGCAGCTGGAGCCCATGGAGGTTGTGCAGTATTACACCCTGCGCTACCACAAGGCCATGGATGCCCTGAACGTACTGCCGCCCAGCATCGAGCCGCACGCATCGGGCCATATCATTGAGCAGATTGAACTGGTAAAGCAGATACTGGACAACGGCTACGCATACGAGAGCCAGGGCAGCATCTACTTTGACGTGAACAAGTATAACAAGGATCACCACTACGGCATACTTTCAGGCCGAAACCTGGATGACGTACTCAATACAACCCGTGAACTTGACGGTCAGGAGGAAAAGCACAACCCCGCTGACTTTGCCCTCTGGAAGAAAGCCCAGCCCGAGCACATCATGCGCTGGCCTTCACCCTGGAGCAACGGATTCCCCGGCTGGCACTGCGAGTGCACCGCTATGGGCCGCAAGTATCTGGGTGAGCGCTTTGACATACACGGAGGCGGAATGGACTTGATCTTCCCCCACCACGAGTGCGAGATTGCACAGGCCGTTGCCAGCCAGGGTCATGACATTGTACACTACTGGATGCACAACAACATGATTACCATCAACGGACAGAAGATGGGTAAGTCACTGGGCAACTTCATCACCCTGAACGAGTTCTTTACCGGTCAGAACAAGAACCTGAAACAGGCCTACAGCCCCATGACCATCCGTTTCTTCATACTGATGGCCCACTACCGCGGCACCGTTGACTTCAGCAACGACGCCCTGCAGGCTGCCGAGAAGGCTATGAGCCGACTGATGGAGGCATACAACGCCATCGGCCGCATTCAGCCCGCCGCCGAGAGCACGGTAAGCGTAAGTGAGTTCAAGGGCAAGTGCTACGAGGCCATGGACGATGACCTGAACACACCTATCGTAATCAGCCACCTGTTCGATGCCGCCAAGATAATCAATCAGGCAGTAGATGGCAATGCCAAGCTTACTGCAGCAGATATTGCAGAACTCAAGTCACTGTTTGATACATTCCTTTTTGATATCCTTGGAATCAAGGCCGAAGAGGGTGGCGGAAGCGGTCGAGAGGAGGCATTCGGTAAGGTTGTGGATATGCTTCTGGAGCAGCGTGCCATAGCCAAGGCCAACAAGGACTGGGCCACCAGTGACAAGATACGCAATGAGCTTACAGCACTTGGATTTGAAATCAAGGACACTAAAGACGGTGCCACCTGGAAACTCAACCGCTAAGAGATGAAGAACCCGGTCATAATCCTGGCAGCGCTCTTTGTAGCCATCTCCTGTGGAGGCAAAAAAGCCAAAACGGTCAAGACGGCAGGCAGTGATGCACCTGTGGTATCATTCTGTGCCGACAGTGCATTCAGCTACATAAAGAAGCAGACTGACTTTGGTCCGCGTGTGCCCAACACCGATGCACAACTCAACTGCGCAGCGTGGCTCACAAACAAACTGGCCGCTTTTGGAGCAAAGACCATCGTTCAGGAATTTGAGTCAATCACCTTTGACAACACCAGGATACGCTGTTACAACATCACAGGCCGCATCAACCCCGATTGCAGCAGCCGCATCATACTCTGCTCGCACTGGGACAGCCGCCCATGGGCCGATAATGACCCCGACCCTTCTAAACGCAAGACCCCCGTTGACGCCGCCAATGACGGAGCCAGCGGAGTGGCAGTAATCCTGGAGATAGCACGTCAGCTGCAGATCAAGGCCCCCGAGATAGGCATTGACTGCATCTTCCTGGATGCCGAGGACTGGGGCCCGGGCAATGACTACAAAGGTGAACATCTGGAGACATACTGGGGACTGGGTACGCAGTACTGGGCCAAAGAAGCCCGCCAGAAAAACTACAAAGCACGCTATGCCATACTCCTGGACATGGTAGGCGGCAAGGGTGCACAGTTTTCACGCGAAAAGTACTCCGTCATGTTTGGCAAACAGATTGTTGACAAGGTTTGGAACACTGCAGCATCACTGGGCTACAGTTCACTGTTCAAACCTGCCGACGGCTTTTACGTGACCGATGACCATTACTTCATCAACACAATAGCCAAGATACCCGCCATCGATATAGTGCCATATCTGCCCAACTGCCCCCAGAGTGCATTCGGCCCCACATGGCACACCACAAATGATAACATTGAAAACATTGACAAGAACGTTCTGGAAGCAGTGGGAAAAACACTACTGACAGTAATATACAACGAGAAACAATGACAACAGAACAGATACAGCAGGATATCATTGATGAGTTCAGCGCATTTGACGACTGGATGGACAAATACCAGATGATAATAGACCTTGGAAACGAGCTGCCGCCGCTGGATTCCGCCTACAAGACCGAGGATAACCTGATTGACGGATGCCAGAGCCGCGTATGGCTCCACGCGCAGATGCGTGACGGACTGCTTCATTTTGAGGCAGACAGCGATGCCATCATAACCAAAGGCCTGATAGGTCTGCTTATAAGAGTGCTCTCAGAGCATACCCCTAAGGAGATTCTTGACTGCGACGTACATTTTATTGACGAGATAGGCCTTACACAGCACCTGTCACCCACCCGCAGCAACGGCCTGCTCTCCATGCTCAAGCAGATAAAGACCTACGCATTAGCCTACTCCGAGAAATGAAAAAGATACTCACAGTTCTCCTGGCAACCATTCTGCTTACCGGCTGCAAAAACAACGTAGGCAACGGATTTGATATGCGCATTCACCATAACAAGGTATCATGGATGAACGGCGTCATAGGGTTCCAGACCGACCTGAGCTCCAACGGCAAAACGCAAGATAACCTGGCTTTCAGCGCCTACCTTAAATGCCGTGACGGCCGCACAATCCAGATGCCCGGCACTGACGTTTTGGGATACGGAGCATCATCACCCATGGGTAAGTCCGGCATCTACAAGGATAACGACGGATACAGCCAGGCTGAGGTTCTTTCCCTCACAGATAACAGGATGGTGATACATCTTAAGCATAAGGCGTGGAACATCCATGATGAGGAGGTATCCTTTGACAAACAGATAACCCTGTTCCGCGACAGCCCCATAATGGAGGTCATTGACTACTACAACGGTCTGTTTGAACTCCTCAATGTTGCAGCCGGCGCATTATGTGCCGATGCCGATGTGACATGGACGGATGACAAATATGTAATTACGTATCCTGATGGCCTGACAGCCATACTTTATATGCCGGATCAGGAAAACAACACCATGCTCTTCGGCAGCGCCCTTGTATCAAAAGGCGTAACACCCGATGAGCCTCTGCGCTACTATGTGGGATTTAGTGACAAAGGTGCTGAATATCTGCTTGAAGAACTAGATAAAATACTGTAAATTTGCGCCGCAACTTAAGAAAACAATAACAAAAAAAATAATCTATGAACAGTAAATACTGGAATGAAGAGATTGAGACCATGCCTCGCAAGAAGCTTGAGCAGCTGCAGGTGGAGCGTCTCAAGAAAACCGTAGAGATTGCAATGGGCAGCCAGTTCTATGCTCCCAAATTCAAAGAGCTGGGTATCACCCCGGAGAGTATCAAGTCTGTTGAGGACATAAAGCGTTTCCCGTTCACCACCAAGAACGACCTCAGGGAGACCTACCCCTTCGGCATCAAGTCAATTCCGCTGGAGAGGGTTGTACGTCTGCACTCATCAAGCGGTACCACAGGTAATCCTACCGTTATCCTCCATTCACAGAAAGACCTTGATGAATGGGCCGATGCCATGGCACGCTCCATGTACTGCATAGGTCTGCGCAACACCGACATCATTCAGAACACCTCCGGTTACGGTATGTTTACCGGCGGTCTGGGCATTCAGTATGCCGCAGAGCGTCTGGGTGCGCTCACCGTTCCTGCAGGTGCCGGTAACAGCAAGCGCCACGTAAAGTTCATCACAGACTTTGGAACCACCGCACTGCACTGTATTCCCTCATATGCAACCCGTCTGGCTGCAGCATTTGAGGAGGAGGGCATTGACCCGCGCAACACTACCGTTCACACCCTCATCATAGGCGCCGAGCCCCACTCTGAGGCACAGCGCAAGCGTATTGAGGAGATATGGGGAGCCAAGGCCTACAACAACTTCGGCATGAGTGAGATGTGCGGCCCCGGCGTTGCAATAGAGTGCCAGGAGCAGAACGGCATGCACATATGGGAAGACAACTACATTGTTGAGATACTTGACCCCGTTACCCTGGAGCCCGTTCCGGAGGGTGAACTTGGCGAGCTGGTACTGACCACCCTTAACCGTGAGGCCATGCCGCTGTTCCGCTACCGCACACGTGACCTTACCCGCATCCTGCCGGGTGACTGCCCCTGCGGCCGTACCCACAAGCGTCTGGCACGTTTCCAGGGCCGTTCAGATGACATGATGATTGTAAAGGGCGTAAACATCTACCCCATACAGATAGAGAAGATACTCATGCAGTTCCCCGAGCTGGCCAGCGATTATCTTATCACCATTGAGACCGTAGGTGACAATGATGAGATGACCGTTGAGGCCGAGCTTGCACAGGCTACCGATGATTTTGCAATGCTGCAGAACCTGACCAAGGAGATTACCCGCCGCCTCAAGGATGAGATACTGCTCACTCCTAAGGTAAAACTGGTTGGCAAGGGCGTTATCCCGCAGTCAGACGGCAAGGCTAAGAGAGTTAATGATTTGCGCAACAACCACTAATTGAAAGGCATTATGAAGACAATAAAGCAGATTTCAATATTCCTTGAGAACCAGCGCGGCAAGCTGAGTGATATACTGACCGCCCTCAAGAACGAGAACATAGAGATCCAGGCTGCATCAGTAGCCGATACAGCCGAGTTCGGCATCTTGCGTCTAATTACATCTGACCAGAAGAAAGCCGCCAGACTACTCTCTGCCCAGGGAAACCTGGTAAGCCTGAATGAGGTTCTTGCCATCCAGGTAGAGCCCGATACCGCATCGTTCACCGATGCCATTGACGCTCTCACCTCTGGAGGCTGCACCATCAGTTACCTCTATACCTTCCACAAGGACGGCAAACTGGTTCTTATAATCCGCCCCTCAAACAATCTTGAGATTGCCGAGCGTGTTGCAACCGAAAAAGGCCTTACACTTATACAGGGCTGGGAATGAACATGTAACCTATTATTAACACGATAAACCAAAGCACTATGTTTTTAAAGATTCTTATTCTTATACTGTTCTTCGCCGTAATGATAGGCGTTGGAATCTACTGCCGTAAAACCGCAAACAATGTACAGGGATTCGTACTGGGTGACCGCAAGGTAGGCTCATGGCTTACCGCCTTTGCCTTTGGTACATCATATTTCTCGGCCGTAATCTTTGTAGGTTATGCCGGACAGTTTGGCTGGAAATACGGTCTGGCTTCAACCTGGATAGGACTTGGCAACGCCCTGATAGGTTCACTTCTGGCATGGAGAATCCTGGGACGCCGCACACGTCTTATGACACAATACCTCAAGAGCGCCACCATGCCTGACTTCTTTGGACAGCGTTTCAACTCTGAGGCCCTCAAAGTTGCCGCATCGGTAATTGTGTTTGTATTCCTTATTCCTTATACCGCATCTCTTTACAACGGTCTGTCACGTCTGTTCGGACTCTCATTCGGTATTGACTACAGCTGGTGCGTGCTGGGTATGGCTATCCTTACCGGTATCTACGTGCTGGTGGGCGGTTACATGGCTACAGCCGTGAATGACTTCATACAGGGTATGATCATGCTGGTAGGTATTGTTGCCGTTATCCTTTCCGTACTGAACGGAAACGGAGGTTTTACAGCAGCAATTGAGAAACTGTCACAGATACCCAGTGAGAGCGCTCCCGCTCTGAACGGTGCCTTTACATCGTTCTTTGGCCCGCAGCCCATCTGGCTGCTCGGTGTTGTGCTGCTCACATCACTCGGCACATGGGGTCTGCCTCAGATGGTAGGTAAGTTCTACGCCATCCGTGATGAGGCTGCTATCCGCAAGGGTACATTCATCTCAACCTTCTTTGCCATCATCGTGGCAGGCGGTTGCTACTTCCTGGGCGGATTCGGTCGTCTTTACGGCAGTGTTATTGACTTTACACCCAACGGAACACCTGTATATGACAGTATCGTTCCCTCCATGCTTCAGACTCTGCCTGACCTTATGATAGGTATTGTTATAATCCTGGTTCTCTCAGCATCAATGTCAACACTTTCATCATTGGTTCTGACATCGGGTTCAACACTTACACTTGACATAATCAAGCCTGCCTTGGCCAAGGGCGGCAAGAACATGAGCGAGAAGTCACAGCTGCTCTCAATACGTCTGCTGGTTGTATTCTTTATTGCAGTTTCATCTGTTCTGGCTATCATCCAGGCCAAGAGTTCCGTAACATTCATTGCTCAGCTCATGGGTATAAGCTGGGGTGCTCTGGCAGGTGCCTTCCTGGCTCCGTTCCTGTACGGCCTGTACTGGAAGAAAACCACCAAGGCCTCTGTATGGGCCAGTTTCATTGTAGGCGTAGCCATCATGGCCGGCTGCATGTACGGCACATTTACCAAGACCACATTCATCAGCCCCTTCTTCAGCTCACCCATCAATGCAGGTGTGCTCTCAATGGTGGCCGGTCTGGTAATAGTACCTATTGTAAGCCTCTTTACCTCCGTTAAGGAGAAGGAGAGCGTTGACAAGATGTTCGGCTGCTATGAGCGTCAGGTTACCGTACACGCATCCACCTCACTTATGGACGAGAATAAAAACTGAATACACTATAAAATGAAGAAACTTTTACTTGGCGATGAAGCCATAGCACAGGGTGCCATCGATGCCGGACTGAGCGGAGTTTATGCTTATCCCGGTACACCCTCTACTGAAATAACCGAATACATCCAGGGTTACTGCAAGAAGAACCCCGATGAAAAGATACACAATCGCTGGTGCACAAATGAAAAGACAGCCATGGAGGCTGCTCTGGGTATGTCATTTGCCGGAAAGCGTGCACTGGTATGTATGAAACACGTGGGTATGAACGTGGCTGCAGATCCGTTTGTAAACTCATCTATAACCGGAGTGAACGGCGGTCTGATTGTTCTTGTAGCCGATGACCCCTCAATGCACTCATCACAGGATGAGCAGGACACCCGTTTCTACGGCAAGTTTGCACTGATTCCCGTTATGGAGCCCTCATCGCAGCAGGAGGCTTATGATATGATGTCATACGCCTATGACCTGTCTGAGAGCCTCAAGCTGCCCGTTCTGATGCGTACCGTGACACGTCTGGCCCACTCACGCGCAGTTGTATCCCTTAAGGAAAAGCGTAATCAGAATGACCTTAATCCGGTTAGCGGTGTACGTGACTGGGTATTGCTGCCCGCCATTGCAAAGCGTCGCTACGCTTCACTTCTGGAGCGTCAGCCTGAGATAATGCGCCTGTCAGTTGAATCACCGTTCAACAGTTTCAAGGCAGAGGCCAAGCGATTCAAGATGGGTGCCATTGCATGCGGTAACGCTTACAATTACCTCTCAGAGTGCTACTCTGAGGGAATCCCCTTCCCCGTACTCAAGATTTCACAGTACCCCATACCTGCCGAGACCATACGTACTCTTGCCGAGCAGTGTGACTCCATCATGGTAATTGAAGACGGTCAGCCCTTTGTTGAGGAGCAGGTGGCCGGTATCCTGCCGTCTGACTGCAAGATAATAGGCCGTCTGACCGGAGAACTTCCCCGTCAGGGAGAGCTCAACCCGGACATCGTAAAGGCAGCCTTAGGCCTGGCTCCGCTGCCGCATCCGGATGTTGCCAAGAACGTTGTGGCACGTCCGCCCGCCCTCTGCCAGGGTTGCGGTCACCGCTCAGTATATGAGGCCATCAACATAGTTCTCAAGGATTACAAGGACTCAAAGGTGTTTGGTGACATAGGTTGCTACACACTGGGCGCCCTGCCTCCCTTCCAGGCTCTTGACAGCACGGTTGATATGGGTGCCAGCATCACCATGGCCAAGGGTGCAGCCGATGCAGGTGTGTTCCCCGCAGTAGCCATCATAGGTGACAGCACATTCACCCACTCCGGTATGACCGGTCTGCTTGATGCAGTAAATGAGAATGCTCCTATCACAGTAATAATCTCCGATAACCTTACCACTGGTATGACCGGCGGACAGGACAGTGCCGGCACCAACAAGTTTGAGGCTATATGCCGCGGCATAGGCGTTGACCCTGACCACCTTAAAGTTGTGGTACCTCTGCCCCAGAACATGGAGGAGATTACACGCACCCTCAGGGAGGAGATTGAGTACCGCGGTCTGTCGGTTATCATACCGCGCCGTGAATGTATCCAGACACTTGCCCGTAAGGCAAAAGCAAAAGCAGCACAGAAATGAAGACAGATATAATACTTGCAGGCGTAGGAGGACAAGGTATCCTCTCAATCGCAACAGTTATAGGTCAGGCCGCTCTTGAGGAGGACCTCTACATCAAGCAGGCCGAGGTTCACGGAATGAGCCAGCGCGGCGGTGACGTACAGTCAAACCTGCGCATCAGCGACCAGCCTATTGCCAGTGACCTTATCTCACTTGGTCAGGCCGATATCATCATAGCAATGGAGCCTATGGAGGCCCTGCGTTACAAGCACTACCTTAGCAAGGACGGATGGGTTATCACATCATCCAATCCCTTTGTCAACATAGGCAATTACCCCGATCAGAAGGCAATAATTGATGAGCTCAAAGAGCTGGGAAACGTAATTCTGATTGATACCGATGAGCTGGGCAAGGAGCACAAGATGCCCAAGGCAGTCAACATGATACTGCTTGGTGCCGCATCAAAGGCACTGAGGAGCATCAGCTTTGACAAACTGTGCCAGAGCGTACGTACCATTTTCGGTGCCAAGGGAGATGCAATAGTAGATATGAACATCAAGGCCCTTGAGATAGGCCGTAACTGTGAATAAACCCCGATGAAAACAGTAATTCCGCAGAACGTAATTGATGATTATCTTAAGAGTATAGAGATAACTGACCTTAACAAGGCTTCCATCCGCCAAGTGCTGGCATGTGAGCTGAACGCAGAGAAAGTTACCGGCCAGGAGTTCATACACTTTGAGATGGGCGTGCCCGGCATTCCCCCTGCCGCAGTAGGTGTCAAGGCTCAGAAAGAGGCCCTGGACCGCGGCGTAGCATCCAAGTACCCCAATATTGAGGGTATCCCCGAACTCAAGGAGCAGGCAGCCCGTTTTGTAAAGGCTTTCATCAACACCGATATCCAGCCCGGTCACTGCACTCCCACCTGTGGCGCCATGCAGGGTACATTTGCAGCGTTCCTGCTCTGCTCACAGATTGATCCCAAGAAGGATACCATCCTCTATATTGATCCGGGATTCCCTGTACAGAAGATGCAGGCTCATGTCATGGGCGTAAAGACCGCTCAGTTTGACGTGGCCGATTTCCGCGCCGAGAAACTTGGTCCCAAGCTGGAGAGCTATCTCAAGCAGGGTAACATATGCTGCATCGTTTACAGCAACCCCAACAATCCCAGCTGGATGTGTCTTACCGAGGAGGAGATCAAAACCATCGGTGAGTTGGCCACAAAATATGACACCATCATCCTGGAGGACCTGGCTTACATGACAATGGACTTCCGTCGTGAGGGTCTGGGCATACCTTTCAAGGCTCCCTATCAGATAAGCGTATCACACTACACCGACAACTATATCATGATGCTCAGCGGCAGCAAGATATTCAGCTATGCCGGTGAGCGTATCGCTGTGGCCTGCATATCGGACAAACTCTATGAGCGTCATTTTGAGACTCTGCGTGAACGTTACAACATATCACGTTTTGGTGCTGTCTATGCCTATGATATGCTCTATGCCATGTCATCGGGCGTAACACACTCCGTTCAGTGCGCCATGGCTGCCATGCTCAAGGCTGCATGTGACGGCAGTTACCAGTTCCGTGAGGATATACGCGAGTATGCACGCCGCACTGAGAAGATCAAGGCCGCCCTGCTGCGCAACGGATTCAACATCACTTATGACAAGGATCTTGAGGAGCCGGTAAGCAACGGATTCTTCTTCACCTTCGGTTATAACCTGCCTGACGGCACTCCTATGGAGGGCGGTCAGCTGCTGCATGAGCTTCTCTATTTTGGCATAAGCGGAATAGTGCTCTCATCAACCGGCAGCACACGCCAGGGCATACGCGGCTGCTCATCAAACATCCGTGATGACCAGTTCCCCATCCTTGAGGAACGCCTGCGCCTCTTCAACGAAGCTCACAAGTAAGCAGCCCCACAGCCGCCAAAGTGTCCCACAAAGAACCCGCTCACAAATCCCGTGAGTGGGTTCTTTGTGTTACACCCCTTCATTTTGAGACCATGTCCCACACTCACCCTAGTCAGAACATGCTCACAATGGTATTGGTGTGGGACACTTTGGCAAAAGTTTTCTTGTAGAAAAGACGTATTTGCAGTATCTTGCCGTTCTGTAGCCGGAAAGGGTTGCAAAAGAGAATGAGAACTGACTCCATTTCCGAACTTGATTTGGCTTTAAGATGTGCCCGTAAGGACCAGAAAGCTCAAGCAGAGCTGTATACACGGTATGCAGGCAGGCTCTATGCCGTTTGCTTCCGATATATTGGCAACAGGGAGGAGGCTCAGGATCTGATGCATGACGCTATGATTAAGGCTATGGACAGTATCAGATTATTCCATTTCAGCGGTGAAGGTTCACTTTACGCCTGGCTCAGACGGCTCACGGTCAATGTCTCTATTGACCGCCTGCGCGAGAAAGGCAAGGCTCAGATTGTACCGCTGGATCTCACGATGGAACCGGCTGTTTCAGAACTGCAGGATGATGAGGATGCTGACAGCATCCCGGCGCAGGTAATGCTTGACATGGTGGCTTCACTCCCCGATGTAAGGCGTACAGTATTCAATATGTACTGCATTGACGGTTTCAGCCATAAGGAGATTGCCCAGGCCATCAACATTACAGAGAAAGGATCGGCCTCAATACTGGCCAAGGCACGCACCCAATTAAAGAGTGCCGTTAACGATTATCTTAAAAGGACTGGAAGATGAAAGATTTTGATGACATATTCAAGGAGCGGCTGGATGACTATGAGATGAAACTGCCCACAATGGACCAACAATCATTCTGGGACAGGAAAGCAGTACGTGAACGCGCCGCCAGACGCCGCCGCAACATCCTAACCGCAGCTGTAGGCTTACCTGCCGTAGCCGCCGTTCTGATTGCCATCATGATGACCATTAACCTGCTCTCACGGAATAATGCCACTCCTCCTGAAAATCCTGAGCTGACAATTGTTCAACAACAATCCGATAAGCCTGATACTGATAACACCGTACAATGGATTACCATTGATAATGATGGTGATTTGGGAGAGACGATGGAAAAAGCCCAATTGAGCGAATCTCCCGGTGAGGAGGATGTTTATATGGTGGTTGAAGAATCACCGGAGTTCCCGGGTGGTACAAACGCCCTGATGGGGTATCTTAGAGACAATATGGTTATCCCGGACTCCTGCCGCGAGAATAATATTCAAGGGCGTGTCCTGGTTACATTCATCGTTGAAAAGGACGGTTCCATCACAAAACCTGTGGTTGTAAAGAGTGTAAACCACCTGCTTGACGCAGAGGCTTTACGCCTGGTATCGGCAATGCCCAAATGGAAACCCGGCAGACAGAATGGTCAAGCCCAACGGGTAAAATTCACGATTCCTATCAATTTCCGATTAGATTACTACAAGAACCGGACCAAAGCCACAGCTACAGAAAGTGCAGTTGAGGATATTATGGCCAGCACCAAAGATAAAACCTTCTGATCAGTCGCGGCGGAAGAGGTCGCGGGTATAGACCTTGTCCTGGACATCATCCAGACAGGAGTCATAGCGGTTGGCTATGATGGCGTTGCAGCGGCTCTTGAACTCATCAAGATTGTTCACCACCTCACTGCCAAAGAAGGTGTCACCATCCTTGAGCGTAGGCTCATAGATGATTACCTTGGCACCCTTGGCCTTGACACGCTTCATTACGCCCTGGATGGAGCTCTGACGGAAGTTGTCAGAGTTGGATTTCATTGTGAGACGATATACTCCCACTGTTATCTCTTTTTCCGATGCCTCATTCCATGCGCTGTTAGCGGTGTAGTAACCGGCCTTTTCAAGCACACGGTCTGCAATAAAATCCTTACGGGTGCGGTTACTGTCAACAATGGCCTGGATAAGGTTCTCAGGTACGTCATTGTAGTTGGCCAGGAGCTGCTTGGTATCCTTGGGCAGGCAATAGCCACCGTAACCGAATGACGGGTTGTTATAATGGTTTCCTATGCGCGGATCAAGACCCACGCCGTCAATGATAGCGCGGCTGTCAAGACCCTTCATCTCAGCGTAGGTGTCAAGCTCGTTGAAGAAACTTACACGCAGTGCCAGATAGGTGTTGGCAAAGAGCTTTACGGCCTCGGCCTCAGTGGTACCCATGTAAAGGGTATCGATATTTTCCTTGATGGCACCCTCCTGCAACAGACGTGCAAAGGTGTGGGCTGCCTCCTCAAGACGGGGTACGTTTTTATCGAATCCAACGATGATTCTGGAGGGATAGAGGTTATCGTAGAGAGCCTTGCTTTCACGCAGGAACTCCGGGGCGAATATGATGTTGGGCACTACCACCTTCATGGTGCCGTCAGCCTGACGCTCACGGTATGAGAACTTTTCCCTTACGCTCTCGGTATAACCTACAGGGATGGTTGACTTGATAACCATTACAGCATCGGGATTGACCTTGAGAACAATGTCAATAACCTCCTCCACATGGCTTGTGTCAAAGAAGTTCTTCTTACTGTCATAATTGGTGGGAGCGGCTATTACAATAAAATCCGCATCAGAATAGGCCTTTTCAGCGTCCAATGTGGCTGTAAGGTCCAGATTCTTCTCAGCCAGATACTCCTCAATATAATCATCCTGTATGGGCGATTTGCGGTTATTGATAAGGTCAACCTTCTCCTTGATGACATCAACCGCCGTCACATGATTCTTCTGTGCAAGCAAAGTGGCTATTGAAAGGCCTACGTAACCTGTTCCTGCTACTGCAATCTTCATTGTTCTATTCCCTTTTTATCTATTGATTCAATATATGACAGAGGCAGTTCTATCCTGGCCGATCCCAGAATGCCCAAGCCCACTGCAACACATTTCTTGCTTGATACCTCCACCAGCTCACACTCCTTGTCCACCAACGGACCGCACTTGACGCGGACACGGTCACCCGGCGCAAACATGGTCTTGTCAATAATGACCGGACGGTCCTCATAATCCACCATCAGGCGGAAGGTCTCCAGGTCAATATCACGTATAACCGCTGCCAGATGCGTATTATGGTCAACCATGAAGTTTGTGATACTGGGTATGCGCTGCAGTATCTCCACACGCTTGGAGTTGAGGCAACGTATAAAGATGTATCTGGGAAGCAGCAACACCTTGACACTCTTGATGCGGTCACTCCACTTTTTACGCACCACCTGCTCCGGCAGGAAGTACTCCACATCCAGGTTCTGGAGCATATCGGCAACCTTATGCTCATGGCAATGCTTTACTCTGCCTATGAACCATTGCGGTTTGGTGTAGAAATCCGGTATCTCAGTCCCGACTGGAAATAGTGGCATGCTGCTGTCCTCCTTTTACGCAAAGATAAATGATTTGTGACAAAAATAGGCTACCTTTGCCTCAAAGAAATATATCCGAATGAAATACAAACTAATAGCTTTACTTCTAATGGCAGCAACTATCAATTCATGCGGAGCGGGAGCTTCACAGAAAGCCAAGGCACAGGTGGCCGAGAATGAGACAAAGGTTCTTATCAAAACCACAGCCGGTGACATAACAATCAAGCTTTACAACGGAACACCCGTTCACAGGGACAATTTCATTAAACTGGTCCAGGAAAACTTTTATGACAGCGTCCTGTTTCACCGTGTAATACGTGACTTCATGGTTCAGGCCGGTGACCCCGATTCAAAGAATGCTGATCGCAACGCACAGCTTGGAGCTGGTGACCCCGGATATGACCTGCCTGCAGAGTTTGTCTTTCCGCGCTACTACCACAAACGCGGAGCTCTGAGCGCCGCCCGCAAGGCCGATCAGGTTAACCCGGAGCGCAAATCATCTGGCTCACAGTTCTACATCGTTACCGGTAAGAAATACCGCAAGGGTGAACTCAAGGATATTGAAGAGAACCTTGCCGGACAGCAGGAAGAGTACATATTCAGGAGTCTGTGCATGCAGAACCGCGACGCCATCATAAGCCTTCAAGCTGCAAATGACAGGGACGGTCTGGAAAAACTGCAGAATGAACTTATAGCTCAGAAAGACAAGATTCTTGAGGAGCAGGGCGCGTTCCACTACACTGACGAAATGATAAACACATATGCCACAGAGGGCGGAACACCGTTCCTGGACAGCCAGTACACCGTATTCGGTGAGGTGGTTGACGGCATGAAGGTGGTTGAAAAGATTGAGGCTGCCGGAACCGATATGAACGACCGCCCGCGCAAGGATATACGTATTATCACGATGGAAATTATAAAGTAACCACAAACTTATGAGAAAGAAAATTACACTTGTTTTGACCATGATGCTGTTTGTATTGACGGCATCAGCCAAGACCAAGGCGCCCAAGTATGTGTTCTATTTTATCGGTGACGGAATGGGAGTAAATCAGGTCATGGCCACCCAGTATTACCTGTCGGATATTGACGGCAAGTTGGGATTCAAGCCTCTCTGTTTTGCAGGATTCCCCTATACCGGATATGTCATTACCAACTCGGCCAACACATTTGTTACAGACAGCTCGGCCGCAGGAACAGCGCTGGCATCGGGTTATAAGACCGATAACAACGTGCTGGGTATGCTGCCCGACAAGGAGACACCCTGCCGCTCAATTGCCGAGATGGCCCATGACAGGGGCTACCGCGTGGCTATAGGCACCACCGTCTGCATAGACCATGCCACTCCTGCCGTGTTCTACGCACACCAACCCAGCCGTGACAACTATCATGAGATAGGTACAGAGCTGAGCCAGTCCGGATTTGAGTTCTTTGGCGGATGTGATTTCCATACTCCGTTCACTGACGATAATTCCGATGAGGGCAACTACGTTCAGGCAGAGAAGGCCGGATATACCATTGCACACGGCTATGACGAGTACAAGAGCAAGGCTGCCGATGCCGACAAGATGATTCTGTTTGAGAAGAACCCCAACAGTGACCATTACCTTACATTTGCCATTGACCGCCGCGCAGATGAGCTGACCCTCTCAGAGATAACAACCGCAGCCATTGACTTTATGATGAAAGATCCCAAGAAGGGTTTCTTCATGATGATGGAGGGTGGCCGCATAGACCAGGCTTGCCACGGCAATGATGCCGCTACAGTAATCCAGGAGACCATTGATTTTGACAATGCCATACAGATAGCATATGACTTCTATCTTAAGCACAAGAATGAGACCCTGATTGTTGTTACCGCCGATCATGAGACCGGCGCCCTGGGCCTGAGCAACGGTGCATACCGCCTTAACAGCAAGGTTCTGCAGTATCAGGACATGAGTGAGGGAGAGTTCTCGGCCTACCTTGAAAAGAAAGGCCGTGAGATAGGCGATATCCTTACCTGGGACGAGGTTCAGGATGAGCTTAAGCTCCACTATGGATTCTGGGATAAGGTAGAACTCACAAGCAAGCAGACCGACAAGTTGCGCAGCACCTATGTTGAGACTTTCGGCATGGGTCCCGGCGAGCTCAAGGAAGAGGAGTACTACAAGGTTGACAAGATGTCCGATGAGGCCTCAAGGATAATGTCAGAGGTAGCCCAATTCAGCTGGGGTACAGGCACCCACTCGGGCGGTTATGTTCCCGTTTATGCCATTGGTGTAGGCGCTGAACTCTTTACAGGTCAGATGGACAACACCGAGATTCCCATTAAGATCAAGCAAGTAGCCAAATACTGATTCTATCTGAAATCCAGATAGGGTTCAAGTCTTTCAAGGTCCTGAGCGGTAAACTCTTCCATAAAAGAGAACTGCTCGGGACCTTTTATCATGCCTCGCTCCCTACGGAAATCCAGTATGGCTCTTGCCTGATAGAAATTAAGGTACGGATGGTTTCTGAGTTCCGTCAGAGAGAGACTGTTTACACGGACGGGTATTAGAGGTACGGTATCTGTAATTATGAACCATTTCATCACGGAATCCGACAACCCGTCTATCTCCAACAGCTGCGCTGTACGGGCGTATCCGCCCAACTGCTGCCGGTACCGTATGATACGTCTGGCATAATACGGACCTATTCCGGGCAGACTCACAAGCATAAGGCTGTCGGCCGCATTAAGGTCAATCGGAGACAATGGGGCTTCCTTGCGGCGGTAGCGGGGCAGGCTTTGGGCCGTGTCCATGCGGCGGACAACGGTATCACGGAACGTGCGGCGCACTGTCCTGTTATATGACGGGGTGTATGCCGCAGTGTCACGGCGGTTATACTCTCTTGAGTAGTTTTCCTTACGGGGCTGTTCCGTCCTCCGGGCAACCAACATTGAATCAACGGCCGGATCCGTTTCGGCTCCCTTGGAGGGCCATAATACAACAGCACCCTTAGAAAGAATTATGACAGAGAGCAATATCAACGCCACTATCCTGTCGTTACGGCTGAAATAGAAATGGTCTTTAGACATTGTGTTATGGTATAATTGGTTAATTTTGCGTCATGATAAGATTTATAAGCAAATACCCGCTTTCACTGATAGTCATTGCCACCATACTGTTCCTCTCACTTTTCAACCCTCCACAAACCAAACTGGATGAGATCCGGAACTTTGACAAGATAGCCCACCTGTGCATGTACGGCGGATTGGAGCTTGTCATATGGATTGAGTATCTGCGGCATCACTCCAACCTCAATTGGATCAAGATTCTCTTTCTTGGAATCATTGCCCCAATCCTGCTTGGCGGACTCATGGAAATAGCCCAGATGACACTTACCAAAGAGCGCAGCGGTGACTGGGCAGACCTTCTGGCCGATGCTGTTGGCGTAGTCATAGGCACCATTATCGGCTACTTTGCCATCAGGACAGTCTTTAAAAAGAAGAATTCTACTTCTTCTCCCAGGTCTTGAAAGGATTGGTGGCCAGGTAAGCGTTGTAATAACGGTGGTCACCCGTCACCTCTTTCCCAATAAAATCAGGCTTGATGAAAGCCTCACTCTCTGAGCCGAGTTCAACCTCAGCCATTACAAGACCTTCGTTTTCACCGTGGAATTCATCCACCTCAAACACATGTGGACCGCTGTGAACCAGATAACGGCGTTTCTCAATCGCCCCGCTCTGATGCAGTTCAAAAAGCTCGCGGGCCTCATCCACCGATATAAGATGATTCCACTCGTAACGGCTCATGCCCTTGCTGTCTGACGGGCCTTTGATGGTAAGGATAGCCTCCTTGTCAGTGATGCGTACACGTACCGAACGACCGTTCTCATGGGCTATATAACCCTGGAGAATGTCATAATAGCTGAATGCCTGTGTGCGGTAGGATGTTCCCTTTACAAGGAACTTGCGTTCAATTTCTAATGGCATAGTATTAGTTGTTTTTATTGGTTAAAGGATTACTGTTGTTCTTTTGACTCGGCAAATGACATAAGGTAAGACTTGATGAATCCGTCTATGTGGCCGTCCATGACACCGTTTACATCGGAAGTCTGGAAACCGGTACGGTGATCCTTGACACGGCGGTCATCAAACACGTATGAACGTATCTGTGAGCCCCACTCTATCTTTTTCTTACCGGCCTCTATCTTCTCCTGCTCGGCCATGCGGTGCTGCAGTTCCTTGTCATACAATATGGAACGCAGGTGCTGCAGGGCACGCTCCTTGTTCTTGGGCTGGTCACGGGTCTCGGTGTTTTCAATCAGGATCTCCTCCTCGGCACCGGTATAGGGATCTTTGAACTGGTAGCGCAGACGCACGCCTGACTCAACCTTGTTCACGTTCTGACCGCCGGCACCGCCGCTTCGGAACGTATCCCAACTCATCAGTGCGGGGTTGATGTCAACCTCAATGGAGTCATCAATAAGAGGTGTTACAAAAACACTGGCAAATGATGTCATGCGTTTTCCCTGAGCGTTGTAAGGACTTACACGCACAAGACGATGAACACCGTTCTCACCCTTTAGGTAACCGTATGCGAACGGACCCTCTATCTCCATGGTAACCTGCTTGATTCCGGCCTCATCGCCCTCCTGCAGGTTGGCAACCGTTACCTTGTATTTGTTATCCTCACCCCAGCGCATGTACATACGCATGAGCATCTGAGCCCAGTCCTGACTCTCGGTACCGCCGGCACCTGAGTTGATCTTGAGCACACAGTCCATCTGATCGGCCTCCTCACGAAGCATGTTCTTGAGTTCAAGTGACTCAACTGCGTCAAGAGCCTTGGCATAGTTCTCATCAACCTCCTTCTCTGTCACAAGCTCCTCCTTGAAGAAATCCATGGCCAGTTGCAGTTCATCGGCCAGAGCCTTAACCTGTTTGTAGCCGTCAATCCACCCCTGAAGATCCTTGACTTTCTTCATCTGCACCTCGGCTTTCTTAGGGTCATCCCAGAATCCGGGAGCCTGGGTACGCAACTGCTCCTCCTCAACCTGGATGAGTTTGGCATCTATGTTAAGGTAGCGTTTAAGTGCCTCGGTACGGTCAAGCACGTCTTTGAGTTGTTCTGCTGTAATCATTTGAATCTGTTTGGGAGTGCAAAATTACTCATTATTTTTCAATTATCAGCGGCGCAGCCAATCCGAAGGATTGAGACGTGTGCTTTCCTTGTGTAACTGGAAGTGCAGGACGGGAGTTCCGTCATCGGATGTCTGCACGTTACCCACTATATCTGATGTCTTGACCTTGTCACCCTTCTTGAGCCTTGTCTCGCTCAGGTTGCAATAGACCGATATGTATGATCCGTGACGAATCAGGACGCCTATCTGACCCTTGCCCTGCTGGAATATTGATGAGACTGTTCCGTCAAAAACCGCTCTGGCCTGCGCTCCTTCCTGTCCCTGTATATCTATTCCCAGATTGTTCTGCTTGACATCCTTCATGCCAGCCACGTTCTGCACGCCGTACTCTCCCACCACCAGATAGGCTCCGGTGATAGGCATGGGCAGCTTACCCTTGTTGCTTTCAAAACTGCCGGACAGTTTGACATCCTCCTGAGGCTGCTGCTTGCCCTGGTTCCTGTTCTGCTCTTCCTTGATGGCCAACTGTATCTGACGGTCAATCTCTTTGGAGAGTTCATCCATTTTTTTCTGCTTGGAGGCTATCTCCTTCTTGAGAGTTGTACGCTTGTTCTTGAGCTGGTCAACAAGTTTCTTTTGCTGTTTTTCCTCCTTGCGGGCCTCTTCCTCATTCTTTTGCTGCACCTTTTGCAGCTCCGTTTTCTCCTTGCGGAGAATCTCTATCTGAGCCTTGCGGTCCTCAAGGGTATCTTTTTTTTGCATAATTTCATCGGCCATTTCACGCAAAGAACCCGAGTACTCGCTCACGTAACGCGCGCGGCGGCTCATCTCACGGAAAGACTCGCTGGCAAGTATGAATGTCAGGGGATTGAAACTGGCATTCTGATGCTGATAGAACCTGCACGCATCAGCATAACGCTCACGGCACTGCTCATGCTCCTTTTCCAACTGCGCTATCTCTTTCTGCAGGCGGGTTGATTCACGGTCAAGTGACCGTATCTCATTAAGCGTCTTTTCAAGCACACGTGTACGCTCCTTAAGTTTGGCCGATACGATATTCAGATTGGACACCTGGCTGGATATGTCGTTTTCTGTAGAGGTAAGGATCTTCTCCTGACGGGCTATCTGCTCCTCCATCTCGGCACGTTCACGACGCATCCTCTCTATAACCTGATTGGACTGTCCTGCAACAAGCAACGGGACTGTCATAAACAAGAGTGTAAACAGATATCTTTTCATCATAATCCCAGATTGTCCAATAATTCGTCAAGCGTGACCTGTTTCATGCGGCGTGACACCTGCGTACGGTCCGGCCAGTTCCTGCTATCCACCGACAATGATGAGAGCCTGACTCCCGCTGTAACGTCAGAGCCAGAGGTCTCAACCATGATATTGATGCCCATAGGATAGTTCCAGTCCTTGGAAGGCTGGCCAAAGTCAGAATAATCTATCCTGAAACTGTACCCGTCACCTTTCTTAAGCACCGCATTCAGGCAGTTCACTCCATCAGTCTCAAACATATACCCGCTGTTTTTTTCACGCAATGTAACAATGCCGTTTTCATCGGTATTTATAACGGATACATATCTGCCTGCATCCTTCTTGCGCTCCAGTCCAGGAACAAACAGTCTGTTCCACAGTAAAGCCTCAACCTCGGCAAAATCCAACTCCAGCTGATTGCGGTAAGGCAGGTCCGCATAATGGCACACCGAGTAGAGGTTATGTACACGGTCCATTACCACAACCATATCCGGAAGCAGTTCTATACGGGCCACCTCAACCAGACCCAACATACTGGCACTTATCTGTATGCTGCGCCCGCGGCGCATCCTTAGCTGACCACTCAGTTTGGTACCGTTAAAGCTCATGGAGAGGCTTGATGTAAACTCCTGAACCGCAGGTTCTTCCATAAGAACGCTCAGCAGCTGCTCGGAATCAACCTGTTTCTCCTTCTTGAGAGTACGGGTGGAACGGCATCCTGCAAGAACAAGCAGCACCAGCAACAGGGGCAATATGTAACGCAATGCTCTCATTCCAGGTATCTTTTCTGTTTGATCTTCTGGTCCAACTTGGGCGAGTTACCGTTAAGCTGCACCGCACGGTGCCAGTTCTCCAACGCCTTGTCAACCTCACCGCACATAAAGAGAGCGTCACCATAGTGCTCATATATCTCGGCATTCTCCGTATCCAGATAACGCAGAGCCTTCTCCAAGTATCCCAGAGCCTCCTTATAGCGTTTCAGCCTGAACAGTATCCATGCATATGTATCCAGATATGTGGCGTTGAGAGGTTCCATCTCAAGAGTGACGGCACTCATTGAAAGAGCTCTTTCAAGATCCCTGTCCTCAAGTGACATGTAATAGGCATAGTTATTGAGAACGTTTATGTTTCCCGGATCATATACGAGCGTAGAGTCATAATCGGCATACATGAGTCCTATCTCACCCATGGAATGATAGAAATCTCCCCTTGTATTGTACAGAAGAGCCTTGTCTGACGGGGTACGCACATTGCGCAAACCCTTTTCCAACACTGCAAGCGCCTCTTCATTCTGACCGAACCAGAAGTAAGCTATTGACTTTTGGCGATACGGCTCGGCCAGATCAGGTTCATGTGCCGATATGACATCACAGAAACTCATGGTCACATCAAGCAGAGAACGGCATCTTATCCTGTCAAGCTGAGTCTCGGCCTGCTCTATCATATCACGGGTTGTGTTCATGAGGAGCTGGATTATCTCCGACGGATTGTCCGCCTCATAATAGGCGGAATCAAGTTGACCCATCTGCAGATAGCATACAAAACGCTGGAACTTAAGTTCATCATCCACATCCTCCAACTGGCCGTAACGTTTAAGCGCACGCAGTTCCTTTTCATAATCACCCGCATCGTCATACAGGCCGGCCAGCGTTATGAGAACATCCGTCCTGCCGGGAAAACGGCGCAGTATCTCCTCATACTGCTCAATGGCATCTGCCTGACGGTTCTGACGCAGATAGTTCATGGCAAGCAGACGTCTGTACCAGTAGTTGTCCGGCTCAAGACGGACCGCTTTAAGAAGCAGTTCCTGCGTCTTACCCGCGTAACGGTTAACCAATGCCCGGTCCCGCAGGGACATGTAGAACTGCGCAAGGCTGTAGCATGTGGCAGCCGATGCCGTGTCATACTCCAGACTGTGAGTCATCAGGTCCAAGGCAGCATCATACTGCCCGTTGTTATACATCCTGATGCCCTCCAGATAGAAATAGTTACCGGCATAAGAGTCAGTCTGAGAGGCTGACAAAGAATCCTTAGAGGCATGACGTACAGAGCCGCATGATACACATGCAGCCACAGTCATAATCAGCAAAGCAACTGATCCGCCCCTTTTCATCGATAAAAACGCTTAAATACCGCTATGACCGAATCCGCCTGCACCGCGCTCGGTCTCATCAAGAGTCTCAACCTGAACCCACTCAGCCTGCTCATGACGGGCTATCACCATCTGTGCTATACGCTCACCGTCATTCACAGTAAACTCCTCCTGTGAAAGATTGATAAGTATAACGCCTATTTCACCGCGGTAATCGGCATCGATGGTACCGGGAGTATTGAGTACGGTTATGCCTTTCTTGATAGCAAGTCCGCTACGCGGACGCACCTGAGCCTCAAATCCCACGGGAAGTGATATGAACAGACCTGTAGGGATAAGACGGCGCTCCATTGGTTTCATTACAACAGGTTCATCCAGATTGGCTCTCAGGTCAACACCCGCAGACTGCTCTGTAGCGTACTCAGGAAGCTGATGGTGTGAACGGTTTATTATTCTGACCTTCATATTGCAAGAGGGTTTGGTTTTACACAGCGAAAATAACAAATATACCGCCAACTATTGTAGAAATCCTGTGAAAAACCGCTAATTTTGAAACAATTCAAGACACAGATTCTTAGTATGGATTGGGAAAGACTTATTTCGGCCAAGCGCCTTGGAATGGAGGGTATTGAATCAGCCCACAAGGATGACCGCTCGGCTTTTCTCAGGGATTATGACCGTCTGATATTCTCAGCACCGTTCCGCCGTCTGCAGAACAAGACCCAGGTGTTCCCTCTGCCAGGCAGCGTGTTTGTTCACAACCGTCTTACACACAGCCTTGAGGTATCATGCGTTGGCCGCTCCCTGGGCAACAACGTATCCCGCGGCATACTTCATGAGCACCCTGAGCTGAACGGCACAAACATAACCGAGATAGGCAATATAGTATCGGCCGCATGTCTGGCCCATGACATGGGCAACCCTCCGTTCGGTCACTCCGGCGAGAAAGCAATTTCAGCCTATTTCACCGAAGGAAAGGGGCAGACCCTGGAGTCTCAGTTTACCGATAACCCCGCCCAATGGACCGACATAATAAACTTTGAGGGCAACGCCAATGCTTTCCGTCTGCTTGCCCACCAGTTCATAGGGCGACGCAACGGAGGATTTGCAATGACCTACGCTTCATTGGCATCAATAGTAAAATATCCGTATGCATCAATACTTGCCAACGGCAAGCACAAGTTCGGATTCTTTCAGAGCGAGGCTCCCATATTTGCCCGAATTGCCGATGAATTGGGCATAATCCGACTGTCAGAACCCGGACAGCCTCTCAGATATGTGCGTTACCCGCTGGTATTTCTGGTTGAGGCAGCCGATGACATCTGCTACCTGCTCATGGATCTGGAGGACGCCCACAAACTCAAACTCCTGTCAACAGAAAAGACCATAGAGCTAATGATGGATTTCCTAAAGCCACAGGAGCAGGAACACGCCAGAAGCATAATAGGTATGTTGACCGATGTCAACGAGCAGGTATCGTACCTGCGTTCCAAGCTGGTAGGCTTGCTTGTTGAGGAGTGCACAAAGGTGTTCCTTGAGAATGAAAAGGCTATCCTTGACGGAAAGTTTGAAGGCTCCCTTATAAAGCATATCAGTGAGACTCCCAGAGAGGCCTACCACCGCTGTGCCGAACTCTCCAAAGAGAAGATATACCGTTCACGTGATGTACTGGAGGTGGAGCTGGCCGGTTTCCGTATCATCAGCACTCTGCTGGACCTTATGGTGGAGGCCGTGCTCAATCCTGAGCGCGAGTATTCCAAACTCCTCATCAACCGCGTATCGAGCCAGTATGACATCAATGCCAAAGACATCTACAACCGCCTTCTGGCTGTTTTGGACTACATTAGCGGCATGACCGATGTCTATGCCCTGGACATCTACCGCAAGATAAACGGTAACAGCCTTCCGGCTGTTTAAAAACAGAACGGGGTGACGCTCAAGGCGCCACCCCGTTCTTACTATCAAGTATAATCAATTTTCTCTCTTGGGGAGATCCATGTCCAGGAAATTATTGCGTGATGCCTGGAGGCGCTCGTACTCCTCCTTGTCACCAACAATAATCTTCTCGAACTCACGCAGACCGGTACCGGCAGGAATCAGGTGACCGCAGATAACGTTCTCCTTCATACCCAGCAGGCTGTCGCTCTTACCGTTGATGGCGGCCTCATTCAGAACCTTGGTGGTCTCCTGGAATGATGCGGCAGACATGAAGCTCTGAGTAGCCAGAGCAGCACGTGTGATACCCTGCAGTATCTGTGTTGATGTAGCAGGACGTGCCTCCTGAGCCTGAACCAGCTTGAGGTCCTTACGCTTAAGCATTGAGTTCTCATCACGGAGCTTGCGTGCGGTTACCATCTGACCGGCAAA